>Ga0210049_1002295_pt1 | contig 17863 bp, 17 predicted proteins | sample CryGeyCG2014_300_2_FD_183964 | JGI IMG/M metagenome (GOLD analysis project Ga0210049, IMG submission 183964) | Groundwater microbial communities from aquifer - Crystal Geyser CG06_land_8/20/14_3.00 (SPAdes) (version 2) | ecosystem: Environmental > Aquatic > Deep subsurface > Groundwater | place... | reverse complement strand
AATAGGTATAGCCTACATGACTCCTCCGAGGAGAAACGGGCTTCAAGTTCGGCCACCGTTCGAGGATAGTCTTCCATGCCCCAAGACACTACATCTTGGGGGCGCTTGAGTCAAGGAGATACCCCATATTGTCGGATTTCACCGTCACTGCGTCGGTACCCAGACTGATGCCGGCCGCTGGCGGCGGTGTCGTCGTGCTACCGGTTGTCCCGCCGGTTGAGGAACCGGCGGGGGCATCCGCCAGGCCGCCCGTACCGCATCCGGAGAGCAAACCCAGAAATGCAATTATCAGCACCGGCATCATCAGACCGGGAAAACGCATTGCTTTTCTAAACATCCCCATTCTCCTTTCACATGCAATAAAACAGGGCCGACCTCATTTTCCCGTTATCCTGAATTCGCGCGCCAGGCGCTGGGCATCGGCGATCTGCGCGGGGGTCATCCATATCGTGATCCGGTCCCGCGCGGCTCTGGCCTTGGTTTCCCCCTGGATCGCCGCCAGATTGTACCACATCAGGGCCTGCACTTCGTCCGGCAGCACGCCCTGACCCTTTTCATACATGTAGCCGAGGTTGTACTGGGCCAACTGATTCCCCCGCTCTGCCGCCTGGCGGTAATGTTTTGCCGCTTCCACATAGTCCTGCGGCGTTCCCTCGCCTTTTTCGTTCATATAACCGACATTATACTGGGCCAATGGATGGCCCTGCAGGGCGGCTTTTTTAAACCAGGTCAGGGCCTCCAAGTAATCGGGCGGGACTCCCTGCCCTTTGTAATAGATCAAGCCGACCTTGAACTGGGCGGCTGCGTCCCCCTGCGCGGCAAGGGCTCTAAATTCCTGGAGCGACTTCGTATGGGCGTCCTGCGGCTTGAATTCCCGGGCCAGCTTTTGCGCTTCCGTAATTTGCGCCGGCGTCATTCGGTTGGCCAGATTGTCTCTGAATTCAAAGGCCTCCATATCACCCTTGGCCGCGGCGAAGATGAACCACATGAGAGCCTGGGGATAGTCCTTCTCAACCGCACCCTGCACCCCCTCGGCATAGATGGTTCCCAGTGTGGCCTGGGAGAAGATATGACCCTGTTCGGCGGCCTTGCGCAGCCACTTGACCGCCTCCTTGTAATCCTGAGGCACTCCCCAGCCCTGGTAATAGAGTGAACCCAGGTTGAACTGGGCTTCGGCATTGCCCTGCTCGGCAAGCGGCCTCAACTCGCGCACGGCTGCAGCGACATCATCCGGTTTATATTGTCTGATCCCTTTCTGGTAATTGGACGAAGCGCAGCCCGCAAGGCCCCAAAACATGGCCGCCGCGAAGACCAAAAGAAAAAATCTGGCCAGATGTTTCATAATGCCTCTCTCCTTAAAATGATAACATCCCGATACATGATAACGGTTCAAGTCTCCGGCCTGAGCCGGAATGGGTTCTGAAATAATCGTCAAGTCCCTTCCTGGATACCGACCAGCGTCTGCGGTTTTATGATCGTGGGGGTAATGAAGATCAGCACCTCTTCCATGGATTCGCTTTTCCCCTCTCCCTTGAAGAGCCATCCCAGAACGGGAATATCTTTTAACCAGGGGATCCCGCTTGTGCCGTCAAGCCTTTTCTGCTTGGTCAGCCCGGAGATCACGATGGTCTCGCCATCCTGTGCGATGAGGTTGGTTTCCGTCTGTTTTTTGATGATATAGGGATTGCCGTCCACATTGCGACTGGGGTCCACCTCGTTTTTTTTCACCACAATTTTCATTTTTAAATTTTTCCCATCGATCACGTGGGGGATAATTTCAAGACGGAGGGTGGCTTCTTCTTTTTTTATGGACCGGGTAAGGGTGCCGCCGCTGGTTTCCGTAGTAGCAAACGGAACGATATCGCCGTTTTCCGTAAAGGCCATCTGGTTATCCAGCGTGGTAATCGAAGGACTGGAAAGGATATTCAGCTTGCCGTCTTTCTGCAGGGCATTTAACTGCACCTCCAGAATATTTTCCCCGATGGCGCCGAAAATCAGGCCTAATGACCCCGAGGCCGTCCCGGTCATCGCAGCCACCGGGAAATTGACCCCGAAGCCCTGGCCGGCGATCCCCATGGAGCCGGAGGTAGGCGAATATCCGCCGGAGAAGGCCGAACCAGGCGGGGTGGCGACCCCTCCTGTTCCTCCGGGCGTTATGTACAAACCCTGACTTCCAATCTTCTGCCCCCACATGCCACCCCACTGGATGCCGAGGTTGCGGGCGGTGTCTTTCGTTGTTTCCACAATATTGGCTTTGATCAGGATCTGTGCGGTCGGTTTGTCGATTCTCTCGATCAGGGGAAACAGCCGGGTCATTTCCTGGCGGGTGGTCTGGATGATCAGGGAATTGCTGTGCTCATCCACTTTCACCGAGCCCAAGGCCTTGCCGTCCTTGTCTTTCGTCAGAAAATCACGAATGTTTTCGGTAAGTTTCTTTGCATCATTGTAATCAATACTGACCACCCTGGTGATTAAAGGTTCTGGCGCCGGCTGGGCCCGATCTAATTCCGATTTCCGTTTGGCCTCCGAGGCCGCCTGCCGGTCCGCTTCATCCTTTTTCATCTTCTCCAGGCTCATCACGGTGATCACGTTGCCGACCTGTTTTTTGCCCAGCCCGGTTATGGTAAGGATCGTGTCGAGCGCCTGCTCCCAAGACACATCCTTCATCTTGAGAGTCACCGTCCCTTTGACGTCTTCGCCGGAGACGATGCTCACGTTGCCTTGCTCGGCCAGCAGCCGGAGCACCGACTTAATATCGGCATCCTGGACATCCAGGAAGATCCGGGGGCCGCCATCGACCTTCTTGTCCTTACCGGCGTCTCGCGCAACGTCCATCGTCGCCGCGCCCCCGGGCGTTGCCGGTTTTTCAGCGGTCCGCGCCGCCGGGATCTGCAAGGCCGGCAGCGGCTTTTCCTGCGCAGGCCCTGCCGCCGCCAAGGAGGTCACGTTGAAATCGATGAGGATATTCATCCCCTCCTGCCGCACGCTGTACGGCACCTTCTGCTTCAGATCAATCGTCGCGATGACCCACGATCGGCCTTCGGCGGTCTTCTGGACGGGCGTCACCCGGACCACATTCGCAAGTGCGGCATCGCTGAGAGGACGCCGGAGCCCCTCGGGAACGAAGAGGTTCTCCATGCGGACCAGCACTGCATTGCCGGGCTGGTTCTCGACGGTCACGCCGGACTGTTTTGATACCGCGAGGGTCACCCGTTCCTTGCCCGGGAGCCTTTCAAAGGTGACGTTTTCCAGGTAGCCCGCGTTGACCGTCTGTGCAGCCGCATCCGACGCCCCGGGGGTTGCACCCCACGCCAGCGGGAAGGCCATCGTCATGATCGCCGCTAAAAAAACAAGCCATGCCCATCGTATTGCCCGTTTCATGGTTTCCCCTCTTCTTCCTTGTGAAGCATTACCGTCACGCGTCTAATCTGCGCCTTTTTTGCCTGTTTTTCGGCTTTTTCCTCTACAACCACCCGATCGGGCAGGATCGCTGCAACCCGGCCACCGTTCATGCCGATATAGGTCCCGACAAAAAGGGGATAGTATTTCTTTGCGACCCCATCCTCGACAATCGCCGTCTGCCTGGCCCGATCACCGGCGATCCCGACGAGACGAAACTGCCCGAGTTCTGCCTGTTGAAGCGGCGAGATGGGACGTTCTTGCAAAGCCGCCTTTTTCTTCTGTTCTTCTTCCATCTTCTTTTTCAGAGCCGGATCCGTTTCCATGAATGGTTTAAAGGGATCCGGTTTCCCTGCTGCATGGTACTGGTAGGTTGGCGCCGCCGGCGGAGCTGCGGCGGGAACCGACGTTGCCCCAGGTCCGCGGGAGCCGCCGGCCGGTGCGGGGAGGGGCAAGGTCTTCAAATCAGCAGCCCGGAGTCCAGGCGCACTTGTCCCCCCGGCAAGTAAAAGGACCAGGATGCCACCCATCATAACGGATATGAAATGCCGTCTCATCATTGTTTTCTATCCACAAACATATAGGTTTTTACGGTGCAGGCGGTCCGCACGATTCTCCCCCCACCCTTCACATCCTGTGCATCCCCCATGACGATCTCTTCAACATTGACGATCCGGGACAGTTGGGCAATCTTTGCATAGAAGGAGACCGTATTGTGGAAACTGCCGGCAAGCTGCACCTTGATGGGGATTTCATCGTAAAACTTCTCCGGAACGGCCGGCTTCGGGGGGGAAGGCGGGGCCTTGGCAGCAACCGGCTTCGGGGGAGTCCCCGGTTTCACCTCCGGGAGCTTCGGCTCCGGGGGTTTCGGCTCAAACAGGAGGAAATTCACGCCGGCTTCTTCGCCGGAGAGAACCACCGACGCCAGAAGACCTGCGATCTCCCGCGCATTGGGAAGTTTCAGCAAGGCGATCGTAAAGGATTGCTTTAGAGCGTTGATCTCCCGGATATACCGGTCGAGCTGCGCCACCACCTTCTCTTTTTCCACAATCTGCTGCTGCATCTCCGTCAGTTTGGTATCGAGGGCCATCTGCTTCGCAAGGATTGCCTGAAAGAAGAACATATAATAAAAATAGCCCAAGAGGAGACAGATCAAAAAAACGATCAGCGCCTTCAGCTTGGAGGAAAGTTTCTTCAGGTCATCGACATTGATGTCCATAGGTTCATATCTCTTTTTTCATGACACAGTTCAGAATGAATTGTTGCAGCTTCACCCCGGCCACTTCTTTTTCTTTGGAGACCACCAACTCGACCGATTGGACAAATTCTGCCTTTCCCAGGCTCTTCATGAAGCGGGCCACCGTGCCGTTGTCGCGGGCCATCCCCTCGATGCGGAGTTCCTGCCCCTTTTGCGTAATCTTTTCCAGCCAAGCCTCCTTGGAGGGAACGAGCAGATTCAGTTCATCCAGCATACGGACGGGGAAGAGCCGGTTTCCCTCCAGGGAATTGATCACCCCCAGCTTCTGTTCCAGCTCCTTTTTATCCCGCTTGAAACCTTCGATATCGCCGACCTTCTTGTTCAAGACGACAAGTTTGGCATCCGCTTCCTGGATCTTCGTCTCCATGCCGCTGATGAGAGCGTTGAAATAGAGATGTACGGCGAGGATGATCAGAATAAAGAGCGCCAGCGTGCCCGAAAGGATAACAATCTGGCGCTGCAGATTCTCCTTTTTTTCCTTTTCGCGATAGGGGAGAAGATTGATTTTGATCATTGATCGCCTATCTTCCGCAAAGCCAGCCCCACGCCGACAGCGGCAATGGGACCGATGCGCTCCGCCGCCCCCGGCTCCAGGACTTTTTTGTTACATTGGATCTTCTTGAATGGATTGACCATTTCCGTTTGGATCCCCAACCGGCGCCCCAGGTCGGCAGCCATGCCGGGAATCATGCCCCCACCGCCGGACAGAAGGACTTTACCGATGTTTTCCGCCCCAAACGTGGAACGGAAGTAATCGACCGACCGCTCGATCTCAGAGCAGATCGGATCGGCATAGGCAATCAGCCCCTCGCGGTACGCCGCCCTGGCCCGTTCGTCGTCGCCGGTCCCCTCGATCTTCGCCTTTTCCGCCTCCTCAAAAGAGACGCCAAGATTTGCGGCGAGGGCCTCGGTGATGGCGTTGCCGCCGAGGGTAAAATCACGCGTGAAGATCGATACCCCGCCCTTCACCGCATTCAAGTTGGTTATGCTGGCCCCGATGTTGATGAGAACGGCCACATCGTTCTCCTCGAACTCGTAATTTTCCTCGTACATCGTCTCCAGGGCAAAGGAATCGACATCCATGATGACCGGGATCAGTCCCGCCGCATCGACGGCCTCCGTATAGCCTTCGATGATCTCCTTCTTGGCCGCTACGATGAGGACTTCCATCTGACTGGGGTTATAGGGATTTTCACCGACGATCTGAAAATCATAGTCCACCGCGGCCATGTCGTCAAAGGGCAGATACTTCCCCGCTTCATCATGGATGAGGCCGCGAAGTTCCTCCTCATCCATCTGCGCGAAGGTCGCCTTCTTTACGATCACGGCATGCCCGGAGATGGATGTGACGATCTTCTTGCTCTTGCAGCCGGACTGTTGGTAGAGTTCTTTGATGGTTGCGGTCAGGGCTTCCGGCTCCACCACGGCGCCATCGACAATGACGCCTCTGGCCAGCGGGATCCGGGAAAAACGGGTAAGGATGCGACCTTGGGGGTTATCCTGTATCTCCGCAAGCTTGATGCAACTGGAACCAATGTCCAGCCCGGCAAGCTGCTTCCCCCCTGAAAACAATCCCTTGATGTCGAACATGCGGTCACCGTCTTCAAGATAGAAAGTATGGACCCCGCCTTCCCAAAGCGGAAGCGGCAGTCCTATTGCGCCGATCGGTAAACCAGATCCCCTTTTTTAACCATGCCCAGCCCGCTTCTCGCCATCATCTCAATATAGGAGAGATCATCTCTCAGCAAGGTGATATTTTTTTTCAGGGCAATGTTTTCAAGGGTGAGCTCATGATTGACCTTCTTCAATGCCATCAACTTTCCCTTCATCCGGAAATTGTCGATGAGTCCCCGGTCGCCGAACGTGATCAGGGCGCCCATGAGCAAAACAAAGATGGTGAGATATCTTCCTACCTTCATCCCTTCGGTACCCCTCGACTCAGGAATGACCTCAAAAGAAAGTTGCGGTATATATATACAAAATAAAGGGGTTGTGCAAGACGAATTTTACGAATCGAAAATCAGCTCGTATGGCCGAATCCCCCGGCCCCCCTTGGTGTCGGCGGAAACTCCCCGCAGGCGGCCCAGACCACCCGGCAAACCCGGTGCACCACCATCTGGGCGATGCGGTCCCCCCGCCGGATGATGAAGGGCGTCCGGCCGTGGTTGATCAAAATCACCCCGACCTCGCCGCGATAATCCGCATCGATCGTACCCGGCGCGTTGACCAGCGTCACGCCGTGTTTCAGGGCCAGCCCGCTTCGGGGCCGGACCTCGGCCTCGTATCCTTCGGGAAGGGCCACCACGACGCCGGTCGGGACCAGCTTCCTTTCCCCGGGAAGGATCGCCGCATCCGCTGCAACCGCCGCAAAGAGATCCATTCCCGCCGCCTGGTCCGTCATGTAGGAGGGTAGCGGCAGATCTTCCGTTCCCGGCAGTCTGCGGATGGATACGCGGATCTCTTCTCCCATCAGTCCGCCCTCTTCAAGAAATAGGGGGACAGCGCCCCTATTTCCTATTGCAGATCCTCTTCGGAGACCGGGCCGAGCGCCGCGACCGTCAGGGCCCCGGGCCTAAACATCCGGCCGGCCAGGGAGCGGATCTCTTCACACCCGACCGCGTCGATCCACTCGATGATCTCCTCGGGCGTCATCTGCCTTCCGAAATAGATCTCGTTCTTGGCCAGAGATGTCATCCGGTTGTCCGTGCTCTCCATGCCGAGGAGGAAGTTACCTTTGATCAGTTCCTTGGCCGACTGCAATTCCTTCGCCGTCAGCCGTTCGGCGCCGGACCGCTCCAACCCCTCCCGAATGAGACCCAGCACCTCCCGGACCCGGGCGCCGTCCGTTCCCGCATAGACGCCGAACATGCCGGCGTCCCGATAGGGGGCCAGATAGGAGCCGATATCGTAGGCAAGGCCCCTTTTCTCCCGGATCTCCTGAAACAGCCGGGAGCTCATGCTCCCCCCCAGGACGGCGTTCAGAAGAAATGCCGCATGACGGTCGGGGTCCACCGCGGAGGGCGCCGGCGCCCCGACGATCAGATGAACCTGTTCCAACTCCTTCCGGAGAACGGCCCTCCCCGACCTGGCCTCGGGGGTCTCGAGCGGCCCACGGACGGATCTCCCGACGAGCGATCCGAAGGCGCGCCGGACCAGTTCCGTAAGTTTCTGGTGTTTGAGATTCCCGGCCGCGGTCAGGACCAGATCCCCGCCCCCATAGCCGGCCTGGAAGAAACGAAAGAGATCATCGCGGCGGAAGGATTCGACCCTTTCCTTCGTCCCGAGAATGGGAAGACCGAGGGAATGTCCTTTCCAGAACATCCCCTCGAAGAAATCATGGATGTAATCGTCGGGGGTATCTTCGACCATCCGGATCTCCTGGAGGATCACCGACCGCTCCCGGCCGATATCCTCCTCGGCAAAGCGCGAACCGGTGAAAATATCGGCCAGCAGATCGATGGCCATCTCCAAGTGGTAATCCGGGATCTTGATGTAGAAGGAGGTCATCTCCTTCCCCGTGGCGGCGTTCATCACCCCGCCCACGGAATCGATGGCAGAGGCAATATCGAAGGCGGACCGGCGTTCGGTCCCCTTGAAGAGCATGTGTTCGATGAAATGGGCCATCCCGTTGGTCCAACCGTTTTCCCGGCGGGAGCCGCCCTCCACCCAGGCCCCGATGGAGATCGACCGGACATGGTCGATCTCCTCGGAAATCACCCGGATATCGTTGTCCAGGATGGTCTTATTGACCATTTTCAGCCAGTGCTTCCTTCCGGCTGAGGCGGATCTTCCCTTGCTTGTCCACCTCCAGCACCTTCACCCTCACCTCGTCCCCCTCTTGGAGGATGTCGGTGACCTTGTTCACCCGCTCCTTGGCGAGCTGCGAAATGTGCAGGAGCCCTTCCGTACCCGGCAGGATCTCGACGAAGGCGCCGAAATCGACGATCTTCTTGACCGTCCCGTTGTAGATCTTGCCGACCTCCGCATCCTCCGTGAGCCACTTCACCATGGCCACGGCCCGCGCGGCGGCTTCCGCGTCGCTGGAGGCGATGGTTACGGTGCCGTCATCCTCCACGTTGATCTCGACGCCGGTCTCCGCCACGATCTGACGGATGTTCTTGCCGCCGGAACCGATCACGTCGCGCACCTTCTCCGGCCGAACCTTGACGGTGGTAATCCGCGGGGCGTAGACAGAAATATCCGCCCGCGGCGCGGCAAGGGTCTCGCGCAGTTTGCCGATGATGAAGAGCCGCCCCTCACGGGCCTGGTTCAGGGCCTTCCGGAGGATGCCCCCGGTCAGGTTGTCGATCTTGATGTCCATCTGCATCGAGGTCACGCCCTTTTCGGTTCCACAAACCTTGAAGTCCATGTCGCCGGCATGGTCCTCATCGCCCAGAATATCGGAGAGGATCACCACCTGGTCCCCCTCCTTCAGAAGCCCCATAGCGATCCCGGCGACCGTGTCCCGGATCGGCACCCCGGCGTCCATCAGGGAGAGGCAACCGCCGCAGACCGTGGCCATCGAAGAGGAGCCGTTGGACGACAGGATATCGGAGACGACCCGGATCGTATAGGGGAATACCTCCTTGGGTGGCAAAACCGGCATCAGCGCCCGGCGCGACAGGCCACCGTGGCCGATCTCACGCCTGCCCGGGCTCCGGAGGGGTTTGGCCTCGCCCACGCTGAAGGGCGGAAAATTGTAGTGGAGGAGGAAGGCCCGCCTCTCCTCGCCTGCGATGTAATCCATCCGCTGCTCGTCATGGGAGGTCCCCAGGGTTACGGTCACCAGCGCCTGCGTCTCCCCCCGGTTGAACAGGGCCGAACCGTGGGCGCGGGGCAGCAGCCCGACCTCAGAGCTGATCGGACGGATTTCCGTATTGGAACGGCCGTCGATTCTTCTGTGTTCCTTGAGAATCATCTCGCGGAGAATGCGCCTCTCCAGCGACTCGATGATCTCCAGAATCTTGCCCTTGAGGGACGGATTCTCGGCCGTCAGCGCCTGGACGGCGCTTTTCCGGACCTCGGCCAGCTTTTCATAGCGCTCCATCTTGCGCGCCATGCCGTAGCCCTCTTTCAGCCCCGGCAGGGCCGCTTCGGTCACCTTCGCGACAAGGGCCTCGTCGACGGCCGGAATCACGACTTCCCGTTTGGCCTTGCCCGTCTCCTGACGCATCCGGTCCTGAAGATCGATGACCGGCCGCAACGCCTCGAGGCCAAAGTTGATGGCATCGACGATGACATCCTCCGCGACCTCCTCCGCCCCGCCTTCCATCATGACGAGGTTGACGTCATAGGCCCTTCCCTCCGTACCAGGAACGATCTTCCGTCCCACCAGGAAGAGGTTGAGATCGCTTTTCCCCTGGAGCGCCTGCGAGGGGTTGCAGACGAAGGCGCCGTCCACGCGGCCGACCCGGACACCGGCGATCGGCCCCTTGAACGGGATATTCGAGATCTCGAGAGCCGCCGACGCGGCAAGCATCGCCGCTACATCGGAGTCGTTCTCGTTGTCCACGGAAAGGACCGACGCCATGATCTGGGTTTCGTGGAAATAGTTCTTCGGAAACAGCGGCCGGATGGAGCGGTCAATGATCCGTGAAGTCAGGATCTCCTTCTCGTTTAGACGCCCTTCCCGTTTGAAGAACCCCCCGGGAATCTTCCCGGCCGCAAAGGTCATTTCCTGATAATCGACAGTTAGCGGGAGAAAATCGACCCCCTCCCGGATTGTCTTCAACGAAACGGCGGTTACCAGAACCACCGTATCCCCGTATGTTGCCAGGACAGCGCCGTCCGCCTGCCCCGCGACATAGTCCGTTTTGAGGGAGATGCTCCTCCCCGCAAAATCTGTACTGAACAGTTTACTCATATTTTTCCTCTCAATGGTTGATTTGCAGTGCGGCACATGAAAGGAGTAGGCAGTAGGGAGTAGGGAGTAGGGAGTAGGCAAAAGCGAAGCCTACTTCTTACTCCTTACTTCCTACTCCTGATCGATACCCCGCACCCTAAAGCCCAGGTTACTTCCTGAGCCCCAGACGCTGAATCACCGCTCTGTAGCGTTCCACGTCCTTGTTCTTCACGTAATCCAGAAGCCTCCGCCGTTGACCGACCAGCTTCAGGAGCCCCCGCCGGGAGTGATGGTCCTTCTTGTGGGTCTTGAAGTGTTCCGTCAGATACTCAATTCTGGCGCTGAGGAGGGCAATCTGGACCTCCGGAGATCCCGTATCCTTTTCGTGCAACTGATAACTTCCGATGATTCCCTTTCTCTTTTCTACATCTAACACTGTTCTCATCCTCCCTTAAGTCAATCGCGCAAGTATGAGGCCTCCGGCCTCTTGCGAGTCATCAATCGTTCAATACCCGTAAAATCCGGACCGCCTGTCTCTTCCCCTCCCGCGAAGTTAGTTCATCCGATGCGCAGAGCATCCGGGCGACGGCCACCAGATGTTTGTCATGGAGGGTGAACTTTATCACATCTCCGGCGACAAGAAAAGGAATATGATAACGGTTCAGAACCTCGCCGTCCGGCTGATAGCCGTTCCGCAACCTTTCCGCCAACTGCGGGTCCACATCGATGACGGCAAGATCGGGCAGGAGTTCCGCCATCGGCAGCAGATGCGCCGTAAGCCTTTCCCGCTTTTCCTCACCCGTCAATCCCCCCAGGGCGACAGCCTCCTCCACACGAAAGTTGCCGCTGCGCATCCGGCGCAGGGCCGACATGCAGCCCCCGCAACCGAGCGCCTCCCCGGCCTCCGCGCAGAGAGAGCGGACATAGGCGCCCTTCGAACAGGAGACCGTAAAGGTCACCTCGGGGAGACAAATCCCCTCGATCCGGATGTCGTAAATCTCCACCTCCCGCGCCGGCGCCTCGACGTCGATCCCCCGACGCGCCCAGTCGTAAAGGGCCTTTCCCCGGACCTTCACCGCTGAGTATCGGGGTGGAATCTGCTCCCGCCTCCCCTTCAGACCGCTCAGCACGGCATCCACCTGCTCCCGGCTCACGCATGGCTCCTCCCGCGTGAGGACACGGCCTTCGGTATCGAGGGTGTCGGTCCGGAACCCCAACCGCAGGGTCGCCCGATACTCTTTGTCGTCGAGCGCCAGGAACTGCACCAGTTTCGTCGCCTCATCGAGGCAGACCGGAAGGACGCCGGTCGCCAGCGGATCGAGGGTCCCCGTATGGCCCGCCTTCCGGACCCCGAGCGCCCGCCTGACCTCTTCCACGACATCCCGGGATGTCGGCCCTGACGGCTTGTCGATGACAATGACCCCGTTCATGATTCCAACGCGAACGCCCGGATCGCCTCGATCACACGCCTGCGGATCTCCGACAGTTCTCCGTCCGCCTGGCAGCCGGCGGCATTGATATGGCCTCCGCCGCCAAAGACGCGGGCCACGCGCTCCACGTTGAAGTTCCCCTTTGAGCGCAGGCTCAGCTTGAAACTCCCGTCCGGCCGCTCCGCGTAGAGAATGGAGATCCCGACCCCGCGGATGGACCGGGGCAGATCGACAAACCCTTCGGCATGCTCCGGCAGCGCCCCGGCATCGGCGAACGCCTTCTGCGTTACGGTGAGTGAACCGACACGGCCTCCTTCGTCGATGGTCAGTGTGGGGAGAACCGCCGCCAGCAGGCGGATCCGGGCAGGCGGATCCGACTCATAGACATTTTCCGAGATCCGCTGGGGATCGGCGCCGTCGGCCACCAGATCCGCCGCGGTTAGAAGGGCGCCCCGGCGGGTGTTCCCGTAGCGGAAGCCCCCCGTATCCGTCAGGATCGCCGTATAGAGGCAAGTCGCCATCTCGCCGGTCACCGCAAGACCCATATCCCGGACGAGTCGGAAAATCAGTTCGCCCGTCGAGCTTGCCTGCGAATCGATCAGCCGGACATCACAGAACCCCCCGTTGGAGACGTGATGATCGATGTTGACAAGGTTCGGGATCAACCCGACCCTGGCCGACTCTTTCCCGATCCGCTCCAGTTCGCTGCAATCGAGAATAAAGGCGACCTCGAAGGGTTCGAGAGGAGGAAGCTCGCGGACGATCTTGTCGCTTCCCGTGAGGAAAAGGTAATTCTCCGGCGTCCGATCCTGATTATAGATAGCGACCTCTTTCCCGAGCCCCCGCAGCATATGGAAAAGGGCCAGCTCCGAACCGAGGGCATCCCCATCGAGCCGCTCATGGGCCGTGATCAGAAAAACCCGGTGTCGGCCGATCAGTTCGCTAATCCTCCGGAACATGCGCCTCCTCTTCCCGGTGGATCTCCGAAATCAGCCGCTCGATCCGGTTCCCATAGGCAAAGGAGGGATCGTAGGCAAACAAAAGCTCCGGAACACAACGAAGCCGGAGCCTGCGGCCCAGCTCCCGTCTCATGAACCCCGCCGCCTTTCCAAGCCCGGCCTGGACCTCCTCGCTGCATTGATCCTTGCCCAATTCAACGAAAAAGACTCTCGCCGTCCGCAGATCGTCGGTGACCTTCACGCCAGTGATCGTTACAAGACCGATCCGCGGGTCCCGGACCTGCTTGAGGAGGAGATCGGAGATCTCTATTTTGATGAGGTCGGCCACACGGTCCGCCCTTTTAAAACTATTCATAGGATTTACAGTTTTCTCTCGATCTGTTCCTTCACATACGCCTCGATCACATCCGCCACCCGGATATCGTTGAATCCCTCGATGCCGATGCCGCACTCAAACCCCGCGGCCACCTCCTTCGCATCGTCCTTGAACCGGCGCAGGGAGGCGATTCGGCCCTCATAGACGACCACGCCATCCCGAAGCAGCCGAAGTCCGGCCAACCGGGTGATCTTGCCGTCCGTCACGTAGCTCCCGGCGATGGCCCCTATCTTGGGCACCCGGAAGATCTCCCTTACCTCGGCGCGACCCTGGACGACCTCCTTGAAGATCGGTTCGAGCAGTCCTTCCATGGCAGCCCGCACATCGGCGATCACGTTATAAATGATATCATAGAGTTTGATGTCCACCCCTTCCTGCTCGGCCACCTCCGCCACGCGGGCGTCGGGACGGACGTTGAAGCCGATGATCACCGCATCGGAGGCCGAGGCCAGCATGACATCGGTTTCCGTGATCGTCCCCGTGGAGCTGTGGATGATCTTCAGCTTGATTTCCACCGTGGAGAGCTTATTCAGGGCGTCAATCAGGGCCTCGATGGAACCCTGCACGTCGGCCTTGAGGATGACGTTGAGTTCCTTGACCCCCTCCTTCATCCGCTGATAGAGCTGTTCCAGGGTGATCTTGGAGGAGACGGAAAGCTCCTTTTCCCTTTCCTTCCGGATCCAGTATTCTCCGATGCTGCGGGCCTTCTTCTCATCCTCGACGCAGATGAATTCCGAGCTGGCCTGGGGGACCCGTGAGAACCCGATGACCTCGACCGGCATGGCCGGACCGGCCTCGCTGATCCGCCGTCCCTGATCGTCGATTATCGCCCGGACCCGGCCGAATTCCGTCCGGGAGACAAAGGCGTCCCCTTCGCGCAGCGTGCCCTCCTGAATCAGGACGGTCGCAACCGGCCCCCGGCCCCGGTCCAGCTTCGCTTCAATGATAATGCCGCGGGCGGGCCGATCGGGATCGGCCTTGAGCTCCATGACGTCGGCCTGGAGGAGGATCATCTCCAGGAGTTCCTCGATCCCCTGTTTCTTCTTCGCCGAGACCTCGCAGAAGATCGTGTCGCCGCCCCACTCCTCCGACAGGAGTTTGTATTCGGTCAGGGTCTGGCGGATCTTGCCCGGGTCGGCGCCCGGCTTGTCGATCTTGTTGATGGCGACAATGATGGGCACCCCGGCCACCTGGGCATGGTTGATCGCCTCCACCGTTTGCCCCATGACGCCGTCATCGGCGGCGACAACCAGCACGACGATATCCGTCACCTGGGCGCCCCTCGCCCTCATGGCCGTGAAGGCCTCATGGCCCGGCGTATCGAGGAAGACGATATCCCTCCCCTTGAGGTGGACATGGTAGGCGCCGATGGCCTGGGTAATCCCGCCCGCCTCGCCGCCAATCACGTTGGTCTCGCGGATCGCATCTAAGAGCGACGTCTTTCCATGATCCACGTGACCCATGATGGTCACCACCGGCGCCCGGGGCTTCAGATTCTCCGGAGAATCCTCGGTTCTCTGCAGGGTCTCGTCACGCTCATTCTGCGCCGATTCCACCTGGTAGCCGAAATCGGTGGCAATCAGCGTGGCGGTATCGCAATCGATCGCCTGGTTGATGGTCACCATCAGACCCATACCCATCAGCTTGTTGATCACCTCGGATGCCTTGGTCCCCATCCTTTTCGCCAGTTCCCCGACACTGATCGCCTCGTCCACCCGGATCCTTCTCTTGATCGCCTTCGGCGTGGTGATCAGGGTCTTCTTCATCTTGACCGGCGCGGCCTTCTTTTCCTCACGCCATCTCGAGGACCGATCTTCGCGCTCAACATCAATCTGCCGACCCTTCCGGTCAACCAGTTTCTTGATGAAGGCCTTTTTACGCGGCGGCGCCTCCCCCATCAGAACTTCAACGGGCGGTTTTCCCCCCTTCTTCCTCGGTTTCTCCGCTTCCGGCTGCCGGCCGGACTTTTCCATACGGGGAGGAAGAGGAACGGCGCCCCCGACATCCTTGACGATCTTCAGGTCCCCTCTTCGGGGAAACTCCTTCCGTCCCCCCGGCATCGGTCGCGGCGCTTCCGGAGGCGTCTGTGGCTTTTTCTCCTGCTCCAGGGGTGGGCGCTTTATTTCGCGTGATTCCGGAGGTTGGACGGATAGAGGTTTTCTTTGCTGCTCAGGGGCCTTCGAAACGGTTTCGTGACCCGGCTTCTTTCCCGACTCTGCCTTCCGCTCGCTCGCCGTGGCTTCCGGCTTTAAAGCCGCAGTCTTTGCTGTCGGCGCCGCCGGCATGGCCGCCGGTGTTGGGGCCGCCTCTCCGGTCACAAGTTTCAATGCAGGCGGCTGCGGAGGCGCCGGGGGCGAAACGGGCTTTCGAACGGCGACGCCTGCAGGCGCATCCCGGTAGATGGACGTTCTCACCGGGGCTTCTTTGGGCGCCGTCTCCCGGACGACCTCTGCGGGAACAACATCCGCAAGCGGCGGCGCCGTATCCGCTGGCGCTTCCTTCTCCGGCTCGGCGGCAAGTTCCTCCGGTTTGCTCTCCTCAACCGGCATGCGGACCGATCTGCGCCGGATTACCGTGGACTTGATCCTCTTTTCAACCACCTCACGGGCTTCCGGAGCAAGCAGTTCCGCCTGAATCCTCTCCAGATCGCCGTCTTCGAGCGTGCTCGAGTGGGATTTGACCGCAATACCGATTTTTCCCAGGCGAGAGATCAGCTCCTTATTTTCCAGCCCCAAATCCTTCGCCAGCTCGTAAACTCTTTTTTTCGCCATGCCCGACACTCTCCCCTATCCAAATGCAAACCCCAGGACATCCTAAGCAGGAACAACCTTGGACTCGCCTGCCTCTTGGTCGATCATCTTTCCCGCCTCCTGAATCCAGATCGCGGCGGTTTTCTCGCCCACGCCCGGAATCGCCGCCAGTTGTTCGGAATCGGCCGCCGCCAGCATGGCCAAGCTCTTCAGTCCCACCTTGAACAACCGCTCCGCAGTCGCATCGCCGATGCCCGGGATTTTCAAGAGGGCCTTGTATCCTTCGTCCGCCTTTGCAGCGGCCGTGGATTCGCTTTTGACGTCGATCTTCCAGCCGGTCAATTTCACGGCCAGTCTCACATTCTGCCCGTTTCTCCCAATGGCCAGGGAGAGTTGATCATCGGGAACGATGACCTCCATCGCCCGGTTCTCATCATCGACGAAGACCCGGTTCACCTTTGCCGGAGAAAGGGCGCCGCAGACATACTTGGCCTGATCTTCCGAATAGGGGACGATATCGATTTTCTCGCCCCGGAGCTCCTGAACCACGCTCTGGACGCGCGTCCCCCGCATGCCGACGCAGGCGCCGACCGGATCGATATCCTTGTCCCGGCTCCGGACGGAGATCTTGGAGCGCTTCCCCGGTTCCCGCGACACATTGACGATCTCGATCAACCCCTCCGAAATTTCGGGAACTTCCACATCAAAGAGGGCCTTGAGAAAACCGGGATGGGTCCGGGAGAGGATGATCTGGGGCCCCTTCGTGATCTTCTTGACCTCGCAGATGAAGGCCCTGATCCTCTCTCCCCGCTTGTAGGATTCCTTGAAGATCTGTTCGGAAACGGGGACGATCCCTTCTGCGCGCCCCAAGTTCACAATGATGTTACCGCCTTCGAACCGCTGCACAAAGCCGTTGGACAGCTCCCCCTTCTTGTCGTGGTATTCATCGTAGATGTTGTCCCGCTCCGCATCCTTTACCCGCTGAATGATGATCTGCTTGGCGGTCTGAACGGCGATCCGGCCGAAGGTGCTCGTCTCGATCTTGCTGCCGAGGACATCTCCAGGTTCCGCTTCTTCATCCAGGGTTCTTCTTGCCTCCGTTAGGGAGACCTGGGTTTCGGGATCCAGGACTTTTTCCATGACATTCTTGAACTGGAAGACCTCGATCTCGCCGGCCTCCTCATTGTAATGGGCCTCCAACTCGACATCGACTCCCAACTTCTTGCGGGCCGCCATCAGCATGGCATCCTCCAGGGCCTTGACGATGATCTCCCTGTCTATCCCGCGATCCTTGCCCATCTGTTCGATCAGGCGTTTCAGTTCCGGAAACATTCAAAAACCTCCGTTATTAATCTCAGGTCATCTCACAACTCATACTCCAAATTGGCCTTAACCACCGTCTTCCGGGGAATCTGGAAGGTTTTCCCCTCCACATTCACGACGAGACGCTTTCCGTCGTCGCTATCCTCGTACTCGACCAATTCGCCTCGAAAATCGCGCCGTCCCTCGATCTTTTCCGTCAGACGAAGATGGACCCGGGAACCGCGATACTTCCGAAAATCCTGATCCCGGTCCAGCGGCCGATCCAGACCAGGCGAGGATACCTCCAGGGTGTAGGGGCCGGGGGGCATGTCGTGGACATCGAGCAGATCTCCCAACTGGTTGCTGATCCGCGCGCAATCATCTACGGTGACGCCCCCTTCGCGATCCATGTAGATCCGCACCAGCCAGTGACTCCTCATCTTCAGACACTCGACCAGAATCAACTCCATCCCTTCGGATGTGAGAAGCGGTTCGGCCAGTCGCCGGATCTGTTTCGCATGAGTCTGCATGTCTCTATCCCATCCCC
>Ga0210049_1002293_pt1 | contig 17872 bp, 20 predicted proteins | sample CryGeyCG2014_300_2_FD_183964 | JGI IMG/M metagenome (GOLD analysis project Ga0210049, IMG submission 183964) | Groundwater microbial communities from aquifer - Crystal Geyser CG06_land_8/20/14_3.00 (SPAdes) (version 2) | ecosystem: Environmental > Aquatic > Deep subsurface > Groundwater | place... | reverse complement strand
AAAAAAAAGCGGCCTCATACTTTCCGACCGGAAGATCGCCTACTCTCAACTTTTTTCCTCCTTTCTTTCCTTATTTTGTTTGGAAGGTACTGCTACCCTCCCTTATCAAAAAAGGAGGCCTCTCCTCTTCTGATTTTTTATACTACTTGTAAATAATTTGTCAACAAGCTTCTGTAAGCAGAAGCACAGTTCGAAAAGAGAATGAAATTCTCTTTGAGCTAAATAAAATTTCTATTTCATGAAAGCATCATTTTCAGCAACGCCATACGAACATAAAGCCCGTTTTCCGCCTGGCGGAAATAAGCGGCCCTGGGGTCTTTATCAACGTCGGGAGAAATTTCATCGAGTCGAGGAAGAGGATGCATAATCATTGCTTCTTTTTTCATCAGATTTAATATTTCTTGATTGACAATATAAAATCCCTCTGAGTCCTTAAGCATGCTTCCCCGTTCTTTTTGAATTCTTGTCTGATAAATTACATCAACCAAAGAAGCAACTTTTTTCAAATCAGTTTCTTCAGAAAAAATAATGTTTTGTTTTTTTAAATATTCTTTAATCTCATCTTTCATTTTTAGAGATTTAGGCGATACAAAATAAATTTTTATGTTAGAAAATTGCCCAAGCAAATAAGATAAGGAATGAACTGTTCTTCCCCGAGCCAAATCGCCAACCATGGCTATTGAAATACCATCGATTTTCCCGAGTTCTTTTTGAATTGTGTAAATGTCTAATAGGGCCTGAGTAGGATGTTCTCCGGTTCCGTCTCCGGCATTGATAATCGGGACCGATGAAAATTGTGCGGCAATTTTAGCTCCGCCTTCTTTATCGTATCTTAAAACAATCACATCGGGATAATAGCCATTTAATATTCTAATGGTGTCTTCCAGGGTTTCTCCTTTGGCTGCCGAAGAAAATTGCCTGGCATTTTCGGTTGAAAAAATAACCCTACCTGAAAGTAGGGTCATTGCTGCTTCAAATGAACAGCGAGTTCTGGTGGAGGGTTCATAAAAGAAGCTAATCATCTTTTTTTCTTTCAGAACGTCGGAACCTCCTCTTTTTGCAATCTCTTCCATCTCTTTGGCCAAGGGAAAAAGTTCTTTCTCCAACCATTTTCTTTCAAATTGTCGAGCCTCAATAATATGTTTAATTTTCATTTAATTCTGCGGTGTCTTTAGGCCTCGTACCACCATTTTAAGGGAAAATCGGGCTCTTTTCTAAATTTCGTCAGAGAGTGAAACAGTTTAAAGTCTACCTTCTTTTAAACTTGTGGAAGGAGGTTCAATCCCTAAAAACTCACGATAAATACGATTTTTGTATTCTTCGCCAATCTCATTTATCGCCTCAATAAATGCCTTATATGTTCCAAGACCTCCAATCTTCTCCCAGAATTCATCTCCGATCAAAACAACCTTGTCGTTTTTCATATCAAACCATCGCGCAGGAAATACCCATGAATATTTTTCTCGTTTACCAAAGGGATTATAAGGCAAAGCGTAATAAGCACCGTCAATTAAGCATGGTTCCATGCTATAGAGTTTGAGGATTTTTTCTTTGCTTACTTTGGTTTGATCGCTGTTCGGCAAGGGAGCCTTCAATTCAAAAGCATATTTCTTTTTATTTTTCTTATTCTCTGCATACACATCGCAAATAACTGTAACGGGGATAATTTTCGTGCTCTTTCCTGCTAAGATATATTTCAGTTCATTATCCCAATCTGGTCTAATCCGCTTCTTTCCTTTTTCAGCGTGCTCAAGATTGTTTAGCACCTCTTGAATCCTGCGCAACCTCTCAGCATTTATCTTACCTGTTATAGTATGCCCCTTTTCTCCATGGCCAAGTCCCTTATTGGCGGCAACAATAGCTAGTTTTTCCCAAACGCCACCAAATGGAGTAACGAAGCGTCGTTCAAAATGAGAACCTTTAAATATCTCGTCTGGCACGAGAGCCGCGTAAAGTGGCGTTTTGGCCTTGTGTTCTTCTTTCACAAAAGGATCCTCAACCAAGACCTTGTTCATGACCCGTTCCATCATCGACTTTATGACAGACTGGATTGCTTCTTTCATTTCCTGTTTTTGTGTCATATTTTTTGCCAAATTAGAATACTTTCGTAAAATGCACCTTCACGTCGCCCCGTTCGACGATTTACATGGCGTTCGACCCGACCAATCTCTTTAAAGCCAGTATCCTCAGGATTGTACAACTTGTATTTATCATTAACAACAATAAGCGCGAGAGCATTTTTAGTCATGTAATCCCGCGTATGCAGAAAAACATCGTTTATTCCCTTGATGTAGTCGCTTTTTGCTTGTTGTGATTGTCCATTCTTTGCGGGGCCAATTTCTCGCGTTTCGTTATTTTTTAAACTAAGTAATTCGTAGGCATATTTATGCTGTTCGTGGTAATCAATTAGACCAATGTAGGGAGGGGATGTGAAAACCATATTAATCCCTTTTGGTAATTCAACTTCTCGTGAGTCTGCGTGATTGACCACGACTTTTGCTCTTGTTTTTATTTTTGAAAATTCTTTTACGCGATCTAATGTATCAATAGTATAGCGTGATAAAAATTTATAGGCTTCTTCAACTGGCCGACACATCCGTTGATGTTTATAACATTGATACGGTTTAGTTTGGGGTTCTTTCGGAAAATCTAAATCATAATGTGTAACGAGTCGTGCCGAGCGTGCCGAACGCGATAAAACAATTTTTAATAAATCTTGATAGGTATAATCCTTGATAAGTCGGGAATAGCACAGAAGATCTTTTTGTGCGTTGGGGGAAAACCACTTTTGTATATATTCGTTTTTTGTTGAAAATAATTTATTTATTTTCTCGTCTTTGGAAAATTTACTTTTGTAGGTATTGAGACGATTCAAAATATCGTGAATCTCCTTTTCAAGTATTGGAATATTATAGTCATCGGTCTTAACTTTTGATAGTAAAACATTGAATGCAGATATATCAGTACCGATAGAATCTATGCCAAGGACATTTGCTTCAACTAAAGTTGTTCCGCTTCCAACAAACGGATCATAAACAAGAGTTGGTCTATATTTTCTTAAAAAAATTTCTACGAGCTGGGGAATAAATTTTCCGAGATAAGGATGCAAACGATGAACATGTTTTGTTCGTTGATATTCTGGTAAATCGCGCTCGCGCCAATTCAAATTTAATGTATCAAGAGGGGTATCTAACCCCACACTCGCAAAATCAGTCAGTGGTTGCCGATTATACTGTTGAGCTATTTTTTGCGCAATAACATTATCGTACATATTAAGATATTTTAGCACTAAAAACCAATTGGCTCTAACTACTTGAACGCGTTTTCCAAGAACCCATTATTATGTATCAATCTACACAGTTTCAACTGTGTAGGGGTTGGTTTTGTATGCGTATACATAAATAGCAGTATCATCGCCACCCCCTTGCCCACCAAGGGTTCTTTGTTTTTCTAAAAAATAACTCTCCACATTTCTAGCAGCCGTAGAACTAACGCAAGAACAATAAACCCAGGTAGGACTATCTTTATTAACACGATGACTATTAAATAATCTATCCTCAGGATCAGATGTAATTCCAACGTACCATTTACTGTACTCTCCTCCATTTTCTAGGATATAATTATTAATCTCATTTAACGCTTCTTGTGCTGTCATTTTAACTTAATTTATTTTATTACCTTTCGGTTTTATAATTTATCCCAACTTTAGGAAACGCTGACCTTTTAATAGTTTTCCATGGCTAGGGATATGACATCAGCCTCCCTCATCTCTTTCTACTGGCTCTTTTGGCAATATTTCCCGTCTGCCTCATAACACCTATTCCAGTATTAGTAGTAGCCTCAAGGGCATTTTTAAGGTTGATATTATTCACGGCAAGATAACGTGGCTTACTGGATTTTTCTACCTGTTTTATTCCTTGAGCAATACCTGATTTTTTTGTCTCTACTTCAATTACTTTATCTGATAAAACCAAATCTATCCCTTTATCAGATTTATATTCTGTTCCGAATTTTTTCGCTAATTTATTGGCTATTTCATCGTGTTTAGACATAAATTATATCTTAATTAGTTTTTATACTCGCGACCCTTAATAGATTTTAATAACTTTTTCCACCCTCCCACAAATTAGAACTGCATCTTCGGGATGCAAAACAATTGGCTTGTGCTTTGAATTGGTAGAACTTGGCATCAATACTAATTTATCTTTCTCTTTTCGGATTTTTTTTATCGTCCCTAAGCCGTTTATAATCGCTAAAACATTAGTTCCATTTTCAATGTCGTGAGTCTTTTTTGCCAAAACATAATCGTTATCCTCGATCCCCTCCTTATTCATGCTATCTCCCACTGCTCTTACAAAAAAATAATCTTTTTTATCCCCCCTGATAATCTTTTTTGAAACATTAATGTAATCTTCGACCTGGTCTTCGGCGAAAGATAGCGGCTCTCCGCAATTAGCATTGCCGATTAAAGGAATTTCTACAAAGCTTTTGATATTGCTCTCCAACAGCCTTATTCCTCTGGACTTAGAAAATCTTTGAATATAACCTTTTTTTTCCAAGGATTTTAAATATTGCACCGGACCATTTAAGCTAACCATTTTCATTTTTTTTCTTTTCAATAAAGACCTCAACTCTTTTAGTGTTGGAGAATAACCCTTTCCGGAAATAAACGACCTTAAAATATCTAGAACGATTTTTTGCTTTGGGGTAAGTTGTTCGCTCATGTTTTATGGATTACTTATGTACGCTTACATATTACCAAACCATAGAAAACTGTCAAGGGGACAAGAGTAAATATGTTGAAAATGCAAAAAACCGCCTCATCGGCGATTTTTTTAAGTCTCTCGGTCTCTCGATAAAAAAGGCTGACTGCGGGCCGGACGGGATTTGAACCCGTGGGCTTCCCCGTGACAGGGGGATGTGATAACCAGACTTCACTACCGGCCCAAGATATTATTTTATGCCGACGGTCAGATTCGGACTGACGACCCCTGCCTTATGAAGGCATTGCTCTAACCACTGAGCTACGCCGGCTCTATACAAATTTCTTAAAGAAATTTGTCGAGCCCGATAAAAATTTCAAAGAAATTTTTGTATAGGGCGTAATTAACTTTATCTAAACATGTTGCGGGGACCGGAATTGCACCGGTGTCTCGAGGTTATGGGCCTCGCAAGGTACTACTCCTCCACCCCGCTATGAAATATACGCATATTTTATTTGATTTTTCAGTAAAAGTCAACCCTACATCGCCTCCAAATCCCGGAATGCCTTTTCATAGGCGGCCACCACTTTTTTGGCCTCATCCAGAGACAGCCTGTAATCCGGATCGTGAATAATATTGTTGCGAGTTTGATGGACTTTTTTAATTTCTTCTATATTGGGAAGAGTGGCCGAGGTTATTTTACCCATTCTTTCTCCCAAGGTTTCTCCCCCAAATCCCATTTTTTTCAAAATATCGTCAAGCATGCTGTCTGCTTCTATAACCGCCAATTTGTATTCCGACTCGAAGCCCGTATCCAGCCTCCCGGTGGTTTTTCTCCAAATTTTTTCAACTTTTCTCACGCCGTAAGGCCTGAATGTTAAAAATTCAAACGCATCATAAACCAGCATAAACCTCAACCAGGTGCTGGCAAGAAGAAAAACGACGGTGCCCGCCAAAAGAAGCAAAGTAAAAACTATGAAAAGAATCTTTGCCATAAGCAGCCACCCTTCAAACGGCGGCGATAAAAGAAAAGATATTAAGTTTATGTTTATATTTTCCATTGGTTTTCGAAATATTTTGCTAATTCTAAAATTCTTTCTTCTTCGAAGGGCCTCCCGATAATCTGCAAACCGACGGGCAACTTCCCCACTTTCCCTACCGGCAAGGAAAGCGCGGGCAGCCCCGCCAAATTGACGGAAACGGTATATGCGTCAACCAAATACATGGAAAGAGGATCTTCGATTCTTTCGCCGATTTTGAACGGCAGAACGGGCGAGACCGGAGCCAAAATCACATCAACTTTTTCAAAGGCTTTTTCAAAATCGTTTCGAATTTTGGTTCTGACTTTCTGGGCCCTCAGATAGTAAGCTTCGTAGTAGCCCGACGACAAAGCATAAGTCCCTATTATAATTCTTCTTCTTACTTCCGCCCCGAAACCTTTTTCCCGCGAGTTTAAATAAACTTCCAAAAGATCCTTTCCATCCTTCGCCGAGTATCCGTACCTTATTCCATCGTATCTCGCCAAATTGGCGCTGGCTTCCGAAGGCGCAATTATATAATAAGCGGCTAAAGCGTATTCGGTATGGGGCAAACTTACTTCCTCAATCTCAATTCCCATTTCGCCATATTTTTTTATCGCTCCTTTGATTATTTTTTCAACTTCGGGGTCGATTCCTTTGACAAAATATTCTTTGGGAACGCCGATTCGCAAATTTTCTATTTTATCCCGCCGTAAACGGGATTCAATTTTTGGCATTTCAACGCTCGTTGAATCCATTTCATCTTTTCCTTTTATGGCATCAAAAACTATCTGGCAATCTTCTGCGGTTTTTGTTATGGGGCCAATCTGATCGAGAGAAGAAGCAAAAGCGATAAGGCCCGAGCGGGAAACTGTTCCGTAGGTAGGTTTCAGCCCCACTACTCCGCAAAAAGAAGCCGGCTGCCTTATAGATCCTCCCGTATCAGAACCCAAGGAATATGCCGCCATATTGGCGGCGACTGCCGCCGCCGAACCTCCGGAAGAGCCTCCGGGCACCCGATTTAAATCATGGGGATTGCGAGTCGGGCCAAAGGCCGAATTTTCCGTGGATCCCCCCATCGCAAATTCATCCAGATTGGTTTTTCCCAGGATTATCGCTTCCTGATTTTTCAGTTTTTTTACGACTCCGGCATCATAAGGAGCCGTATAATCCTCCAGAATTTTTGAGCCTGCCGTACATTTGACTCCATCAACCAAAATATTGTCTTTTATGGCGCAGGGAATACCGGCCAGAATGGAAATTTCTTCGCCCCGGGAAATCAAATCGTCGATTTTCTTCGCCTGTAAAATTGCCGAATCTTCATTAACGGTCAGAAAGGCGAAAATTTCCTTGTTTTTTTCTTTTATTTTTTCCAAATAAAGCTTGCAAAGTTCGAGCGCTGAAAATTCCTTCTTCTTCAATCCCCCATGGACCTCTTTTATTGTAAGCAGGGTTAAATCCATGTCTAAAATATCGACTTCACCTTTAAATATTCTTCTTTGGTTTCCGGAGCCAAATCCAGTATTTTTTTTCTTATTTTAGGATCCGCAACCCTCGCCTCGTCGATTCTCATTACATTTTCAATTCTCAAAGAATGGCTGGTGGGTTTGACTTCCGAAATATCGACTTCTTTCAATTTCTCAACGTAATTCAAAATTAAAGAAAGATCCTTCTGGAATTTCTCCACTTCTTTCTCGGTCAATCCGAGTCTGGCAAGCTTAGCAATATGTTGTACCTCCTGTTTTGTAATCACGAATGTTTAGAAATTAGAAATTTTTAATGTGGCGGTTCCAAATATTCCGTTTCCACCAAAACTTCTTCCAATTGATCGAGATTTTCCATAACCTGGCCCGCTCCCCTGACAACGGCCGTCATCGGGTCTTCAATAATTTTGGTGGGAATTTTTGTTTCTCTCTGGATCAGAATGCTCAACCCCCTCAAAAGAGAACCTCCTCCCGCCATCTGGATCCCCGAAGTCATAATGTCCGCCAATAATTCCGGAGGAGTCTCTTCTATGACGGTTTTCACTTCAGTGACGATTTGTTTTATGGATTTTTCCATGGCTCTCCTTATATCTTCGTCAGAAACCAAAATTTCTTCCGGAAGACCCGTCACCAGATTCCTTCCGCGCATGGGCATCTGTTTTTTTTCTTTCAGCGGGTGAGCCGAACCTATTCCGATTTTAATTATTTCGGCGGTCCTTTCCCCGATCAACAATTTATATTCCTCCTGGGCAAATTGGATTATGTCTTCATTAAGCTTGTCCCCGGCCACTTTCAGGGTTTTGGATATCACTATTCCTCCCAAAGAAATCACGGCGACATCCGTTGTTCCGCCGCCGATGTCGACGATAAAATTTCCCCCCGCCTCCTGGACGGCGAGACGGGCGCCCAGGGCCGCCGCCATTGGCTCTTCTACCAAAAAGACTTTTCTTGCTCCGGCATTCTTTGCCGCATCGCAAACCGCCTTTTTTTCAACTTCCGTGACGCCGCAAGGGATGCCGATAATCACCCGGGGCCTGGGATTCAAAAGAAATCTTTTCCTGTTGGCTTTTTCGATAAAGTATCTGAGCATCTGTTCCGTCACTTCGAAATCGGAAACCACGCCCGAAACCAGGGGCCTCGTTGCGACAATGTAGCCCGGGGTTCTCCCGACCATTTTCTTGGCTTCCTCGCCTATCGCCAAAATCTGGCCGGTTTTTTTATTCACGGCGACAACCGAAGGTTCCGTAATTATTATTCCGTGGCCGCGGACATAAACGCGGGAATTGGCCGTTCCCAAATCAATGGCGATGTCTTCGGAAATGAAAGAAAGTAATTTATTTAACATTTTCAACATAATTTTTAACTTGTCCCAATTTTATCAGTTTTATCCTGTTTTCGCTTCTTTGTTTTAATTCTACGGAATTTTCCTTTAAGGTTCTTTCGCTTATCACTAATCTTTGGGGTATTCCGATCAAGTCCGCTTCGGCGAATTTTTCTCCCGTGGATTTGTCTCTGTCGTCGTACAAAACCTCAATATCCGCCTCCGTCAATTCTTTATACAATTTTCCCGCCGTTTTTTTAACCTGTGGGCTGTTTTCCAATGAGATTAAATGAACGCTGAAGGGCGCTATCTCTTTGGGCCAGATAATCCCTTTTTCATCGTGATTATTTTCTACCACGGTGCCCATAAGACGTCCTAAACCAATACCGTAACTTCCCAAATGGATCGGCTGCTTATTCCCTTTTTCGTCTCTGAAATACATATTCATTGATTTTGCATATTTATCGTAAAATCTAAAAAAGTTCCCTATTTCTACACTTTTTGAAATTATGATTTTGCCTCCGCATTTGGGGCATTTTGTTTTTCCTGTTTTATTATAAATTTCAATATTCTGGGCGAAATCGCATTTCTCGCAATGAGCTATTTTATCTTCGCCTGCTTCACAAATTGCCTGAAACTCGTGGGAAAAATGTTTGGTAAAACTCCCTCCGGAGGCCTCCACCATTAAAGAATTACATTCTGCCCTCGAGAATATTTTTTTGTAAGCTTTAGCTGCTTCTTCAAAATAATACCTATCAAGCTCTTCCGCGGTTTTGTGGAATGAATAAAGATCTTTCATTATAAATTCTCTTGTTCTAATTATTCCTGATTTTGCTCTTTTTTCCTGCCTGAATTTATTTTGGAATTGGTAGAAATAAACAGGTAAATCTTTATAGGAATTTATAAATTTTTTGGCGATATCAACTGCCACTTCTTCATGAGTACTCCCGAATCCAACATCCCTGCCCGTCTTATCTTTTAATTCATACATTACTTCCCGCATTCTTCCCCATCCTTCTTTATTTTCCGGCCCTATGTCTGTTTGGGTATAAAGCTCTTTGGGCTGTAAAGACGGCATCAATAACTCTTCTCCCCCAATATTATTTATTTCTTCACGAATAATATTTTCAATTTTTTTCATAACCCGCCAACCCAAAGGCAAAAAAGTATACACGCCAGCCATCAATTTATCAATAAATCCGGCCCGAATTAAAAATCGGGCATTAATGCTTATTTCATCTTTCGGAGCTTCTTTTTTTGTTTTGCAAAAAAGTTGCGACTGTCTCATAATCGTTAAAACAATCTTCCTATATCTTTTATTGTGACCCAAACCATCAAGATGATTAATGAAAAGAAAAAGAAAGCTGTGACCCCTTCTTCAACCTTTCTGTTGATGGGGCTTCCTTTGATTTTTTCAATTCCAAGAAATAATAATTTTCCGCCGTCTAAAGCCGGAATGGGCAATACGTTAAAAATGGCGAGATAAACTGCTATCATCGCGATGAATTGCAGAAAATAATTTATCCCGACCTGGGCGGCCTGGGTGATCAGGGAGCCGATTCCTATCGGCCCCATAAACTGAACTCCCTTGGGAAGTCCCGCCCCCCTGATCAGGTTTGTCAAAACATTTCCCCATCCCAAAATCACGGCATAAGTCAAAGAGCCCGTAGCTTCCACTCCTTTGACTATCGCCTGAAAACCGGAATATGACTTCTCCGCGGTTCTCGACAAAGCTATCCCCATCGCTCCTTCTCCTTCTGGCGGCGAAACTCTGGGCGTCAATGACGCTTCAAAAATTTCTTTTCCTCTTTGAATTGTCAAAGTAACGGTCTCGCCCCTATGCCTGTCGGTAAATTCCTGAACGTCTATAACTTTATTAACGTTTATTTTTTCATTTTGGACCTTCAGCTCCTTTATCGCATCGCCGGCTTTTATGCCGGCTTTTTCAACCGGCGAATCGGGAGCGACCGCCAAAATCTGGACTTTCGGATTCAAGAGAGGCCCCTCCTCGGTATCCGAGATTGCCTGAGGCGCTCCAACGCTGAAAACGATGCTTAACAAAACTACGGCGATTATCCAGAAGGAAACCACTCCGCCCAACAAAACCAAGGCCCTCTGCCAGGCCGGCTTTGTTATTTCCCTTCCTTCAACGTCGGGAATTTTTACAAAAGCTCCGAAGGGCAGAAGATTCAGAGAGTACAGGGTTTCGCCGTATTTTTTTCCGAATAACCTGGGCGGATAGCCCACTCCGAATTCTTCCACTTTCATTCCGATTCTTTTTGCAATGATAAAATGGCCGAACTCGTGGAGAGTCAGCAAGCCGACGACGCTGACGATGGCGATGACGATTGAAATAAACATGCTATTCTGCTATTTCTTTTTTCTTCTTTTCCCCTATTGATTCGATTTTCTCATTATATTCATCCACCAATTTCTGCAATTCATCCTTCGCGCGGAATTTGTCGTCTTCCCTGATTTCTCCTTCCCTTGTTCTTGATTGTATCTCGCTCCAGGCTTCCTCTCTCCAGTGCCGGATCACCTTTCTGGCTTCTTCTTGTTTTTCGGAAATAAGATGGATTAAATCATTTCTGTATTCTTCATTCAAAGGGGGCAAATTTATCCTGATCGCCTCTCTGTCCACTATGGGAGAGACCCCGACTCCCGTACTTTCCAGTGCCCTGACTATCCCTTCAATGTAAGATTTGTCCCACGGCTGAATTAAAATCTGCTTGGGCTCGGGAACGGAAATTGCCGCCAGTTGTTTCAGAGGGAATTTTTGATCAAAACAGTCGACAACGACGTCTTCGACCAGGGAAGGATTGGCCCGCCCCGTCCGAATTTTCGACACTTCCTTCTCCAAAAAAATTGCGACTTTATCCAGTTCCGGTTTAATTTTCCGTATGATTTCTTCGTATTCCATAAATAAAAATTAAAGTTCCAGCATCAATATTTCCAAGGCCAATCTGGCATTGATATTGGTGGTTAAAATTAAAGATTTGGTGGTTTGAATGAGTTTAAGAATGTTTTTTAATTTATCCAAAGAATATTTTTTGTTGCCTTTCTCCGGTTGCCGATTGCCGACCATCGAAAATAAAATCGTTCTGAAATGGCTCAGCCAGATGTCCAAAACCTCTTTCATGGTTTCAAGATTCTGCGATAAATTTTTGGCGTATTGAAAACGAACGGCCACGTCGGAATCGGAAACCGAATCCAATTCTTTTATTTTTTCCCGGAAAAGATTTACTTTCTGGGGATTGGAAACAAAATCTACCGCCACTCCGGGCCGCCCCTGGGAAAGCTTGCAAATTTCCTCTGAATCTTTTTCCAAGATGCCCTGTTTTTTCAGGTAATTTTTGATCTCTTCTTTTTTGACCGGATAGAATTTGATGTTTTCGACTCTGGATCTGATGGTCGGAAACAGGCTCTCGGGCATCTCGGTGATTAAAATTAAAAAAGTTTTGCCTTTGGGCTCCTCCAGGGTTTTTAAAAGCGAGGTTTGGGCGTCCTGATTCATCAAATGAGCCTGGTCTATAATCACCGCTTTATAAGGAGCCGAATAGGGTTTCAGGGATAACTTCCAAATAAGTTCCCTTATCTGGCTGATTCTGATTTCTTTTTTGCCCGTTGGTTTTTCCTTGGAGTCTTTAACCGAGGGGGGGTCCGTGGGTTCCAGAAAAATCAGATCGGGATGACCCTTCAAAGTCAAAGAGGATAAATCCTCTTTAAAAAGCCAAGAAACCCATTCCAAAGCTATCGTTTTTTTCCCCAATTTTTCCTGGCCGCAAAACAAATAAGCATGGGATATCCTGTCTGATTCCGCTGACTTTTTCAGAAATTCCCGCTGTTTTTTATGGCCGATGATTTCCATAGTGGTATCACCTAATCAGGTCGCGGCACGTCCCGATTCTCGAATCGAGACTAACGCCGCTCTTTAAAAACCCTCGGTTTTTAATATTTTCCTATTCGGGAGAACCGAATGGTTCTCCCGACCCCTCTCCGATGAGGGGTGTTATCGTTTACTCATAATGCTCTTTTTATAAATATCCAGATTTTCCAGCACTATTCCCGTTCCTTTCGCCACGCAAAGCAAAGGTTCTTCCGCCAAGAAACAAGGAACGCCGGTTTCCTGGGAAATCCTTTCCGCAATATTCCTTAAAAGAGCTCCTCCGCCGGAAAGTATCATCCCCTTGTCGATTATATCGGCGGAAAGTTCGGGCGGAGTGTCTCTCAGCACCGATTTTATCACCTGGATGATCTCAGACAATATTTCATAAATCGCTTCGCAAACTTCATTTGAAGAGATTTTAATGGTCCGGGGCAATCCTAAAATCAGATCCCGGCCCCTGATTTCCATATTTTTTGCCTGTGTTTCTCCCGTTTTTTTGTTTTTTGCCGAAGCGTCGGGAACCGAAACTGCGTTGCTGTTTTTTTCGGGGAGAGCGGTTCCGATTTTTATTTTTATTTCTTCCGCCGTCTGCTCTCCGATGGCTAAATTATATTTTTTCTTGATGTAGTCCGAAATGGCCAAATCCATTTTGTCTCCGCCTATCCTGAGCGAACGGCAAGTTACTATTCCCCCCAAAGAGATTACCGCCATCTCGGAGGTTCCGCCGCCGATATCAACAATCATGTTTCCCGAACAGGAATTAATCGGAATGCCGGCGCCAATCGCAGCTAAAATCGGCTCTTTCGCCAAATACGTCTGCTTTGCTCCCGCATTCGCCGCGGCTTCGATTACCGCCCTTCTTTCCGTGGAAGTAATACCGGCAGGAACTCCAATCATCAATTCCGGTTTAAAAAAACGCCAAAACCCGGACACTTTATCGATAAAATATTTGAGCATCGCCTGAGTCACCCTGAAATCGGCAATTACTCCGTCCCTAAGGGGCCTGTAGATTCTTATCGTATCCGGAGTCCTGCCCGTCATTTCTTTTGCCGTTTCACCCACGGCCAAAATCTTGTTCTCCTGCAGAGAAACCGCCACTACCGATGGCTCCTGTAAAACAACCCCCTTGCCGGGGATAAAAACTACGGAATTGCAAGTTCCTAAATCAATGCCTATTTTCATATACCGAGCCCCGCCCTACGGGGCGAAGGTTAAGAAGAGAATTTATTCTCTTCGCCCATACTAATCTTTTATTTATTATTAACAATATCTTACCTTAAAATTCAGGTTTTAGCAAATTTTTTGCCGAAAATTCCGGAAAGAAAAAGGGAAATTCCGCCGAAAATAAACAATAACGGGTATCCTAAAAGCGAGATGAGAAAACCTCCGGTTACCGCCCCCAAGGCCGTGGCCAAAGGAGAAAAAACCGTATCAACGGCCGCCGATTCTTCGGGATAATTTTTAAGTTTTTGCGACAAAAGCCCCGACCGGCCGGAATCCGCTATCAATCCTCCGATGGAGTTCCCAAGCATAATAATAAAAACGGAGTAAAAATTTAAAATACTATATAGCCCTCCTAATAAAATTGAAAAGATACCGGCGATTTTGCTGCCCCAAGAAATATTGATTTCGCTCTTAAACCTAGCCACTTGTTTTACCACCCAAAAAGAAATTGGCAGAAATATTAACGAAAGCAAGGAATTAAATATTAAAATCTGGTTCTGCGACCAACCGAGATTTTTCAAAAACAAAACAAAAAAAGTGTTGTTAAAACCGGCTAAAATCAAAACTAAAAAGGAAATTGAAACGGGAATTAAAGTATCTTTAGTTTTAAGGTTTTTCAAAACCGCAAGATAATTCCGTCCTGACTCTTTGATTTTAACGCTGTCCGGCAAATGGCCGGTCTGTTTCCTGAATCGGATATAGCAAAAAACGGCGTTGAAGAATTGGAGAATAAAACTCAAGATAAAAACGCCCTGGAAGCCGAATTTCCAGATGAAAAGGGCTCCTACCGCCGGAGATACGGCCGCGGCATAAGAATTGGCGGAATAAAACCAGGCGAAAGCCCTGTCATAATTTTCCAGATTAGAACCCATCAGAATCGCCCGGGAGCTCACGAAGAACAAAGCCGCCGATATCCCCAGGATTATTTGGAATAAATAAAAAGTGGCGAGATTCGGGAATAAAATCATTCCCAAAGAATGAATTCCGTATCCCAATATTCCGAGGGCCGAAAGAATCGCCGGATTCACTTTATGATTCAAAAATCCGGAAATCGGAGCAAAGATGGCGATGGGCAGATAAATCAGAAAATTGGTATAGCCTATCTCGACCAGGGAAAAGTTTTTTGCCACTAGAAACAAAGGGAAATACAGGGAATAAAGTTTGTAGCCGAACATCAAAAAGAAATGAGTGATTGTCGCATCACGGGTAATTCTTTCAATTTTAGGGAAAGCAAACATATTTAAATATTTTAGCAGTTTTAAAGAAAAATATGAACAAAAGAAATGGGGACAAGAACGCCCTTTTCGCTTCGGGCGAAAGAGGAAGCTTGGCCCGAGGCTTCGCCCAATTACTTTACCCGAGCGATAGCGAAGGGTAAAGATGATGAGATCTCTACTCATCGCCATTTTATTTTCACTGATTTCGGAGTACAATGAATCAATCATGACCAAAAAAACACGGACAATTTTATTTTTGGTTTTTTTGTTTATATTCCTTTCGGCCGCTCCCGCGGTTGTTCTATATTCTCAGGGCTATCGGATTGATTTTGACAATAAAAAAATCAGCCGGACCGGAGGCTTGTTCCTGAAAATCGAACCTAAACAGGTTGAAATTTATCTTGACGGAAAGTTGACTGAAAAAACCGATTTTTTCTTCGGTTCCGTTTTAATCGAAAATCTTCTGCCTAAAAAATATGAAATTGAAATAAAAAAACCTGAGTTCGCCACTTGGGAAAAAACATTGGAAATAAGAGAAAAGGAAGTCACCGAAGTCAAGAATATAGTTCTATTCCCCGAAAAACCGGATTTCAGCATTCTGGCGGAAGAAATAAAACAATTCTGGACGTCTCCCGATCAGAGTAAAATAATTTTGAAGGAAGAAAACAAACTGACCCATAATTGGGCCCTAAAACTTTACGATCTGAATAAAAACGTCAAGAGCCAGTTGATAAACGAAGAAGACGCTTCGCCCAAAGGAGCCGACCTGCTGAATTTGAGTTTTTCCGAAGATTCGAAAGAAGCGTTATTGGAAACGGGAATCGGCGAGAAAATAAAATATTTCACTTTAAATCTCAATAAATTACCTCCTGCATTAGTTGAAGAGGAGCCCCCCGCGACCACAACCGAGGACGTCATCGCTTCCCGGAAGATCAACAACGATGTTTATTATCTGGATAAATCCGGCTATCTTTTTAAGAACGCAGAAAAACTGAACGATACCCCCTTCCCCGTGGAACAGGAGACGGAATATGCGTTAGAAATTTTTCAAAACTTTATATTTTTGAGGGAAGATAAGACCCTATATCAATTTAGTTCCGATTTGAAATCTTTTGAAAAATTCTTTGATGGCGTGAGCATTTTGGAGAATTCTCCCGATCTTAAAAAATTAGTTTACGCTTCTGATTACGAAATTTGGGTTTTGTTTTTAAAAGATACCTTAGAACAGCCGCAAAGAAAGGCGGGAGAAAAATTGTTCATTGCCCGACTTTCCGAAAAAATCGGAAATTGCTACTGGCTGAATAATAATTACCTGGTATTCAACAACGGCAATAAAATTAAAATCAGCGAAACGGACGACAGAAACAAAACAAACGTCGCGGATATTGCAGAATTAAAAAATCCAGAAATATTCTGGAATAAAATTGAGAAAAGATTGTATGTCTTAAGCGAAGGTAATTTATTCCGTTCGGAGGGTTTGCTCCCCTGATGCTTCGGTTTAACTCAGCATCAGCCCCGAATTTATTGAGGGACCGATTCGATTCTCTTTTTAAAATCCTCCCAGTGAATTTCTCCTTTGTTTATCATGCCGCAGATCTCGCTGAATTGGCAGTACCTACATTGCCAATTGTCCGGGTAATCTGACAATCTGTCGGGAATGACGTTTGATTCTATTTTTTTCTTTATCTCGCCCAGCGTCTCAAGAATATGTGAGGCGCGATTTTTATCGTAATTTATTACAAATTCCTTCAATTGCTGGTTGTCCTTATTAACGTAGAGAAGAATCCCTTTGGGAATTTTAAAATAGTGCAAATAAAGCTGGATTTGATCCACGTTTTCCTCCTTCGGCTCATCAAGATTCTTGAAAATCATGCTGTTCATGCTTTTGATATCAACCACATATAAATCTTTCCCGTCGCTTATGATTGCGTCGGATCTGCCCGAAATCAATTCCTGGGGAGGGATATTCACTTCAGAGGCCACAACGTGAATTTCCCTTGTACTCAACAAGGGTTTCATTATGAGCTGATGAATATGGTCGCCGTGGTCGAATAGCCTTAAGATATTTGCCTCTATTTCTTTTCTGGGAACATTTTTAAATTTAAAAAACAATGCTCGTCCGCATTTGCCGGCATCCGTAATGTAAAAATGATGCTGTTCTTTGTCTTTTTGCCTGCTTAGGTAAAATTTGTCAATGAGTTCTTTTAACATCAAGATAAATTTTTTAATTAATTAAAAAATTTGTCGCAGATCGAAAAGAAGCGAAGCTTCTTTGAGTACTACCGTTTCTGCCGCTCAAAGAGCTAAAGCTCTTTTCGGCAAAAAAGATTGTTATCTCTTTTGCCACTGAGGCGCTCTTCTTGCCCGCTTCAATCCGAATTTCTTTCTTTCCCGCATTCTTGAATCTCTGGTTAAGTATCCTGCTTTTTTTAACCTTTTTCTGAATTCCGGATTAAAAAGAACCAGGGCTTTTGCTATGCCGTTTCTTATCGCTTCCGCCTGGGAATTCAAACCGCCCCCGTTCACCAAAACTTTAACGTTAAACTGGCCGAGACAACTCATTTTTTCAAACGGAGAAAGCACCGTTTTTTGCAGCTCCATCGTGGGAAAATATTTCTCCAAAGGTTTTCCGTTAACCGAAAAATCCCTCCCCCCTTCGTTGAATAATCTGATCCTGGCCGTCGAGGTTTTTCTTCTGCCCAGTCCTTTCAGATACTTCGTTTGTTTTTCCGTTTCTTTTTCTTCCTTGACCTTCTTTTCCGTAGGGATTTTGGTAGGCGAAGAGGGCTCCACCCTCTTCTTCACCTTCGTCCCGCCGTTGCGGGACTCGGTAGGCGAAGAGAATAACTTCTCTTCTTCACCTCGCTTCTGCGGAAGCTCGATCTTTGATTTTTTGGTAGGCGAAGAGGGCTCCACCCTCTTCTTCACCTTCGTCCCGCCGTTGCGGGACTCGGTAGGCGAAGAGAATAACTTCTCTTCTTCACCTCGCTTCTGCGGAAGCTCGATCTTTGATTTTTT
>Ga0210049_1002289_pt1 | contig 17898 bp, 15 predicted proteins | sample CryGeyCG2014_300_2_FD_183964 | JGI IMG/M metagenome (GOLD analysis project Ga0210049, IMG submission 183964) | Groundwater microbial communities from aquifer - Crystal Geyser CG06_land_8/20/14_3.00 (SPAdes) (version 2) | ecosystem: Environmental > Aquatic > Deep subsurface > Groundwater | place... | reverse complement strand
TTTTTCTTTTGTTAACTTTAGGCATTTCTTGAAAACTTTTTCTGGTATTGTATATTTTTCTCTACGCCAATCTGATAAACTTCGGGGGTGAACTTTCAAAATTTCAGTCAATTGAGGCCAGTTTACTCCTAATTTTTGCCGAACATTATTCAAAAACCAAAACTGAAGTTGTTTTTTAAATTTAATGCGAGCCATTACGTCCATTTTAACACATCATTCTTATTTTACAACTTGGTCACGCTTCCTAATATCTAGCTCAAAACCACCGATCAAACCACTCTCGCACCCCACCAAATTAAATTGTCATTTCTTTTAATGCCTTTATTCTATCTTCTACAGGCGGATGAGTTAAAAATAGCTTAATGAACCAGCTTTTAGATTGTTTTCCCCGAAAGGGTGAAGCAATAAAAAGATGAGCAGTGGAGTTGTTAGCTACTCTTAAGGAATTAGGGTCAACAGCGATTTTCTCTAAAGCCCGGGCTAATCCTTCAGGATACCTGGTCAAAAGCGCTCCCGAAGCATCGGCTAAAAATTCCCTTTTTCTGGAAATGGCTAATTTGATTAACTGGGCAAAAATCGGAGCTAAAATTGCTAAAGCCAGAGCAACTAAAATCATAATCAATCTTGCCTGGCCGCCTCCTCGGTTGCTGCGGCCACCAATGCCTCCCCAGAAACTAATTCTGAAGAAAAAATCAGTCATTATAACAACTATTCCAACCAAAACCACAATAACTGTTGAGATTAACATATCTCTATTGCCAATATGGGATAATTCATGGGCTATCACTCCTTCTAATTCTACTTTTTCCAGTTTTTCCAAAAGTCCTCGAGTAACAGCAACGACAGCGTGTTTTGCGTCTCGGCCAGTAGCAAAAGCATTTGGTTGGGCTTCTTCTAAGATATAAATTCTTGGTAAAGGCAGGCCGGCCGTGATACAAAGATTTTCAACTATTCGATAAAGTTGGGGGTTATCTTTTTTTTCAATCGGCTTTGCCTTGGTTATTGCCAAAACAATTTTATCCGAAAACCAGTAAGAGGTGAAACTCATTAAAATACTCAAAATCACGGCAATATATAAAATTACTGGGCTTTGCAGGTAATAAGAAATCAGCCAACCGATGCCAATAATCAAGACTAAAAACAAAGTTATATAAAGCCAGGTCTTCCGAGTATTGGATTCGACATTTGTATATAATGTCGGCATAGCCTCCTAAATCCAAAATCTAAAGCACAAAATCCAAAACGGTTTAAGTATTTGATTTTTGGATTTTAAATTTATTTTGGATTTTGAATTTTTGATTTAAAATTTCACACTGACGGGTTCTTTAGCAGCGGCTTCTTCTATTTCAAAGAAATCCATCTTTGCAAATCTAAAAAGATTGGCAATAATGTTTGCTGGAAAACTCTCGATTTTGATATTTATATCTCTGACATTGGTGTTGTAAAATCTTCTGGCTGCCTGAATTTTATCTTCGGTATCGGTCAGTTCTCTCTGGAGTTCTAAAAAGTTTTCTGAAGCCCGCAAATTGGGGTAATTTTCCGCCACCGCGAAAAGGGATTTTAAGGTTGAAGAGAGGAAATTCTCAGCTTTCCCCTTTTCTTTAATTGTGGTAGCTGCCATTGCCCGAGTTCTGGCTTCAGTTACTTTCTCAAAAAGTTCTCTTTCATGGCTAGCATAACCCTTAACCGTTTCCACTAAATTAGGAATCAAGTTGTATCTTCTTTTTAATTGAACGTCAATATCTGCCCAGGCCTCTTTGGCCCGATTTTTAAGCGTAATTAAGCGGTTAAAAGTAAAAATTATCCAAAGAACAATAATGCCGACAACTAATAAAATAATTTGAGTAATAGACATAGTTTTTTGTGTTAATTAAATTTAAAATCGACCACTTGCCCCGTACCAATTTTGCCGTTGAATTTTCTCGCGACACACGGGCCGAATAGGCCTTTAATGAGTGTGTCGCCGTGATCTTTCTCGCAAAATTGGTGTGGGGTTTAACTAATTTCTATTCTAAATCATTTTTTAGCTTTTGGCAATTAAAACGCAAAAAGCCCCGAGGGGCTTCTATTGTTAAGTGAGGCAATAAGTTCTCAAAATAGCCCTCGGAGGCTTTGTCGGCACGGTCTCGCCGAGGGCGAGCGACAAAGCTGAGAGAGCAGGCTGCCAAATCTCGCTGGGATTTGGACAGCCGGTATTTTGAAACTTCATTGCCGAACGATTAATATTCTTCTCCATAACTTTCAGGAATTTTCGGGCCTTTTTCTTCTTTCTCTGGCTTTTCAGCGACAACTGTTTCCGTCGTTAAAAGCATCGAGGCAGCTGAAACGGCATTTTGAAGGGCTGTTCTGACAACTTTGGTTGGGTCAACAATTCCGGCTTTGACTAAATCTTCATAAATCATTGTCTGGGCATTAAATCCTTCATTAGTTGTCATTTTCTTCACTTCGGCCGCCGCTACCGAGCCATCAATTCCAGCATTTTGGCTAATTTTTCTAATCGGTTCTTCCAAAGCCCTCTTTAAAATATTAATTCCAATTTTTTCTTCACCTTCCACTGAAACTTTATCTAAGACCTCTTGACACCTCAATGGGGCCACCCCGCCGCCAGGAACAATCCCCTCTTCAATGGCTGCCCGGGTGGCAGCCAGAGCATCTTCAGTTTTGTGTTGTCTCATTTTTTGCTCAACTTCAGTAGCTGCTCCAACTTTAATAACCGCTACTCCGCCAGCTAATTTTGCTAATCTTTCTTGTAACTTTTCTTTGTCAAACTCTGACTCAGTGACTTCTAATTCTTTTTTAATTTGTTTAATTCTGGCCTCAACGTCTTCTTTTTGCCCCTTGCCTTCAATAATGGTGGTATTTTCTTTTGTTGCAACAACCTTTCTGCAAGATCCCAACATTTTCAGTTCAATATTTTCTAATTTTAGGCCCAATTCTTCAGAAATCACCTGACCACCGGTTAAAGTGGCAATATCCTGAAGCATTTCTTTTCTTCTTTCCCCAAAACCCGGGGCCTTAACTGCTAAAGAATTAAAGGCTCCTCGGAGTTTATTAACAACCAAGGTGGCTAAAGCATCGCCTTCAACTTCTTCAGCAATAATGACCAATTCTTTTCTTCCAGCTCCAGCCACTTTTTCTAAAGTCGATAAAATTTCTTGAAGAGAAGAAATTTTTTTATCAGTAATTAAAATTAAGGGGTCTTCATAAACTGCCTCCATTCTTTCTAAATTGGTAATCATATAAGGAGAAATGTAGCCCCTATCAAATTGAAGACCCTTAACAATTTCTTTTTGGAGGCCGAAGGTTTTTGATTCCTCGACTGTCACCACGCCGTCCTTGCCAACTTCTTCCATCACTTCTGCAATTAAATTTCCAATTTCTGGATTTTCTGCAGCAATAGTTGCCACTTGGGCAATTTCTTCTTTTGTTACTACCTGTTTGGAAATTTCCTTTAAATTCTCGACTATTGCCTGAAATCCTTTATCTAAGCCTCTTTTAATTGCTAGGGGATTGCTACCGGCTGTCACATTTTTTAGGCCTTCAGTAATAATTGATTGAGCAAGTAAAACAGCAGTTGTTGTTCCATCTCCAGCTACGTCATTAGTTTTTTCGGCTACTTCTTTTAGAATTTCTGCTCCCAAATTCTCAATTTTATCTTCTAATTCAATTTCTTTGGCAATGGTTACCCCGTCATTGGTAATAGTTGGACTGCCAAATCCTTTATCTAAAACAACATTCCGACCCTTTGGGCCTAAAGTAACTGTGACAGCATTAGCTAATTTATCGACTCCAATTTTTAATTTTTTTCTCGCTTCCTCGGAATATTTGATTTGCTTAGCCATAAACTTTCTACGAAATTACGAATTTTTACGAATATACGAATTCGTATATTCGTACCGATTAGTAAATTCGTAGTAGATTATTCTAAAATCGCCAAAATATCTTCCTCTCTCGCGATTAAATATTCTGTATCACCGACCTTTACTTCATTCGGGCCATATTTGGTAAATAAAACGATATTTCCTTCTTTTACTTCCAAAGGGATAAATTTGCCATTTCTTAATTTTCTGCCAGGACCGACAGCAATTACTCTGCCTTGCTCTGGTCTTTCTTTTTCAGCCGTGTCAGGAAGCAAAATACCCGATTTGGTTTGCTCTTCTTTTTTCATCGGCTCAATAAGAATGTGGTCTGATAAAGGTTTGATTTTCATATTATTATTTATTATATAGTATTTAATTGCCAATACCCTATTTTATAAATCGTAGGGAAAATGTCAAGTCCCAAAAAATTAGTGGTGCCAAGTTAGGACACCACTTTTCGTTTCAGCCAAGAAAGGATTTTATCGTTTCGCCTGGGTGGTTTCATTTTTTCTTTTATCGCCGCGAAAACTATCTCTCTCACTTTTTCTATTCTGAGATCCGCTAGATAAGTTAAAAGTATTAGATTTTTGACTTTTTCTCTGGTTGTCTTTTCGTCATCCGGCTCCCAAATTGTTAGGAGTTCAATACCTTCTTCTTGACATTTCTTCTCTTCCACCCAAAACCACCGGTAATTTTTGACATCGATTTTCAAAATCTTACCGGTCAGGAGTTTAATAATAAAGTCAATTCCTGACCGGTCATCAGGGCTATACCGTTCACTCCGTTGAAAGCCAGCAATTATTTTCTTTTTCTCAAAATACTCTAGGGCTTCTTCAACTTTATCTTCTGCCCTAAATCCTCTTGCATCTTTTGGAGTTGTCGGCATCCTCAAAATTGTCCTTACTATCCGAATACCTGCTTCTATTCTTTTTCGTTTCTTTTCTTTCTTGCTTAAAGGTCTATTTTGCACTTTTCACCTCCTTTCTAAAATAATAATTTTAAGGACAAACAAATAACTATCTTAGTTTATCACAGATTTCAAATATTGTCCAGTATAACTTTTTTATTTTTGATAATTTCGAATAGTGTCCCCTCAGCAAAGAAGGCAGGGCAAAATATTATTGAGCGGAATCAGAGAACCTTATTAAAGAAAAGAGTTTCTCTTAAATACTTACCAGTATAAGATTTGCGATTTTTAGCTATCTCATAAGGTGTTCCTTCGGCTATAATCTGACCTCCCTCATCTCCACCTTCCGGTCCTAAATCTATTATCCAATCGGCGTGACGAATAACCGAGATATTATGCTCTGTCACAAGAACTGTGTTTCCTTTCTCTACCAGTCTTCTTAAAACTAAAATCAATTTCTTAACATCATCCAAGTGTAAACCGGTAGTCGGTTCATCTAAAATGTATAAACTTTTACCAGTAGCTTTTTTAGAAAGCTCGGTCGCTAATTTCACTCTCTGGGCTTCTCCGCCTGACAAAGAAGGTGCCGGTTGTCCCAATTGGATATAGTCCAAGCCAACATCATTTAGGGTTTTTAATTTTTGAAAAAGACCAGGGATATTTTTGAAAAATTCCAAGGCTTCCTCAACTGTCATTTCAAGAACTTGGGCAATATTTTTCCCTCGGTATTCGACAGCTAAGGTTTCCTGATTGAATCTTTTTCCTTTACATTCTGAACATTGAATATAAACATCTGGTAAAAAATACATTTCAATTTTTTTCTGACCCTGGCCTTCGCAAGCCTCACATCTCCCTCCCTTAACATTAAAAGAAAAGCGGCCTGGCTGGTAACCCCGAATTCTGGCCTCTTTAGTTTTGGAAAAAAGGTCGCGAATATAGCTGAAAGCCCCAGTATAAGTTGCTGGGTTTGACCTGGGCGTTCGGCCAATTGGTGATTGGTCCACTAAAACTACTTTATCTAAATTCTCCGTACCCAAAATTGCTTCGTGTTTTCCCGCCTCCTCTTTTGACTTATAAAATTTTCTCATTAAAGCCATGGTTAAAATATCATTTATCAGAGAACTTTTCCCTGAACCAGAAACTCCAGTAATACAAACAAATTTTCCTAAAGGAATCTTCACATCAATATTTTTTAAATTATGTTCTGCCGCACCTTTTATAAGTAAAAAGTTAGGAGTTAGAAGTTTCGGAGATTTTTTATCCTTTCTTACTTCATACTTCATACTTCCTACCTCTACTTTCTTCCTCCCAGCCAGATAATCTCCGGTAAGAGTTTTTGATTTCAGTAACTCTTTTGGTGTTCCTTCAAAAATTACTTTGCCTCCGTGTTTCCCTGCTCCTGGTCCTATATCAATTACCCAATCAGATTTTTTGATAGTTTGTATATCATGTTCAGTTAAAACCACTGAGTTTCCTAAATCCCTCAATTTTTTTAAGGTCTCAATTAATCTTCCCTGATCTCTGGCATGAAGACCAACTGAGGGTTCATCCAAAATATATAAAACTCCGGTCAATTTTGAGCCAATCTGGGTGGCTAATCTTATTCTCTGCTCTTCTCCTCCAGCCAAAGTGGCTGCCTTTCTATCAATGGTTAAATAATTCAGCCCAACATCGATGAGAAATTGTAAACGGTTAAGAATTTCTTTAATTATTGGATTGGCAATTTTTTGTTCAGATTGAGTTAGCACAAAAAATCCGCGATCGCTGATTTTTTGTATTTTTTGCTTTTTTGAATTTTGGTTTAAAATTCTTTCGAAAAATTCTTTTACTTTATCAATACTCATTTCCACCACTTGGTCAATCGATTTTCCAGCTACCGTCACTGCCAAAACCTCGGGCTTCAATCTTTTTCCCTGGCACTTTTCGCATTTTTTCTCAACCATATATTGCTCAATTTCTTCTCTAGTATATTCAGAATCAGTTTCGTGATATCTTCTTTCTAGCCAAGGAATTACCCCTTCAAAATTAGATGTTAGATGCTGGATATTAGATGTTAGATATTTTTCACCATAAAGAATTAAATCAATTATCTCCTTTGGTAATTCTTTTACAGGAACGTCTAAAGAAAACTTGTATTTTTCTGTTAAATCCTGCAATTGCCACCAGAAAAATCCTTGTCGGCCAACCTTATGAGAGGCCCGGGCCCAAGGTTGAATTGCTCCTTCAGCCAGGGTTAAATTGGGGTTGGGAATAACTAATTTAGGGTCAACTTCTAATTTTTCTCCTAATCCCTGACAGGCTGGACAAGCACCGTAAGGAGAATTAAAAGAAAAAAGTCGAGGTTCTATTTCTGGTAAAGAAATTCCGCATTCTTCACAGGCAAAATGCTCTGAAAAAACTAAATCATTTACTTTTACGCTTTGCGTTTTGCACTTTGCGCTTATAATTACTATTCCCTTTCCCAACTTCAGCGCCGTTTCTAAAGAATCCGTCAACCTCGATTTATCAATCTCTTTGTCTAAAATTAATTTGTCCACAACTACTTCAATATTATGTTTTTTCTGCCGGGCGGTGGGTGGGTTGTAGTCTAAAATTTTTTCTAAAGCTTCTTCTATTGCCGAGCCCCGCGAAGCGGGGCGAGGTGGGGTTCGCTGAACTTCGTTCATCTCTCGCCCTTCGCTTCGCTTGGGCAGATGAGGTAAGACCTCATCGACCCGGTAAATTATTCCATCAATTCTCACTCTAACAAAACCAGCTCTTTGAATTTCTTCTAAAATTCCGTGATGTTCTCCTTTTTTACCTCGAATAACTGGACCTAAAATGGTAATTTCAAATTCGCATGGGCGCTTTCGCATTTCGCGAGACCGAACGAAGCGAGGTCGAGCGAGCGCTTTTCGCATGCTCAAAATTTGCTCGGTGATTTGATCAATTGTTTGACGGCTTACTACTTTTTTACACTTCGGACAATGAGGAACTCCAATTCTAGCAAATAAAAGACGGAGATAATCATATATCTCCGTGATGGTGCCAACTGTTGATCGCGGATTATGACTTGCTTTTCTTTGATCAATAGAAATAGCTGGTGAAATCCCTTCAATCTTATCAACATCAGGTTTATCCATTACTCCCAAGAATTGCCGAGCATAGGCAGATAAACTTTCAACATATCTTCTTTGTCCTTCGGCATACAAAGTATCAAAAGCTAAAGAAGATTTTCCAGAACCAGAAATTCCAGTAATCACCACGAATTTATTTTTTGGTATATCTACATCAATATTTTGGAGGTTGTGAACTCTTGCTCCTCTAATTTTTATTACATCTTTGCTCATATTTTCAGGTTACTTTGCCCCGTTGAAATTGCGAAGCAATTTCTTTACGGGGTGCACCCTCGCTCCCCGAATTTTAATATAATTTTCAGTCATAATTGTAAGTATTAAATTATACACTAAATTACAAAATCTTGCAATAACAAAAGCTGGCGGGCGAAGCCCGCCAGCCAAAGCCACTTTCTTACTATTTAATATAAAAAAGTGGCTCTTTATGGAGCCACCGCAGATTCAAGCCTAAAATCTTTTTATTAGTTCCCGGGTATGACTTAGGATTGGGTTTATCTTTATACCCCAGCTCATTGTCGGAGCAATTTCCTCACCAATTCTTACACCTCTATGCCCCTTATGAATTCCTATCATTTTTAACTTACCATCATCGAATGTTAATATTGGTCCTCCGCTATCTCCTGGCGAGCCAATATATGACAGGACTATTATATCATTTTCTCCCAGTTCCGTATTGCCATCCTTCTGAATAAACGCCATTGTTTCTTTTGGGGCTTTTGTTGCTCCAATAATTCCCTCCCTGACTATAATCTCGTCTGTCCAAGGAAAACCAATTAGAAATACCTGCTGACCAATCTCTAAATCATCGCTATTTCCAATTGGCATTGGAGAATAGTTTAAATCTTTTGGTAATTTATAAACCACTAAATCAACTCCGGGATTAGTCCGCAACTCAAGCTCTCTTCCTTTTCCTACTCCTGACCCAAGGTAAACCTTTAGATATTTCTGGAGAAAATCTATATTTAATTTCCCTCCGTTACTTAAAATATGATATAGAGAAACAATATATTTCTGGCCATTTTCTTCAATAACTACCCCTAATCCGAATTTTACTTTTATTTCTTTAGTCTCTGGAATCTCTCGCTGAAATCTTAAAATCACCACTGAATCCCTTAATCTCTCAAGTTCTCCTAGGTCTGGAGACAGGGTCTTTTCTTTTAATTCCCGGATTTCCATTTGCTGGAAAGCCGTCATGCCAATCAAGCCGAGAATAAGAAATACCGAGAGAATAGCCCAAATCGTCTTTAAATCAAATCTTTTTTCTTTTCTCCTTTCTCTTTCTTCCCGTTCTCTTCTCGATTTCTTGCTCAACTTTCACCTCCTGACTTATTTTAATAATAAGAGCTAATTTTTTTATATCTTAAAGTAAGAATATTGTCAAGAAGGTAAATAAAACTCTTGCGGTTGACAAAGAAAACGAATTATGATATATTATTTTTAGGAGGAAAGAATGGAAAAGAGCTCGTTAACAAAAAATGAAGGATTTTTTTCAAATCGCCCAATCTGGATAGGTCTTGCTCTCGGAACTTTAGCTGAGTTAGGAGTAATTCTATTATCGTCCTATCATGATCCCGCCTATTTGATAAAATTGGCGGATGCAACTTTTCATAATTTAACAGCTCCACCTGGGGTGAGCTATAGTGCCGGGTTTTGTTATGCTTCGCTACCATTAGAAATTCTAATAAGAGGAATAGGTGGGATTTCCTTACCCATTATCGGAGCTATTATTGGATTGGTGGTAGGAAAGAAAAAAAATAACTAAAAGAACGAAAATCAAAGGGAATGGCAAGTTGTAACTTGCCATTTTATTTTTGCTCTTTTGTTTTTATCTAAATAATTGACAAAGATTAAAATAAAGTGTAAAAATAATTGTATCTCAAAGAGTTATTTAACAATTAAGTGGAGGTAAAGGAATGAAAAGCTGGAAAAGAATATTATTTGTGGCGATTGGAATTCTGGTTTTAAATGTTTTTGGTATTAGCGGTTGTCAAGGAAAAACCGAAGATATTTGGCAGCCCAAAGAACCAACCAAAGAACAGATAGTTTTGTTGGAAAAAATCTATAACGAGTTTGAAAATCTAATTTATTCTGCCGATGAAACGGTTACAATTAATTGGAAAGGCCTTTATAAAGAAAAATTTGACAAGCTTTGTGGAAGTAATATAAACATCGAAATAAATTTTAAAGCCGACTATTACCAAAAACCGGATGAAACATTAAAGAAAGGAGGTGATTGTGAGGATTTTGCGATTTTATTTGTTAGTGCAGCAAAAAATATAGATGTTCCAGCACGAGTAACAGTGGGGAAAATTAAAATAAAGGAAAAAGTTGAAATTCATGCTTGGACTGAAATTTATTATCGAGGGAAATGGCAAACAGTCGATCCTACAGGAAGAATAGAAAAAATAGATCCAATAACAGGAGAAGTAAAAAAACGTATCGTACCTTTTGATTGGTTCATTAAACACCCAAATGATTTTCATTTAGTAGAGATTATTTATAAGTTTGATGATAAAAATATAGAAGGAATTTCGCCAATAGAACGATTAGAATCTAAAAAGCCAGAAATGAAAGAAGAAGTGTTTTTATCTCTCTATGATATTTTTAAAAAAATAAAAAATAGGGAACCATCTCCTGATGAATTAAAAGAAATTAAAGAGATAACAGATTATTTGTTTGAGCTACGTTGGGAAATTATCAAAAAAAGAATACCTGAAGATCCCCGAACAATAATCCAGCCTGATAATCCAGAATTAAAGATCTGGATTGAAAAAATCAAAGCGAAGGGTTGAGATTTTTCTCAACCCTTATTTTTATTGAAAAATTAAGAATTTTAAGTTAAAATTGAGTGTATGGGATTTAAATTTATCAAAAAGGAAGAATTTGCCCAGCTTCCGAAAAGCCCAGGGATTTATTGTTTTAAAGATAAAAATGGAGAAATTTTATATATTGGCAAAGCGATTAATATCAGAGAAAGAGTGAAAAATCATTTCCCGAGCCGCAGCGAAGGGGAGAGAAGAACGAATGTTCTTCGAACTCACCCTGTTAAATACCGCGAAGCGGTAATTTTGCCAAAAGCAAAATTATTTAACAGGGTAAAGCAAATCGGCTATATTAAAACCGACTTGGAGTTCGCTGAGCCTTCGGCTCATCTCACGTCTCACCCTGCTTCGCAGGGCTCGACAATTGAAGCCCTGATTTTAGAGGCGAATTTAATTAAAAAATATCAGCCGAAATATAATATTGTCTGGCGGGACGACAAGAATTATTTTTTTGTCGGCGTAACTAAGGAAGATTTCCCGAGAATTTTCTGGACCCACCAAATAAAACGAAAATTAGAAATTAGAAATTTGAAATTTGAAATTAATTATGTTGGTCCTTTTGTTGATGGAAAAGCTTTAAAAGAAACTCTAAAAATTTTAAGAAAGGTATTTCCTTACAGAACCTGTAAGACTCTGCCAAAAAAGCCTTGTCTTTGGTATCAACTACAGAGATGCCCTGCTCCTTGTTTTATAGAATTCAAATTTCAAACCTCAAACCTCAAAAATATTTGTCAAAGAAACGCTAAAAATATAATGAAGATTCTTCAGGGAAAGAAAAATCAGGTTTTAAAAGATTTAAAGAGAGAAATGAAAAAAGTGGCGAAAATCCAAGATTTTGAAAAGGCAGCAAAAATAAGAGATCAAATTACCTATTTAGAGAAGGTTTTAGCCCATTCTAAAATTTTAGAACCATTAGAAATTGCCGGAGGAGAGAATTGGTCTCAAATTCAAAAAATGTTACAAAAAATCCTAAAGGTTAAAGAAAAAATTTCTAGAATTGAAGCTTATGATGTATCTAATATTCAAGGACAAAAAGCTACGGGTTCAATGGTAACTTTTATTAATGGAAAACCTAATAAAAATCTTTATCGTAAATTTAAAATAAAAATTGCTGGTAAGCCTGACGATGTGGCAATGATAAAGGAGGTTTTAACCAGGAGATTTAAACACGAAGAATGGGGATTGCCTAATTTGATTTTAATTGATGGTGGAATCGCGCAGCTTAACGCTGCACTTCAGATTAAAGATTTAAGACTACAACCCACCCACCACATCCTCCCACCTTTGGTGGGCCCCTTAAAGATTAAGGAGATAAGATTTATTAGTTTGGCTAAAAAACGAAGCGCAGCGAAGCTCCGCACCAAGCTTCGCTTTGGTGCGGGGGAAAATAAATTATTTATTGAAGGAGAGAAACCCAGCACCAGAGCAAAGCTCGGTGCTGGACCAGTCCCGCACCGAAACAAAGTTTCTGGTGCGGGGAAACCGATTTTACTTAAAAATTTGCCAAGAGAAATTTTTAATTTAATTTTACAACTTCGTGACGAAGCTCATCGTTTTGCCAGAAAATACCATTTAAAACTAAGAGAGGTTGACCTCTTTAAAAATCTTTGATAAGATTAAAAAATATGGGGTTATTAATTTCCCAAATTCTTCTAGCAGTTTTGGGGCTCTGGCTAGCCACCATTTTTGTTCCTAAGGTAGAATTTACTGGTTCAATTCAAACTTTTTTAATAGCCGGGGCTATTTTGGGTGCTCTTAATTTTTTCCTAAAACCGATTTTGAAGAAAATAACTTTACCTTTAAGAATATTAACCCTGGGCCTCTTTGGATTTTTGATAAATATGGGAATTATCTGGATAGTTGATATCATTTTCCCCGAATTAGTCATCCCTGGTATTGTCCCACTTTTTTGGACAACCCTAATAATCTGGGCCTTAGGATATATCATCTCTAAACTTTTTGGGAAAGAACCTGCCCCTATCAAATCAGCGTAAATCAGCGTAAGGGGGGGGATTAAATAAAAATAGAAGATCTATGGAAAAATTTTTATCCATTATCCAAGTTATAATTGCTATTCTTTTAATGATCGCTGTTTTACTCCAGCAAAGAGGAGCAGGTTTGGGTTCAGCTTTTGGGGGAGAGGGTGGATTTTATGCTACCCGGCGTGGTTTTCAAAAAAAATTATTTGTCGCCACAATAATTTTAGGTGTCCTTTTTATCACTTTGGCCTTCTTCAATTTAATTTTTTAGAACTATTAGTACTCTTTTCGGAAAATTTAAAAATAGATTCCGTACCTTGCTCGCCGTGGCTATTAAACCCAAAAGTTCTCTCACACAAGGTAGTTTACCCAACCGCAGCAAGCTGCCGAGTATTTTTAAGGTGCGGGATAAATTGAAAATTTTTCCCTTTAAAAAGAGGGGTATCTTTTTGGCTTTTCCTTCTTTTTACCAGTGGAAAAAACTTCCTAAAATTCTAAAAAAGAATGAAAAAATTACCCTTTTAATCCTTTTCTTCCTTTTTCTTTTTTCGGGGATTTTTCTTTTAATCTCTTTCTATTTAGAAAATACTCAACCTACGCCTAAGTTGGGAGGGGAATATATTGAGGGAGTAATTGGTCAGCCAAGATTTATCAACCCAATTTATGCCTCGACTAACGATACGGATCGGGATTTAGTAGAACTTATTTTTTCGGGATTGATGAAATACAATAGGGAAGGTCAAATTGTTCCAGATCTTGCCGAGAGTTTTGAAATCAAGGATAATGGTAAAATCTATGAATTTGATTTAAGAAACGATATTTTCTGGCACGATGGAAAAAAATTTTCTCTAGATGATGTGATTTTTACCATCGAAACTATTCAAAATCCAGATTATAAAAGTCCTTTAAGAGCGAATTGGTTAGGAGTGACGATTGAGAAAGTGAATTTGCAGAAAATCAGTTTCAAATTAAAAAATCCTTATGTGGGTTTTTTAGAAAGTTGCACAGTAAAAATCCTACCAAAACATATCTGGCAAGAAATACCACCTGAGAATTTTCCTTTAACAATCTTTAATCTCCAATCCATTGGTACTGGCCCCTTCAAATTTAAAAACTTCAAGCAAGATAAATCAGGCTATATTAAGTCCTTTGTCTTAGCTGCCAATCGTCGTTATTTCGGAGAGGGGCCTTATATTTCAGAAATCATCTTTAAGTATTTTAAAAACGAGGGGGAAGTAATTTCGGCCCTTAAAAAAGGAGAAATAAAAGGTTCGAGTTTTCTTTCTGCTAAGGAGGCGTCAGAAATTAAAAAAGGATTTCTTAATAAATATCAGCTTTCTCTGCCGAGGTATTTTGCTGTCTTTTTCAATCCTCAAAAGGCAGAAATCTTCCAAGACAAAAATATTAGACAGGCATTAAATTACGGAACTAATCATAAATCAATTATTGAAAATGTCCTTTTTGGTTATGGAAAGATTGTTCAATCCCCTATTTTGCCAGAAATCTTTGGGTTTGCGTCCCCTGTCACCCGTTATGAGTTTAATCTCGAAGAAGCTAAAGAACTCTTAGAAAAAGCCGGATTTTATGATAAAGATGGAGATGGTTTTAGAGAAAAAACAATTAAAAAAACTGTTTTTCAATTCAAGTCAGATCTCAGATTGGGCTCTCGGGGTGAGGAAGTAAAAGAGCTTCAAAAATGTCTTGCCCAAGATAGCCAGGTTTACCCTGGTGGCAAAATTACTGGTTATTTTGGCCAGGAAACTAAAGAGGCGGTGATTAAATTTCAGGAAAAATATGCTAAAGAAATTTTAGAACCCTGGGGATTTAAAGAGGGTACAGGAATTGTCAGCCGGACTACTCGAAAAAAACTTAATGAACTTTGTGGGAAAGCTCCAGAAGAAATTTTGCCCCTTCAATTTTCTTTAATTACCATTGAGCAACCTGAGATGGTAGAAGTGGCTAATCTCTTGAAAAATAACTGGGAGATTTTAGGAGCGAGAGTGGAAATTAAATTTTATCAAAGAGCTGAACTTGAGAAAGAGATAATAAAACCGAGAAATTACCAGGCTTTACTGTTTGGTCAGGTCTTGGGGGTTATCCCGGATTTATTTCCTTTTTGGCACTCTACCCAGAGAAAAGATCCTGGATTAAATTTAGCGATTTACGAAAATAAAAAAGCTGATAAATTACTAGAGGAGGCTCGTCAAACATTAAGTGAGGTAGAAAGAAAAGAAAAATATGAAGGATTTCAAGAGATTTTAATTGACGATGCTCCAGTGGTATTTTTATACACCCCTGATTATCTTTATTTGGTTTCTAAAGAAATCAAGGGAATAAACACAAAAATAATTGTTGACCCTTCAAAGAGATTCTCTGAGATAGAAAAATGGTATATTGAAACAAAAAGAGTATGGCGATGAAAAGTCAAAAATTAAAACTACATACCCCCCCACCACCCTCCCGTCCAAAGGACGGGCCCCTCATCAAAAGTCAAAACTACAACTTAAAACTAAAAACTAGAAAGCCAGAAATTAGATATTTAGAAGATTTAAAAATGGTTCTCTATGATAAAAAGTGGGCAAAAAATGCTCCTAATTTTCCAGTTTATTATATGTATCGAGGCATTAAGCAAAAAGGTGATTTGAGATATGATATTACTGTGATTCCGCCAAGAATGTTGAGTCAGGAATTTACGAAAACTAAAGGTCACGAACATTCAAATAAATACGGTGAGGTTTATATTATTCTTAAGGGTCAGGCAATTTATTTAATTCAAAAATGGAAGAAAAATAGAGTTGATGATGTTTATGCTGTTAAAGCTAGAAGAGGCGACATAGTGGTAATTCCTCCTTATTACGGCCATATTACTATTAATCCAGTTAAGGAAGAATTAAAAGAAGCTAACTGGATTAGCAAAAAATGTAAAAATATTTATAATTTGTTTGAGAAAAAACGAGGTGCTTGTTATTACTACACAAAAAGAGGCTGGGCCAAAAACAAAAACTATAAAAAAATTCCCAAACTTCGTTTTGAAAAACCTCTCAACCCCGTTAGAAAAGCCAAGGTCCTTAAAGCAATTGAAGCTCTCAAATTTTCTAACGAGGTCAAAAAAATACCTAAAGATTTAGATTTCCTAAAATAGGCGGACGTGGTGAAACTGGAATACGTTCAAAACAATATTTATGAAGCCTCAAGGCAAACTTATTAAATGGAATCCAAGAATTGCTTATATTGTTGGATTAATAACTACTGATGGAAATTTATCTTCCGACGCTAGGCACCCAGAGATTACATCTAATGATATTCAATTATTAAATACAGCTAAAAAATGTTTAGGAATTCGTAATAAAATTACTCCAAAATTAAGCGGTTTTACTAAAGAAAAAAGTTGTTATCGTATTCAATTCGGAAATGTCATTCTGTATAAATGGCTATGCGGTATTGGACTAATGCCTCATAAAACACGACGATTAAAATCTTTGAAAATTCCAAATAAATATTTCTTTGACTTCCTGCGGGGTCATCTAGATGGCGACGGGTGTATTCGTAAATTTATGGACCCGGTTTATCCAAATGCCCAAAGGCTTTATATAGCTTTCAATTCTGCGAGCTTCTCTCATATTAATTGGCTCAAAAGAAAAATTAAAAGCTTGGCAAACATCAATGGTTTTATGATGAAAAATAACACTATTTTCTGTCTTACTTACGCTAAAAAAGAGTCAATGTTATTAATCCCTCATTTATATCCACCGAATAGAAAAATACCCCTTCTAAAACGTAAATATAAAATTGTAAAAGAATTTTTAACGCCCAGGTGATGAAACTGGTAAACATGCTAGCTTCAGGAGCTAGTGCTGAAAGGCTTGGGAGTTCAAATCTCCCCCTGGGCACATATGAAAAAAATACAACAAAATCTCCAGATTATTCCTCTTGGCGGCTTAGGTGAGGTTGGCCGGAATCTGATGCTGTTAGAATACAAAAACAGTGTTTTAATTATTGATATGGGTTTTCGTATGCCAGAAGAAGATATGCCAGGAATTGATTATATTATTCCCAATATTGAATACTTAAAAAATAAACAAAAAAATGTTTTAGGAATAGTTTTCACTCACGGTCATTATGACCATATTGGAGCTATTCCTTATTTAATGGAAAAAATTTGGCATCCTCAGCTTCGAATTTTTGCCTCGTCTTTAACTCGGGCAATTATTTTAAAAAGACAAGGGGATTTCCCCCTACAACCGAAATTAGAAATCCAGGAAGTTAAGGATGGCTCAAAAATCAATTTAGGACCGTTTCAAATTGAATTTTTCCGACAAAACCATAATATCCCTGATAATTTGGGTCTTTTAATTTCAACACCAATTGGCAATATTTTGCACACTTCCGACTTTAAATTTGATGAAAACCCAGTTAATGATTTACCAACTAATTTTGAAAAATTAAGAAATTTTGGCGAAAGGAACATTTTGCTCCTACTTTCAGATTCTACTGGAGCTGAGGAACCAAATCACTCCTTTTCTGAAAAAACTATTCAAGAAAATTTAGAGCAAATCTTTCAAAAAGCTCGAGGTCGAATCATTGCTGCTACCTTTGCTTCTTTGATAAATAGAATTCAGCAAATTATTACTCTCTCTGAAAAATATGGCAGGAAAGTGATAGTTGAGGGTTATTCAATGAAAACTAACGTGGAAATTTCCAAAATTCTTGGTTATATAAAAGTAAAAAAAGGAACTTTAATAAAAGTTAAAGAGATTGTAAAATATCCTGATTCAAAAATTACAATTTTATGTACCGGTGCTCAGGGCGAAGGTCAGGCTTCTTTAATGAGAATTGCAAATCGAGAACATAAATTTTTGCGGCTGAGAAAGGGAGATGCTGTAATTTTCTCTTCCTCAATAATACCCGGAAATGAGAGAACGGTTCAGATTTTAAAAGATGAAATTTTAAGGCAGGGTTGTAAGGTTTTTCATTATAAAATGATGGATATTCATGCTGGCGGCCATGCCCAGAAAGAAGAGCTGGAAGAAATGATTAAATTAACAAAACCAAAGTTTTTCTTACCAATTCATGGACAATTCTCCATGCTTGTTGCCCATGGAGAAATTGCTAAAGGTTGTGGCATCCAAGAAAAAAATATTGCCATAGCTGAAAATGGCCAGATTGTTAATTTAACGCCAGAAAGAATTTTTATTGAAAAGGGGGCCCTGCCTT
>Ga0210049_1002288_pt1 | contig 17901 bp, 17 predicted proteins | sample CryGeyCG2014_300_2_FD_183964 | JGI IMG/M metagenome (GOLD analysis project Ga0210049, IMG submission 183964) | Groundwater microbial communities from aquifer - Crystal Geyser CG06_land_8/20/14_3.00 (SPAdes) (version 2) | ecosystem: Environmental > Aquatic > Deep subsurface > Groundwater | place... | reverse complement strand
CAGAGGGTTTTCGGATAGGCACTAAATCCTACAAGATTGAAAATATCCGGGCAGGCTGACGGCGGCACCCGGATGTACCTCCTTACCGTTGCTTCCTCTCGGACCTGGCGGGGTTCGTAGGACTCCGCCGCGCCGGGCCCGCCCGGACGCATGAAGCATACCCGAAGAGAATGACTGTGTCAATATACTCATGATATAATTTTGGCGAGCGATCATCTTCTATACACGAACGGAGGCCAAATGGAAATCACGACTCAGCGTTATAAACATTGTGATTTGATCGGCGTGAAAGGGCGCGTGGATAGTTACACTGCACCCCAACTGAACGAGGCCATAGAAGCGGTCAATAAGGCAGGACGCTATAAGATTGTGCTCGACTTGAGCGGATTGGAGTACATGTCCAGCGCCGGGTTCCGCGCTCTGCTCGTTGGCCAGCGGAATTGCAGGCGCTACAACCGTGGTGAAATTGTGCTGGCTGCCGTGCCAAAGCGGATTTACGAGGCGATCGAGCTGACCGGTTTCACACCCCTCTTCAAAATCTTCGACAACGTCACCGCCGCGGTTGGAAGTTTCTAACTCGCTATAGACCGTGAATTGATCGAGGCCGCCTCCTGTCTGCAAGGCCTGGGGCGGCCTCTGGCTATACAGATGCGCACAGCCATTTTCCAAGCCAGCTATAAATACCTGGAGGATATGCGCCAGTTCGCCGCCCAGGCGGCGAAAGACGCCGGCATGGACGATGCCGAAGTCTATGTGGTGAAATTAGCCGTTGATGAAGCCTGCACGAACATCATCGAACATGCCTATGGGGTGGAAAATGAGGGCGAGATCGAATGTACCTGCGACGCGGAAGATGATCGTTTGACGGTCATCCTGCGCGATCATGGCAAACCTTTCGATCCATCTTCCGTAACGGAGCCAGACCTGTCGTCTGGGTTGGAGAAGCGGCCGCTGGGAGGCCTGGGCGTCTACCTGATGCGCCAGCTCATGGATGAGGTGCGCTTCGAGTCGCGCGGTGAGGCGGGCAACCTGCTGACGATGGTCAAACATAAGAGGGGCAAGTGAGACCACGCTCGTCTGCTTCGAAGTCTTCACCCTGGAAGCAGATCGTCCGCCTTGGGGAACATCTTCTGGAAACGAGTTCGCTTGCCGATCAGCGTGACTGGCTCGTCAGCGCGGCTGAAGCGCTCTTCAGCGGACGTGCGGATCTCTGGCTGGACGAGAGCCTGTTCCGCCTCCCCGGGCTGAATCAAGACCTGCTCTTTTCTCCCCAACCTCCTGACGATTTCATGCGTCGCGCCTATGAGACGGGCAAGCCTTGCTGCCAGGATGACGCACCCGCAACAGCCGTTGCGGTTCCGTTGCAGCATAAAGACGTGCTGTTGGGCGTTTTGCGCCTCGAACGGCCTGGCGGCCCGCCATTCCGCAAAGCCGACCTGGAGCTGCTGGATGGCTTTGCCGGTCACGCCGCGCTGGCCCTGACCACCGCGCATCGTATCGCCATCGAGCAATGGCGCATCGAGCAGTTGACGCTGGTGCGCAAGGTCGGCGCGCAGATCGCCAACGTGTCGGATGTGGACGAGTTGGCGCGCCGGGTGAGCGGCTTGATCCAGAAGACGTTTAAGGTTTACTTTGTCGCCGTCTTCACCTGCGAGGCTGGCCAGGAGCAGTTGCGCTTCCGCTCGAGCGCCGGGCCGGCCGGTCGTCGCGGCAAGCGCCGCGATCCGCCCGTGACAACGAATCCGGTGACAACGAATTCAGTGCTCGAAGTGAAGTTCGGGGAAGGTTTGATTGGAACCGTAGCCCAGAGCGGGGAGGAGATCATCAGCAACGACGTCCGCGCCGAGCCGCGTTTCCGCTACATTGAAAGGCTGCCGGAGACGCGCTCGGAGGTCGTCCTGCCGCTCAAAATCGAAGACCGGGTGCTGGGCGTGCTGGACATCCAGAGCGACCGGCTGAACGCATTCCATCCCAATGACCTGCTCGTCCTGCGTGCGCTGGCCGATAACATTGCCATTGCCTTCGATGGCGCCCGCCTCTACAGCGCACTGCAAAAACGCGCCGAGCAGCTTTCGCTGGCCTCCGAAGTCGGTGAAGACATCACCTCTATTCTCGATCTCGACGAGCTGCTGGATCGGGTGGTCACGCTGATCCAGGATCGGTTGGGGTATCCTTACGTTCACCTGTTCACGGTCCACTCGAACCGGCGGCAGATCATCTACGAGGCTGGAAAAGGGGAAAGAAGCCAGGCGCTCAAGGGATACGTACTCGATCTGGATGACGCCGAGGGCATCCTCCCCTGGGTGGCACGTGAGGGTCAGACCGTCCTGGCGAATGATGTCAGCCTGGAACCGCGCTACCGCCCCTCGCCGTTCCCACCCGAGGACACGTTAGCCGAGATGGCTGTTCCGCTGGTCTATAACAAGCGGGTGGTCGGCGTGCTCGACCTGCAGAGTGACCGCGCCAACGTCTTCACCGAAGAAGATTGCTTTCTCTTCGAGACCCTGGCCGATAACATCGCCGTGGCCCTCCACAACGCCGACCTGTACCGCTCCGAGCGCTGGCGGCGTCAGGTGGCGGATAGCCTGCGCGAAGTGACCGGTTTGCTTTCGGCCAAAGTCAGCGTGGACGACGTGCTGGATGCCACCCTGCGCGAATTGGAACGCAACCTGCCGAGCGACGTTCTGGCGATCTGGCTGTTGGACGGGGACGAGTTGTACCTGGCGCATATTCACGGTGCTGACCCGCTGGAAGTGGAAGATGCCAGGAACCGCTGGCCGGAGGCGGGCCTCTTCCTGGCGAGCAGCCTTTCTGCCGGGCAGCCGACCATCCGCAAGCCGGCCGATCCATTTGGCCCGATTGGCATGGCTTGTGGTTTTGCCGCTGACTATTCTTCGATCGCGGCTGCGCTGCGCCTTGGCGATCAACCGCTGGGTGTGTTGACCCTTGCGCATCACACTCCGCGCCGGTACGGGCACGAAGCGCAGGCCGTGACGGCCACCTTTGCAAATTACGCCGCCGTGGCCATCCAGAACGCCCGCCTGTACGACTCGGCGCAGGAACAGGCCTACGCCTCAGCGGCCCTGTTGCAGGTCGCTCAAACGGCAGCGAATTCGAATAGCCTGGATGAGATCCTGGCTTCCATTGTGCGCATCACCCCCATGCTGGTGGGCGTCAAAGCCTGCGGCGTCTACCTGTGGGAGGCGCAGGCTTTCCGGTCAGTGCAGGCCTATGGCTTCCCGGAAGATGTTCGACCGGTGCTGGAAAAGGCGGCTTTTACTCCCGGCGAGTTCCCCCTGTTGGATTCTGTCCGCGCGCGCGGCCAGACCGTCATCGGCCTGCTCGAACCTTCCATCCCGGAAGACTGGCTGGATACAGAACTGGCCCTCTCCGAGGAAGATACTTTTTATTTTCTCCAGAGCGGCGAGCGGTTGTTGATTGGCTTTCCTTTGATGATCAAGGGCGACCTGTACGGTGTGATGCTGGTCGAGGAAACTTCTGAGGCGTTCCGCTTCAGGCAGAAGCGCATCGAGATCATTACTGGCATTGCCCAGCAGGTGGCGCTCAGCATACAAAACGAGCACCTCCAGCGTGAGATGGTGGCGCGCGAACGGCTGGAGCACGAGGTGCAGTTGGCCCGCCAAATCCAGCAGACGTTTCTACCCGAACACTTGCCGGAGTACCCGGACTGGGAACTGGCAGCCCTGTGGAAGACGGCCTGTCAGGTGGGCGGCGACTTCTACGATGTGATCGAGCTGCCGGACAGGCAGCTTGGCCTGTTCATTGCGGACGTTTCGGATAAGGGCATCCCGGCCGCGTTGTTCATGGCGCTCACCCGCACCCTGGTACGGGCCGCGGTTTCGGAGACCTCTTCCCCGGCCGAGGCTTTGCAGCGGGTCAACAACCTCATCATCCCAGATAATCAGCAGGGGATGTTCGTCACCGCGGTCTATGCTGTCCTCTCCCTGGAAACCGGCGAACTCACCTACGCCAACGCCGGTCACAACCCGCCGCTATGGATGCGTAACCGGCGCGGCGAGATCGAGTCCCTCACGCGCACCGGCATGGCGCTCGGCGTGGTCGAGGGGACGTTGATCGAAGAGCAGACGATCCAACTCGAGCCGGGCGATTGTCTGTTGCTTTATACAGATGGCTTGACGGAAGCCTTCTCGCCGCAGGAGGAGCTTTTTGGCGTAGAGCGCCTGCGCCAGCTTATCCAGGTGAATTCGACCCTCTCTGCGCACGAACTTTTGGAAGCACTCGAAACTTCGGTCAATACCCACATGGGCTTGCTTCCGCCCGACGACGATCTGACCATGCTGGCTGTACGGCGGAAGGTGTCCTAAGTGCCAATCCGAAAACCCCCTGGAACGCGGACTTTAGTCCGCAGTAGTCCGCAATACAGGGCAGACTGAAGTCTGCATTCCGTTATTCGGATAGGCTCTAAGTCCGTTGAATTCGGCAAACAGTGCCTCATGGTATAATTTCGCCGGTAAAAACCCTTGCGAGGAGTATCACTTGGCTTTCAACCCCATAAACTGGCTTCTTGGGCTTTTCTCACTAGACATTGGCATTGATCTGGGGACGGCAAACACCCTGGTGCATGTGCGCGGGAAGGGGATTGTCATCAATGAACCATCCTGGGTGGCGATAGACAAGCGATCCCGCCAGCCGTTGGCGATAGGCCTGGAAGCCAGGGAGATGATGGGCAGGACCTCCGGCGCGATCATCGTCGTGCGTCCCTTGCGCGACGGCGTGATTTCGGAATTCGAGATCACCGAAGCCATGCTGGAATATTTTATCGGTAAAGTCCACGAGCAAACGGTAGTGCCCTTGCCTCGTCCACGCGTAGTGATCGGCATTCCCTGCGGGGTGACCGAGGTGGAAAAACGCGCCGTTTACGATGCTGCGATGTCTTCTGGGGCGCGTGAAACCTTCCTGATCGAGGAGCCGATTGCTGCCGCGTTGGGCGCAGGCCTGCCGATTGGCGAAATACGCGGCAGCATGATCGTGGATATTGGCGGCGGCACGACCGAGGTGGCGGTCGTGGCGAGGGGTGGGGTGATCGTCTCCAGGTCGCTGCGCGTAGCGGGAGATGAGATGGATCAGGAGATCGTCCAGTTCGTGCGCAACAAGTACAACCTGCTCGTTGGCGAACGCGTGGCCGAACAGGTCAAGTGGAATATTGGCTCGGCTTTTCCGCTGCCGGTGGAAAAGACTGTGGAAGTGCGCGGCCGCAACCTGGTCACCGGCCTGCCCGAATCGATCGAGATTTCCTCGGTGGAAGTGCGTGAGGCGCTGTCGGGTTCCACGCAGGTTATCATGGATACGATCAAAGATGCGCTCGACGAAGTCCCGCCCGAGATCGTGGCGGATTTGATGGATGCCGGGATTTGTATGGCCGGCGGCGGGTCTCTCCTGCAGGGACTGGCCGAACGTCTCAGCGACGAATTGAACCTACGCGTTTGGGTGGCCGAGGATCCCATGACCTGTGTCGTGCGGGGTGCGGGTATGGTGCTCGAAGATTTCCCTGGCCTGGGCCGCTACCTGGTTGGCCTGGAGCGCGGTAGCACGCGTCATTCGTGATGGCGTAATTCATTCGTGATGCGTAATCGCGTGGCCGCGCCAGCGGCGCGGTGTTCGCGAGTCGATTGGATATGAAAAAGAATTTTCCACGCTCCCTGCAAACGATTGTGATTGCCTTGCTGGCAATTGGGGTGGTGGCGCTTGCACTGGGCGGGTATTTGACTTCCTTATCGAATCTTGTCAATCAGACTATTGTGGGTGCGCAGACCTGGGTCTCCACCCGTTACCTGGCCGTGATTGACTTTCTTACCGTTCCAAGAGACGTGGCCTCCCTGCGGCAGAGGAATGCCGAGTTGGAAGCGGAAGTCGCCCGCCTGCAGACCCAGGTGATCGAGCTTCAGCAGCAGGTCACGGAGACGCAGATCCTTTCCGCGCTGGTGGACTTTGCGCGCGCCAGCCCGGAGAACACCTACAAAGCCGCGACCGTCATCGGGCGCGACCCCAGCCCGTTCCTCCGTTATGTCATCCTCAACATCGGCTCGAACGACGGCATCCACCGGGGCATGCCTGTCGTGACCGAACAGGGCCTGGTCGGGCGCGTGGACGCGGTCACTGCCGACGCGGCGCGTGTCCAGTTGATCACTGACCCGGCTTCGGCTGTGAACGTCAGTTTGCAGAATTCCAAAACCGAAGCCATGCTGGTCGGTTCGATCACCGGCAACCTCTCACTCGACATGATCTCCCAGGATGTGACCGTTCAGCCCGGCGACGTTGTCCTGACCTCCGGCCTGGGCGGCGGTTATCCCCCCAACCTCCTGGTGGGGCAGGTGGTCAGCGTCCGCAAACTGGATTACGAGTTGTTCCAGCAGGCTGCCGTCCAACCAATCGTCAACTACGACCAGATTCAATTCGTCTTGATTATCACGAATTTCAAACCGGTGGATATCGCGCCCCTTATCCCGACGGCGGCTCCATAAATTATGGCCACTTTGGTTGCATTCCCTGTTCTCGTGCTGGCGCTGATGCTCCAGACAGCCGTGATCAGCCGGATCAATCTCCTGTATGGCAGCGCAGACCTCATCCTGGTCATCCTGGCTGCCTGGGCTTTGCAGGAGCGCGTCACAACGGCCTGGCAATGGGCTTTGGTGGGCGGCGTACTGGTCGCGTTCGTCTCGGGGCTGCCCTGGTTTGTGCCGCTGGCAGGCTACCTCTTGATCGTCGGCATGGCGCGCCTCTTGCAGCGCCGTGTCTGGCAGGCGCCGCTCCTGGCGATGTTTGCGGTCAGTTTTACAGGTACTTTGATGCTGCATATACTCTCGATCTTCTCTCTCCGGCTCTTGGGCGACCCGTTGCCGGTGGGGGATTCCTTCAGCCTGATCACCCTGCCGAGCATCCTTCTCAACCTGCTGCTGGCGATCCCGGTTTACGCCGGGATGAGAGACTTGGCCGGCTGGCTCTACCCGGCGGAGGTGGAGGCATGACCACGGCCACATCCCCTTCCCGTTTCCAGAACTGGCGTTATGGCACGATCTATGCGGTGATCGGCCTGGTTTTTGCGATTTTCCTCAGCCGCCTCTTCAATCTCCAGATCCTGCAGGGCGTGGATTGGATGGCCAAGGCGGAAAAGAACCACACGCGCCAAATCAGCATCGCGCCGGCGCGCGGCATTATCTACGACCGCAACGGTTACGTGCTGGCGCGCAACATCGCTGCGTACAACATCGTCGTCACCCCGGCTTACCTGCCGGATGACGAGTCCGATATCCAGCGCATCTACCGCGAACTTTCGGCCCTGACCGGCGTCCCGGCCAGCCAGGGGACGGTGGCGGATGCCAAATTGCTCGAGGCGTGCACGCCCGGGCCAGGCATCGCGCAATGGGTGGAGCTGGGCGCATCCAACGCGCCGTACGATCCGGTCAAGGTTGATTGCAACGTCGGCGAGGCGACAGCCATGGTCGTCCGCGAACGCGCTGTGGACTGGCCGGGCGTGAGCGTCGAGATCGAACCGCTGCGCGATTACCCGACTGGCTCGCTGACAGCCAACGTGGTCGGCTTCTTGGGGCCGATCCCGGCCAACAAGGAACAGGTTTATCGCCAGGCGGGCTTCCGGCCCGGCCGTGACAAGGTCGGCTATTCGGGTGTCGAAGCTTCGTTGGATGACATTTTGATCGGTACGCCCGGCAGGCGCGTCGTCGAGGTGGATGTGGCCGGCCAGGAACTCGGCAACCTGCAGCCGCCGGTCGCGCCGGTTGCCGGCAATAACCTGATCCTGACCATTGATACCCGCCTCCAAGATGCAGCCCAGGCTGCCCTGGTCGGTGAGATTGATTACTGGAATAAAATTATTTATGGGGAGATTCGTATCTCCAGCGGCGTGGTCATTGCCATGAACCCGAAGACGGGTGAAATCCTGGCGATGGTCTCCTACCCGACGTATGAGAATAACCGCATGGCGCGCTTCATCCCGGCTTATTACTACGAGCAACTCAGCCAGGACCCACGCCACCCGTTGCTGAATATGGCCATATCGGCTACTTATCCTCCCGGTTCGGCATTCAAACTATCTACGGCGACCGGCGCTCTAAACGAGGGCGTGGTGACTTTAGATCAGATCATTGATGCACCCGGAAAACTCACCCTTGTCGAAAAATTTTCTCCCACTGACCCCGGCAAAGAACGCGACTATGTAGACTGGAACGAGGCGGGTTTCGGTAAAATTGATTTCTTACATTGTATTGCTTTTTCGAGCAATGTCTGCTTCTATAAGCTCGGCGGTGGGTACGAAGATGAAATTCCAGAAGGGCTTGACATCGAGCGGCTGAAACAGTATGCGCGCGCCCTCGGCTACGATCAGCCTTCGGGCGTGGAATTGCTGGGTGAGGCCTCGGGCTTGATCCCCGACCCGGCCTGGAAACGCATCAACAAAGGCGAGAACTGGTCTACCGGGGATACCTACATTGCCAGCGTTGGGCAGGGATACGTGGCCGCCACGCCGATCCAGGTGCTGATGTCGGCGGCGACCATCGCCAACAACGGCAAATTGATGCAGCCGACCATCATCCGCAGCGTCCAGGATGGTGAGGGGAACATGCAGGAGTGGTGGTGGAATCCTGCCGATCAAACTGTCACAACCACATCGGCCGGTGCAGGCAGCTATCAGATCTCTCCCTTCACGCCGAATGTGCGCTGGGATATTACCACCGATGCGATCATAATAGATTACCAGTGTGAGGATACCTATTGTACCGATACCGGCCTGATGAAGACGGTCCAACCCTGGGTGGTAAGCAAGATCCAGGAGGGGATGCGCCTGGCAGTCTTGGACGCGCGCGGCACGCTCCACCGGAATACTTCCTTCCTGAACTACCCGATTGCTGTGGCGGGCAAGACGGGGACGGCTGAATACTGTGACGATGTAGCCCTGGACCAAGACCGCTGCAAGTGGGAATTATGGCCTACCCATGCGTGGACGGTGGCCTACGCGCCCTTCGACGATCCGGAGATCGTCATCGTCGCCTTTGCCTATAACGCCGGCGAGGGCGCCAGCGTGGCAGCGCCGATCGTCAAATTGGTCATGGACGCCTACTTCGAGATCAAGGCCATTGATATCGCGCAAGGTCTCACGGGGGGACCGTAGCCTTAGAGTCTATCCGAAAAACTTCGGAACGCGGACTTCAGTCCGCCATTCGGGGCAGACTGAAGTCTGCACTCCGTTATTCGGATAGGCTCTTAGGCCATCTCGCCTCCAGGCAAAAGGCAGTATAATCGCCAGAAATGAGCAAGGCAACTTTATTGATTGACATCAAGGGCATTCGTGACGGCTTGCTGGTCAAGCTGGGCGAGGCGCCCTGGGCGGACCTGCAAGCAGCTCTCATCAATGCCATTGACGAGCGGCCAGCTTTTTTTAAAGGCGCACGCCTCGCGCTGGACGTGGGCAGTCAGGTATTGCACGTGGCCGAGTTGGCCGCGCTGCGTGAGCTGCTCTCGGAACGCGGCATCTTCCTGTGGGCTGTCTTGAGCGAATCTTCGGTCAGCGAGCAGACCGCCCAAAACCTCGGCCTGGCGACCCGCATCTCGAAGACGCGCCCGGAAGCGGCGCGGTCCGCCCCGCAGGCTGGCGCGGGCGAGACAGCGCTCTGGCTGGCGCACACGCTCCGCTCGGGGGCGCGGGTCGAATTCCCCGGCCACGTGGTCGTGATGGGGGATGTCAACCCGGGCGCGGAAATCGTGGCAGGCGGAAGCATCGTGGTCTGGGGACGGCTGCGCGGCGTCGTTCACGCCGGGGCGCAAGGCGAGGCGGGCGCGGTGGTTTGTGCGTTGGAACTCTCGCCCACGCAATTGCGCATTGCGGGCGAGATCGCCGTGTCACCCAAACGGAAAGGCAAGATACAACCGGAGATCGCCCGTCTGCAGGATGGGGTTCTCGTGGCCGAGCCGTGGCAGACAAAGGAATAAAGGACGAGATGACAGCAAAGGTGGTGACGGTAACTTCGGGAAAAGGCGGCGTCGGCAAGACGACGGCTGTCGCCAATATTGGCGTGGCGCTGGCCGCCAAGGGGCAGAAGGTCGTTTGCGTGGACGGCGATATCGGCTTGCGCAACCTGGACGTGGTGATGGGCCTGGAAAACCGCATCGTCTACGACCTGGTGGACGTGATCGAGGGCCGCTGCCGGCTGCGCCAGGCGATGATCCACGATAAGCGCCTGCCTGAACTCTATTTGATCCCGGCGGCGCAGACGCGCGACAAGAGCGCCGTCTCGCCGAGCGACATGGTACGCCTGTGCGACGAGTTGCGCCTGGAATGTGACTGGGTGCTGATCGATTCCCCGGCCGGCATCGAGCGCGGTTTTCACAATGCCATCGCCGGGGCTGATAAGATCATCGTGATGACCAATCCCGAGATTTCAGCCGTGCGGGATGCCGACCGTGTGATCGGCCTGGTGGAGGCCGAAGAAAAAGGCACACCCGAACTCGTCCTCAACCGGCTGAATTTAGCCATGGTCAGGCGCGGCGATATGCTCTCAGTGGATGATGTGCTCGACCTGCTGGCAATCAAACTGCTCGGCGTCGTTCCCGAAGACGAAAGCGTTATCGTGGCTTCGAACCGGGGCGCGCCGCTCACGCTGGATTCGAAAAGCAAAGCCGGGCAGGCATTTCATCATATCGCCCGCCGCTTGCTGGGTGAAGAGGTGCCGTTCCTCGAACTGGAAGCCCAGAGATTATGGCAGCGTCTGCTGGGGAGGAAATGAGATGAACTTCGTTGACCGCATGTTTGGACGGAAGAAAAGCGTCGGCAGCGCCAAAGAGCGCCTGCAATTTGTCCTGATCCACGACCGCACCGACCTGACGCCATCCGAGCTGGAAGCGCTCAAGGACGATTTGATCGAGACCATCTCGCGGCACGTGGATATCGATTCCAACGCGGTGAGCATCACTGTCGCCCAGGAGGGGCGTTCTCAGCGGCTTGTGGCTGATATCCCCTTGCGGAACACAATCCGCCGCCGGCCGCGCTGATTGCCGGGTGCAACCCTTCAGCATTCAACAAGCCGGAATAGAATACTATGTTACGTGGTGAATTTTGGCGGCATTTCGATTTCTGGCTGCTGGGTGCGGTCATCCTGGCCAATGCGTTTGGCATTGCCATGATCCGCTCTGCCATCGCTGGAAATGAGACCCTCTTGCCGCAAATCAACCGCCAGATCATTTATGCCAGCATCGGTCTGGTTGTCATCGTAATTGCGACAGTCCTGGATTACCGCTACTGGTCTTCACTGGATCGCATCCTCTACCTGGTGACGATGCTCTTCCTCGTCATCCTATACCTTTCGGGCATCGCCCGTTTTGGCTCAACGCGCTGGTTCACAGTTGGCTCGATCTTGATCCAGCCGGCGGAAATTGCCAAGCTGGCGATGATCATCGCTCTGGCTGATTACTTTGCCCGCAGCCAGGATGCGCGGCGTGATTGGTTCTGGATCGCCAAGAGTCTGCTCATCGCCGGGGGGTTGATGATATGGATCCTCTTGCAGCCCAACCTGAGCAATGCGATCGTCATCATGGTCATTTGGGCGGCCATGGTGTGGGTGAACGGGTTGCAGCTCAAACATCTGGCTGCGGTCATCGTGATGGTCTTGCTCGCTATCGCGGCTGGCTTTCCGTTCCTCCAAACGTACCAGCAAGAGCGCGTCCTCAACTTCTTGTTTCCTCCCAAGAGTGCCAGCTACGGCGCCACTTACAACGTGATGCAAGCCTTGATCGCGCTCGGCTCCGGCGGATGGTTTGGAAAGGGATATGGTCACGGCTCGCAGACCCAATTGCGCTTCATGAAGGTGCGTCACACCGATTTTATTTTTTCGGTCATCGGCGAAGAGTTCGGACTGATCGGCGCAGTGCTTACCCTCGCGCTGCTGGCCTTCATCATTTATCGCTGCCTGCGTGCGGCGCGGCTGGCGCGCGATCCCTTCGGCTCGCTGCTCGCTTATGGCGTCGCAGTGTTGATTTCTTTCCAGGCCGCGGTCAACATCGCTGTCAACCTGAACCTGATGCCCGTCAGCGGTCTGCCGCTCCCGTTCATCAGTCAAGGCGGTAGCGGCCTGCTCTCGTTGATGTTCGGTATCGGCCTGGTGGAAAGCGTCGTCGTGCGCCACAGGTCGCTGGAATTTGCGTAACGCGGAATTCATTCCGCAATCTGGAGTCCATCATGGATACTTCGACTTTGCTCAGTACGGGCCTCGAACCTGCCCGCGTTCGCTTTGCGCCTTCTCCCACCGGGCGGATGCACATCGGCTCGGCCCGGACAGCGCTCTATGATTACCTGTTGGCGCGTCGCACTGGTGGACAGTTCATCCTGCGCATCGAGGATACCGACACAAAGCGGACTGTGCCCGGCGCGGAACAGGAGCTGATGGACGGTCTGCGTTGGCTTGGCCTCGAATACGACGAAGGCCCGGATGTGGGCGGCGCGTGTGGGCCATACCGCCAGTCCGAGCGGCGCGAGCTATACCACGAACAGGTCACGATCTTACAGGAGAAAGGCGCGGCCTACCCGTGCTTTTGTGCACCTGACAGACTGGAACGCGTCCGCCGGGAGCGGCAGAAGCAGAAACTGAATACCGGCTACGATGGCCTCTGTCGCTCGATTGATCCCGATGAGGCCCGCCGGCGCATTGCTGATGGCGAACGGCACATCATCCGCTTCAAGACGCCTCGCCAGGGCAGCACCACCGCAGTAGACGTATTGCGCGGGCCGATCACGGTTCCGAACAGCCAGATTGACGATTACGTTCTCATCAAGTCCGATGGCCTGCCCACCTATCATTGTGGGGCGATGGTGGATGACCATCTGATGGCGATCACCCACGTGATCCGTGGTTCGGAGTGGCTCTCGACCTTCCCGCTCCATGCGCTCATCGTGCGCGCTTTCGGCTGGGAAGAGCCGGTTTGGATACACCTTTCGGTTTTCCTCAAGCCTTCCGGCAAGGGCAAGATGAGCAAGCGCGACACCTCCGTTGCACTCGACAGCGGCTACTCGATCTACGTTAGCGATCTGAGGGATTTCGGCTACGTCCCCGAGGGCGTGTTGAACTGGATCGTGCTGATGGGCTGGGGCGTTTCCGAAGGCGATGTGATGACCCTCGATCAGATGGTGGACAGATTCGACATAGCCAACCTTAGCCCGGCGCCGGCCGCCATTAACTTCTCCAAGCTCGACCACTTCAGTGGGACTCACATCCGCGCCCTGCGGACCGAGGACCTGGCCGCACGCATCAAGCCCTACTTCACCTCGGCTGGCCTCACCGTGGACGATGCCAGACTCCTGCGCATTGTCCCGCTCATCCGTGAGCGCCTGGTCACGCTGGATGACTGCCTGCCCTTCGCGGCCTGGTTCTTCAAAGAGACGGTCGAGCCGGAGCCGGAGGAACTCATCGGCAAGAACCTGACTGCCGCGCAGTCGGCGGACGTTGCCCGAAAAGCCTATGAGATCCTGGCCGGATTGCCTGCTATCACCCTGACGACTGCCGAGCCGCCCATGCGCCATTTGATCTCGGACCTCGGCCTGAACGCCAATCAAGTCTTCGGCATCCTGCGCGCCGCGGTGACGGGTCAGACCGTCAGCCCGCCGCTGTTCGAGAGCATGGAAATTGTGGGGAAGGAGAAGGTGCTGGAGAGGGTGAGCAGGGCAATCATAATACTGGAGAAGATGTAGCCGAAGTGCTATAATCCCTTCGGCTCTTGTTCCGCGAGGAGGCCGCGATGAAATTCACGATTGAATATGAGCAAGAAGAAGATGGTCGCTGGCTGGCTGAAGTGCTCGAACTGCCGGGTGTTTTGGCTTATGGGAAGGATAGGGAAGATGCCATTGCACGTGCGCAGGCGCTGGCTTTGCGTGTCGTTGCCGACCGTCTGGAACACAGCGAAAGTATTTCCCCTCTGTTGATCTCTTTTGCAACGGCATGAGCCAGTGGCATTCGATCAAGGCCAAACGGTTGCTTTCTGCCTTGCTGCGCCTGGGCTGGACTGTAAACCGCCAGACCGGTTCACACAAGGTGCTGGCGAAGCCGGGCTGGCCGGATGTGGTGTTCGCTTTCCATGACAATGAAGAGATTGGCCCGCGTATGCTGGCGCGCATTGCCAAGGTGACCGGCTTGACGCCAGAGGATCTGTAAAACGGGAAAACGCCATCAGCCCGCCGCTGTTCGAGAGCATGGAGATCGTGGGGAAGGAGAAGGTGCTGGAGAGGGTGTGGCGGGCGAATGGAATTTTGGAGAAAATGGGATGAACACAGACTTCCGAATACGCCGCCCAACTCAAGCCGGAAGATTGGCAAGAAGCCACCTAGCCCTCTCAACAGGGCGGCCAAAAGGTGTATGCGCATATCGTGTGCACCCATATCCGCACAAACTGGGGCCAACGCTCGTGCTCATAACCTGCCATGATGTCCGCAATCCGGCCAAGTCCATTCGCTACTAGGGCTCCACGCTGTTGGACGCCGATGCGCAGACGGTGATCAACATCCTGGCCATCCGCTGGAGCATCGAGTTCTTCGAGGACGCAAAAGACCTGCTTGGCTCAGACCATTACCAGCTCATGAGCGTAGAAGCCATCTTGCGCTTTTGGACCCTGATCGCTTGTCTATCTTGCTTCCTGGACGAACAGCGTGCTGGCCAGGACCGTCTGGCAACCTGGGGAGATGCCCGCCACGCGGTTCAGGACGAACATCAACACAATCTTCTGGATTGGCTTTTGAGTCAGTTCCAGGCCGGGCTCACCCAACAGCAAATCAGTGTACAATTGGCTCTATCCAGTTGTTAAAGTGCAAAGATAGTGATGGTGAAAAAGTCATCAGGATCATTTTGATTTTCCAGGACATGGAAAATGAGATTTGTCTATGGAAAGCGCTCATATCCTGTTGGTAGACGACGAGAGAGGCATTACCGACTATCTGGCTCCTATTTTGGAGCGCACCGGTTATTCTGTAACTGTGGCCTGTGATGGGCAGACCGCCCTACGCAAGGTCGATGAATTGCCCCCTGATTTGATTGTTTTGGACGTCCTTATGCCAGGCATGGATGGCCGCGAAGTGTGCCGCCAGTTACGTGCTGGCGGAAACTGGACGCCGGTGATCATGCTCACCCAGGTGAGTACCACGACCGATAAGGTCCTGAGCCTGGAAGAAGGGGCCGACGACTATCTGTGTAAGCCCTTCGAACCTCAGGAGTTGATTGCCCGCATCCGGGCTGTTCTCCGGCGCAAGGGAAGCGGAAAACCGGGAAAGCCGCTCGGTATGGCCGGGGAGCTCCGCTCTGGCGACCTGGTGTTTGACCGCAAAGCCCGGCGCCTCGAGAAAAATGGGCAGGTCATCGAACTGACGCCGAAGGCTGTGGCGCTTCTTGAGTACCTGATGCTTCATCCCGATCAGGTGTTCAGCCGGGAACAATTGATGGACGCGGTGTGGGGCTGGATGCAACCGGTGGCCTCCCGGGCGGTGGATGTGCGCATTGCCGAGATACGCCACGCCATCGGCGACGACGAGCAGACGGCATACATTGAAACAATGACCGGGATAGGCTATCGCTTTATGGCTCCTGTAGAGAGTGCGGACGAGTAGACGAGATGAAATTGCGCCGTGTATCCGTGATCGTCTTGATTCTCTCTCCTTTGGCAGTTGGCCTAATCCTCGCCGTAGCCCTGCAATCCCCGAGGGTCGCCAACCCTGTCCTGCACTTCCAGGTTCGGTTCGACCTGGGAACGTCCCTCTTCATAGCGGGCGGCATTCTAACCGCCAGTGCCTTTGGGTTCTGGTCATTCCGCCGTAGAGCAAATACTCGCCTCCGAATGGCCGTAGAAAACGCGAGGGAAGAAGCCAAACAAGAGCGGCGCCGCTTCCTGCGGCGGTTGGATCACGAATTGAAAAACCCATTGACGGCGCTCCAGGCCGAGCTGGCTTACTTAGCGGAGGAGGTGCCCATCGAGCAGGCCGACAAGGTTTTGAGCGACATGAACGGCCAGGTAGAGCGACTCAGGAGTTTGATCACCGATCTGCGTAAACTGGCCCAGACCGAAGAGCACGCCATCGAACGCGAGCCGGTCGACGTCGGCGAACTGCTCGAGGAGGTGGTAGAAGCGGTTCAGGATCATCCCGGCATCTCAGAGCGTCGCCTGCACCTGACGCTGCTTCAGTCCCCCTGGAAATTATCACCCGTGCCAGGGGATCGTGGTCTCTTGTGGCTGGCCTGCTTCAACCTGGTGGACAACGCCCTCAAGTTCACCCCACCTTCTTCTGAGATTGAAGTGCGGGCGTTCGAAGTAAGCCCGTGGTTCGTTGTGGAGGTCACAGATAACGGGCCGGGCATCCCGCCAGAAGACCTGCCCCACATTTTTGAGGAGCTCTATCGGGGGAAAAACGCGCAGGGATGCCCGGGCAGTGGGTTGGGTCTGGCTATGGTGCGAACCATTATAGCTCGTCATGAGGGAACGGTTGCGGTGCGCAGCCGGCCCGGGCAGGGCACGGTCTTTACCATGCGCTTACCAGTTGCGTCTTGAAAGGTTGTTACACACTGTTACACTGCTGATATATCCCCGAAACTTGGGAATGATAAAATTAAAACACCACACGGATGCTGGCAGGGTTTTCAGTTTCGGGAGATCAAAAATGAACAAGATTAAGTTTTTCGCAATTCTGTTGCTCATTTCACTGGCTTTAGGTTTTAGGGATACAGGCCTATCCGGGCTCCAATTCCAGGCCTATGCCCAATCTGGAAATGCCCATGAGGTTGTATTTACTGTTCCGGTTGGAGAAAATGGTATCCACTACGAAGGCGTTGACATTCCTGAAATGCTTACGTGGGGACCAGCGGCCTTCACGGTGGCGCCAGATGGAAGTTTCTGGATCGCAGACACAGTCGGAGGTCGTCTTCTTCATTACAGTCCGGCGGGTAATCTGCTTGGTAAAATCGATCTGAAAGGCCTTATCGTCGGCGCTACCGATGTCGAAGCGGCAAAAGCCGGGATATGGGTACTCGATCAAGCATCTATGCCACCAAAAGTGATTCGTCTCGCAGAGGATGGAGCTGCATTGGGAAAATATGATCTGCCACCCGGTTTACACCTGGAGGATGGTCTTACGGGGATTGCTCTCGGAAATCGAGGGGAATTGCTGGTGGAACGAGAGGGTGATGCTTACGTTACTCAATTCACGGATGCAACAGGTAATCCGGTTGAAGCGATGACCACCAATGGATATATTCACAAAGGAGGACTTTTTGCAGCCAATGCTTCTGGACTAAACTCACTCACTCCAAAGCGTGGCACAATTTTAGCGGGTCAATTGCACATTGAAGTAGAAACAGAGTATGATCTGGGTGGCATGCAGATCTTAGGCTTTGGCCCCCAAGACGACTTCTTTGTGGCCCTGGAAGAACTGGCCCTGAACCCGGATACCGGATTGCAGGTCGATCAAACCGTTCGCCACTATGATGCCTTGGGCAAATACATGGGAGTGGCTCGTGTGCCAATTGCAGAGCAATACACGTACGTCCAGCAGGGGCTCGCTATAGGCCCTGACGGTTCGGTATATGTGCTTGCCACTCGCCCTGATCGGGTAGAAGTTTGGCGGTTAGTTTTCACACAGAGTCTTGACTCAATCCTCTACGAACCGCCCTTGACGAGCAACCCCGCAGAAATTCATGATGAGAGCTTTGGGGTCAAGGCTTGCGTATCTCGTAACACAATCATAAGTACTGCCTCCAGTTACCGAAACAATTCAAAATACCTCAGCTCGACGAATATCAATGGGGCTTGTTCCGGGCGGCAAAAGCCACGTTACCTGGGCGGTGCAGGCACATATTCCAGTGTGTCATATGACTGGGGAGGTTTCGA
>Ga0210049_1002281_pt1 | contig 17934 bp, 6 predicted proteins | sample CryGeyCG2014_300_2_FD_183964 | JGI IMG/M metagenome (GOLD analysis project Ga0210049, IMG submission 183964) | Groundwater microbial communities from aquifer - Crystal Geyser CG06_land_8/20/14_3.00 (SPAdes) (version 2) | ecosystem: Environmental > Aquatic > Deep subsurface > Groundwater | place... | reverse complement strand
GGCTAACCAACCCGCAGGAGCTGCTACTAGATAACGAGAGTAGAGACCTAGTATAAGATTGAGACCTCCCGCCAATCTCCAGACATGCCCCAGTGCCCAACTACCGATACTGCGAGAAATAGCAGAAACTGCTTGAAGATCTCTTCCTCTATCGTCAAGCCAAGTATTCCAACCTTCTTCATAATCTCTTAGAGATGGAGCAAAGATATTATCGTCAGCAGGGTTATTTCCTAACAACCATTTTGTCTGACTTTTAGCAAGAACTTCTCTTGCCCCATCGAGAACATCTTGAACAGAACTTGTAGTTACAAGACCTCCACCATTTCCACCATGAAGATCTGAAGCTCTAGTTCTAGCTTCCGATGGATTAAATTGTGGATTTAGATTATATCTACCAAAATGAGCCAATTCTGGAGCGCAAAGAAGAGTATGAAGAATATCTGGAGTATCTATATATCTAACTTCTTCTCCCTCTGTATTTATTCCCTTAGGCTCAATCATCAATTCTGCCCCAAAGGATTGGCAAATAATTGTCATTTCGTCAGGACAATCAGCGTTGAAAGAAATTTCAACAAGTTCTCCATTGAATTTCTTAAGCATTTGGTTTGCATTATTCGTATAACCAAAACGTGCCTGAATCTTTAGTCCCTCTTTAAGAACTAATTTCTTGAGAGGGTTTTCCATCTCTGTCTCGGCAAAACCAGGCATGTAGGGTTCTCTCTGAAATTCAAGGTCTGGATCCCATTTTCTTCTATCCATAAGACCAGTAACATTGGTTAATTCGAGAATAAGAAGATCGGCAGGATTCTCTCTATCTCTAACTAACCTAATAGATTTTATAGAATTGTAGGAGTAGAGATCGTCCATATAAGCTAGAATATTTATCCCAGTTCCACCAGTTTCACCATCTGGAAGAAAATGCTGTCTCGTAAATCCAATATCATCTTCAATAAAATAAATCTTAAAAGTCGGGAAAGCCCTTCTCATGGTATAGGTTTCATCAGGAAATTGTTCAAGAGCTCTGACTGCGATATCTAGAACATGAGCACGAGTAAAACCATGAGTTCTGTCAGTTTCTCCAAAGGCTTGATCAATAGGACCTGTTCGAATTGGGAGAGAAGCATCAGAAAGATTCGGAATGCCATAAACCGTTCTCTGAAGCATTTCATTTCTAGCAGCACGTATAGCATCAGCTCCAGTCTCTTCCGTATTAGTACTTTTAGCCATACCACTAAGTCTAGTATTTCGAGAAATTAAAGACTCAGCATTTGTATTTCCCCCACCTCCAAGAATGTTTCCATCTGTTGGAGAGACCGAATCAATTGTAGGGAGACCATGAGGAGAAGGAAGAGCATCACCGGGAGAAGGAAGATTTATATTCATCCCGTCCATTTGAGTTCTATTAGGACCAAGATTAGTTCTTTCCCAAAGCTGTCCAGAACTCAACTGAAGGAATGCGGCTTCAGAATTGGTAACTCTTTGATCAAGTTCAAGAAGCATTTGAGGTCCCATATCGGAAAGTCTTCCCTCTTCAGATTCATTATAGAAATAGTAGTCGGGATTAGTATCAATTACTCTTCCGGTTGCAGGATGAGGAGGAAGTTCTAAATCAGGATAAGCGGGATGAACCGATAATTCTCTTCCTTCGCCAGCATTCTCGCCATATATTCTCTGAAAATCAGAGGTTCCTTGATGAGAACCAATAAACTCTGCTACTTTAGCGAGGAGACTATCCTCCAGACCTCTTAGAGAACCATAGATTGAAGTTGTATCAGGAACTTCAGAACCTCTATACTCAGATCTTCTAACTCCAGCATAAGTTTTCTTGTATCCCCATACTAACCGACAAGCTACTCTATTGGGAGAATCAAAGAGAGTAGGCCAAACTTCAAGAGTATGAAGTGGAGTATTTTCTATAGTTGGATGTTGAACAGTTCTTCGTACTCCAGGAATATGAATAATTCCACCGACAGAAACAGGAACAATTTCCTCTTGATTAAAAAAACTTCCTCTTATTTCACTTCTGTCTATATAGGATCCTCTACTTTCCCCAACTACAAATTCACTTGGAGGAGTAGTCTCTCTACTATCTGTAAGAATTGTTATAAGATCATCAAGAACTTCATTCCTGAAATCATCCTCATCAACTGATTTAAGAAATCTTATATATCTTCCGGCGAGATTATTTCCGGCAACTTCATATCTTGAAGCAGAATTTTCCTGAGCCCTCCTCTGTCTAGCTTCTTCTCTCTGCTCTGGAGTTTGGTTGGGGTCTTGGGGAAGAACACTATCATTTGCAATATCCTCGGGAACTCCGATTATGTCACTTCCTCTTTGAAGAACTTGCTCTAAGATCCGACCAAAGACCCCATTAGCCTCACCAGTAGAAGATCCTTGAGGATTAGGCTCAGGACCTGGAACCCAATTACTATAAGTACCTCTACTATTTCTTGATCCACTTGGTGCTAGATGTCCTCTCGCCTCTGGTGGAATATGAGGAACTATCAATTGAAGAAGAGCTTCAAGAATTTCATATCTTCCCGAAAGATTTGTCACATACTCTTGTTGAAATCTTTCAGTGAAGTGACCTTCTGAGGTAAAGGATATTCTACAAGTCTTAAGATCTGTTGAAGCACCAAGAGTTTCAGTACTGATTGATGATGCCAAACCTCTACTAATTTGAGCAAGTTTTAGAAACTCATTATCTTCAAAAAGAAAAGATCCAGCTCCCTTTACTTTCCTAAAGAATCTAGCATTTTTTTCTACCTCCTCATAAGCTGCTTGAAGATGAGAAATCTCATCATCTCCCAAACCAACTATCTGAAATTGAACTTCAGAAGAACCACTTCCCATATATTGAGCTGAGGCATAAGCATACCCGCAGATAGGTACTGGAGCAAAGGTATTATTGTGAATAGATCTCATTCCAGTTAGAATAGATCCGGGACCACCAAGAACAAGTCTATTCTTTCCGTTCACAAAGACTCCCGGCTCTCCACATTCTGGATCAAAGATCATAGCAGAGAGCCAATCAGATCTATAGATAACAAGATTAGCATCTCTTAAATCATCATTCATCGTCTCGAACCCCATTGAGCGTGACCAATAGAAGAATTGAGAGTTCGGACTGTTCTCTCTTGCCACTCCAAAAGTTCTTGTCTAGCTTCTTCAGGAGTCAGAGCTGTACTCTGAAAAACTAGATTAGTTTGGTCATCTCCACTACCAGCAGTAACTCCCCTTGTTGCAGTAACTTGAGAAAAAGTGTTTCTAGAAACTGTCCCTTGTATAAGATTTCCCGAAATACTAAAAGTTTGCGTTCCCTCAGCCACTAAAGGATGATTTGTTGCTCTTCGGGAATCTTGTCTATTAGGACCAATAATAAAAACATCAGGATGTTCTATACTAGAATCTCTGACGTATGAATTCCCAAGACTTCCGTTTGCTCCTCGAGTAAGAATGACTCCGCCAATCCTACCATCTACTCTGGTTGAAAGATGTGTGGAAATCTCTTCGAGAGAAAGTCCAGCTCTCATTTCTAGATTATTTCGGACAATAAAGGGAGCAGCGAAATCATCAAGACCTTTGACCGGACTATCTAACATTCCAAGACATACTGAGAGAACAGTATCTCTTGAACGAGAACTTAAACTATTCCAAATAGATCGATCTCCATTGAGCATTCCTTGAATCTTATTAATATTATCTATTCTAGCATTAACTCTATCTACAAAAAGAGGATCGGGTCGTCCATTTGATAATCTTGCATTAGGCGAAGGGACTCTTCCAACTCTTGTCCAATTATTTATAGCAAGCCGTATCTGTCTTTGATCTGCTATCTCTGGATAAGCCCAAATTGGATTTACTGGTTGAGAAAATCTTTCAACCAAAGCCCAAAGTCCTCCATATTGACTAAAGGTTGGATATTTAAACACATATCGCTGAATCATTAACCAACATGGATAAACCGGAGCCCTTGACTCCTCGAACGCACTAGCAACCACTAAGAAAAAAACATCCTTTGGAGTAATCTGATATCCACTAACCGGAAAACTTCTTGGAGGACTTCCTCCAGCTCCCGGTTCAGCATGAACTTTACCCAATTGAATATCCTGTGGAAAAGGAGCGGGCATTACTAATTACCACATTCTTCTGGTATTTCAGGAGGTCCACCAGTAATCGCGAGAGGATGTTGAGTTCTCCAGTCCCATGGAGAAGCTAGGGCTCGTAACATCTCAGCATCTGTCTCAGATAGATTAGCCGGAGCACCAATAAGATTTTCAATCCTTCGATGAGTCCAAATACCTCTAGGCTGAGTTTGATGAGTTGTTGGATGAGGAATAATTCCCTTAGCTACTTGATAATTTGCTAAGGCAAGATCCTCAACAGCATTAGGATGTCTTTCCGATCCAGACGAAGTTCTATCCGCCTCTTGTCTTCCAGCATATCTCTCATCAAGGAAAGCCAATCCGGCAGCAAGCATTCTTAAATTAATACAATCATTTCCCTTCCAGAAGGTACAAATTGTTCTTCCATGGGCCTCCTCCTCTCTTTCTCCAAAATCAACTTCGACTTCCTCTCCAACTGGTAACAATTGAGCAAGTCCCTCCTTTGCTTTCCTGGCCCATTGAAATTCTGCTGGTCTATAGGAATCTTGATTCAATCGAATTCCATTAGTACCAGTAAAATAATATGTCTCTGGAGTATCAAAATATTTCAAACGAGCCAAAACCGGAGTCTGTCCACTCTTCTTGATCCAAACAGTATCACCATCAACAATCTGACATACAGTCCAAGTTTCAGTGTTAGTTCTAACTCCTCTCATTGGTCCCCAGGGAAGATGATTATAAACATAATTGCCAACTAAACCATAACCAACAGAATTTGGATGAATATTAAATCTATTCTCCGTTAGATCATTTCGAGAAAGTCTGTCCCAAGGAACTCTAAAATTATGTGCTGCTCGATCTACCGGATTAATAGCTCCGCTTTCATGATAATTAACAAAACTTACTCTTCCTCCAGAGAGACCTTGAATTTGACTATTAATATCATCTAAGTGAGATTCAAGATAATCACTTCTAATGTTTGACCCTATAGCACATCTTCTAGGAATTGATCCAGGAACATTACCACAAGGAGGGAAAGAACAAAGGACTACAATGCACTGAGCATTAGTAAATTCTTGAGTTAGAGTTCGTAATCCAGTAATAAAATTACTAACTATAGTGGCACTACAAGGATTAAAGATATCATTTCCGCCAAGATGGATAACAACTCCCGCTACTCTATCTAAAGCTGTTCCTCCAGAATGCTTAAGACGAGAATCATTCTTCAGAGTATTAAGTTCATTAGTTATTGATGAAACTCGAGATCCATCCCTCGCAAAGACATAGTGAGTAAAGCTGTCATTACCATCTCTATGAATTCTAGAGGAGGCTAACTGAACTAAACTAATACTACTGCTGGTTGATTGTCCACTCCCAGTCATTCCGTGCATAATAGAATCACCAATCCAGAGAACAATATCTCTATCCCCAGTAACTGGAGTTGGAGAAGCATTATCCTCAGGACTTCTATCAGTTGTAGTTGTCTCCACTCCGACAGCACCGGGAGTAAAGGATGATGGAAGAGCCATTCTCACGAAACTCTTCCACCTAAGAGTTACTCTATCTCCCCAAGAGGTAAGTCTCGGCGGATTCCCAACTCTCAACATATAGGGTTCAGAGTTCCAGGGATATACAACAGGAGAAGTAGCTTTAATGGTGGGATCTTTAGGATCTCCTCCCTCAAAAAGTTGAGGAAGTCTTACCTCAGGAGGAAGACTCATTTGAAAAGCTTCTGGTTGTCTAATAGCCTCAAGATCAAGAATACTATTTACTGATACGGGAGGAGGAGCTACGGCATTTGGAACAACAGGGGCTTGAACTTGAACATTCTCTCCATTAGAGGTTCCCGTGGCTTCAATTCCTTCTGGAGGAACGGCAACTTCAGCTTGAACAACTCGACCATTAGAAGTTACAGCTTCAACGGTTCCAGACTGAACTGGTTCTGATCTTCCTAAACCACTTGGTAGCCAAGTTCTTCTAAAGAGAAAGTGTGGAGTAAAGGGAAGATAATTAAACCAACGAAGCATCAAAGTAATCCAGATAGAATCAGGATTACCAGCCATTACATCAGCAACCATAGTCTCAGCACAGACGGCCATTGAGGCAGAATCATTTCCGGGAACAACCATCTTTCTAATGAACTCGTTCTCGATAAAGATGAAGGGAGTTTTCTTCCACATTTGAACAAGACTTCCATAATAGTAGGAAATCTGTTGAAGACCAACTAGAGCCAAATCTATTTCGATGAAACATTCACCATTACCCGATTTAACAGCAATCGTCTCTTTTGTTCTAAGAGGTTTCCAGCGATAGGTAGTATTTCCCTTATTAATACGTATAGCAAGTGGAGGAACCCTGAAAACAAGATGTCCAAGGACGAGGCCATCTTCTCCAAGAATTTCCCGAAGAGCTCTAAGACGAGCATCACTTGTAGTTCTTAAAACAGTTTGAAGATCTTCGGCGGGAGTACCTCTAGGAGTTGGTGTTGCGGGAGCAGAATCTTCTTGGAGAGGAGTATTTGTATGCTCAGTAAAAAGATCGACTGAGTTAGATTGAGGATTAATAAGAGGAGAAAAAGATCCAGATTGGTTTCCTGGACTAGTAGTAGGAGATTCTTCATTATTCCCCCTCTGAATAATTGAATCACCAGAATCTACTCTCCCTTGAGGAGTATTGGCTGGGGTCAAAGAAGAATCGTCTGGAAGATTTACTTCAGGAGGTTCTCCTAAAGAAGCAGAAGGCTCATCAGGAGGAGAAGTATCTAGTGGTTCATCCCTAACATCTTCATTATCTGAAACAACTTCCTCAACCGGATCTGCCGGAGAAGAAGAAGGAACTGGAGTTCCTCCGAAAAGAGGGTCTCTTCCAGAAGAAGGATGTAGAAAAGTGTCTACTTCTCCAGCAAGAGGATCGTCAGAACTTAGGAAATCAAAATCACCTGGCATTAATAATACCTATCTCTCATAGCCTTCTGAATATACTGAGGAGTTATAGCTCCTCTATCATCTCTTAGTCTAATCTGAGCCCCAACTTCTGCTCCGAAGTTCATTAACTGTCTTACTCCAGCAGAAGTATAATCTCTCTCTATAGAACTTTCCCATCCTTCAGGCATATTACCACCACCCATAGTAACTATTCTATTAGTATATGATGGAGGAGGATTTACTCTAGGAACGAAAGTATCAATGAGACCCTGAGTAACTTTATCTGAAGCATCTTTCTCAAAGTTTATTTCATTCCCTCCCACAAGACTTCCTAATCCGCTTATAGCTACTCCAGCAGCAATTCCCGCAAGAGGATATTTCCAATGATTCTTAACGATCTTAAGAGCAGCTTCACCAAGACCAGTGGCAGCATTTAATACAGTTCTCTCTTGAAGAGCTTGTGGATGCCCTGCTCGACCTCCTCTAACAGAAGCAACAACTCCTCCATAGATATCTCCCAATCCTCTATCTACTGTATGAAATATATCCCTAATCTGCCGATCAATATCTCCATTAATTTTAATATAATTCTTTCTACTCCTCTGAAATGTTTGTTCTGTTTTTCTCCATTGTTCAAGGGAACCATTATCATGAGCCTTCTTAACATAATCTTTCATCTTATTTATAAAGGCTTCTTTAGTTTCAATAATTTCTCCTTTCTTTCCCATTGTCTGACCACCATAAATCATGTCGTAGACTTTCTCTAAAGAAGAACCAACAGCGGTACTTTCTCCACCTCTAGTAAAGTCCTTGAGATGATCAGCGACCTCATTTCCTCCCCAAAGACCCTTCTTTCCAGAGATGGGAGATTCTTCAATTCGACTAAGAGCGTGCATGACAGGGAGCAACTCTTCCTGAGTTGCTCCCCCTAATTTAGCAGCAGCAAAGAGTTCTCCAGCAGCGGTTGAAACTTTACCAGTTTCAAATTTAGCAGCTACCATTGCTATCATACCTTGTTCAAAGTCTTCAACTAAACCAGTTTTTCCTTTAGCAAAACTCTTAACTTGATCTGCTATTTCCTTATGAAACATTGCAGATTTAACAAAATCTTCTCCATATTTACGCGATCTCAATAATTTATCTAAAGCAGAATCAGTCATCTCGTTCATAATAACTTTAACTTGAAGACGATCTCCATCAGTGTCGGCATTTATTGCAGCGGCGAGAATATTATCTAATCGCTCCCCACGATGATGAAGAGTTGTCTTCCTCAAGAAGACAGAATCTGAAGTATTTGAAACCATTCGAAGTCTTGCTGGAAGAGTAGATTCAGGATACATAGTTGGGTGCCGATAGAGAATAGTATTAACTTGTTCTCCGGCAAGAAGTTTCTCCATCTGCTTCTTCATAAAAGCAGTTTGTTCTGGAGTAGCTGCTTTCTCTATAGCTTCTTTATATGCCTTTTGAATATTTTTCTTAGAGAGACCAATAGTAAAAGCATCTTTCTCGTCAGCTAGAAATTCTCCAATATTCTTATAGGTTCTAGAAGCAGCAGCTTCTCCAGGTTTTGACATCCAAGAGGCAGCCATAGGAGCAACCCCACCAACTAATTCTCCACCAGTTGACACAGAGTGCATCCATTCGTTAAAAACTTCCTCCTTAAGGGTTCTGACAGCAAGAGCCAGAGGTTCTGCTTCTTTCTCTCCACTACTGACCTTCCTAACTTTCTGAAAGAATTTCTCATAGGAAGTTTTAAGTTTTTGACTATGAACATCTCCAATATCGGAGACAAAATCTCCCATCTGTTTAGCTTGTGGACCAGGAACATAGATTTGTTCCTCTCCATACTTGAAGATAAAAGCTTTTTTTCCGACTCTCTGTTTAGCTTCCCATGGAGAATCAAGAACATCAAGATTATCAGGTATATCCGGAGCTTCTCCTATAAGAGATTTCAGAGCAGTAGATAATTCTCCAAAATCTTGCATAGGTTTTTGAGCTAGAAGAAGTTCTCTAGCCATATACTCTCCAGCCTCTCCAAAGATTGGGTTAGCCATAAGACGAGAGATAGCTCTAGCATCAAGGGAAACTCCTTGCCATTTTTGATAGGAGGCCCAATCTCCAAGATGGAAGGTATTCATCCCCAAAACTGCCTTTGCTTCTTGAAGACCTTTAATATCTCTAGCTTCAAGACCAATTTCTCCAAGAATTCTAGCTGCTTCGTTTGTGTCTCCTTGCACTCCCTTCAGTAACTCTTGATAGTAGGCTCCTCCCATAAGACCAAGATTCTCCCCTCTTATTCCCATATCTTTGGCTGCTTGAAGAGATCTTAATCCGAAACCATAATTTTCATCTATGTGGGAAGCAACATTTTTAGCAAGAGCTTTTCCTTCATTCTTCCATTTTATAATCATTTCCTGACGAGAATCTTCTCTGAAAGTGTAATCAGAGAGAGACCCATACAATTTTCCAAAGGTTTTCCCCTTAGTTGTTTTTCCCGCTCTCTGATTTCTTGGAAGAGAGTTTAGCCGATTCTCTCCAAGAGCGAGTAAAGCTTCTGACATCTGTTTATTAATTCCCGCAATTCCTCCTTTCATTTGAGCGCTCTGAGCAGCAAACTCAATTTTAGTACCAAATCGACTTAAGGCTCCTCGAGAGAGATCAATTCCTGTTTCACTTATAAGATTTTTACGAAAACTGCCTCTAGCTCTATGCCATTGAGTTTTTAACCAACCATATTGCTTAGAGGCACTTTGAGGAGCTATAATAGTTTCAACTAGAGCTGAAACTAAATCAGAATCTTCATTTCCGGTCAGTTTTAAAATCTTTTGTGTAACTTTTCCTTCTTGAGCACTACTATAGATAGCTTCTCCACTCTTATAGTCTTGGCCAAACATTTCTCTGTGAGTAAAAATATCTCCTTTCTTAACTCTAAGAGTTGATTTTCTGAGAGTATGAACCTCCTCTGTAATTCTCTCGAGAATGGGAGAAATTTTCTTCGAGAAGAGACCTTCGTCCTCCAGAAGACTTTTCCAGCCCTGCCCTTCTCTAATATTCTGGTTAATTGTGATTAACCCAAATCCTTGGGGAATATTTCCTGCTAAGTCGTAGTATTCCCTAGTAGCTGTAACTGGTCTAAAACGATCTAGAAATCCAAGAATTTTATTCTTTTGAGCCCAAGCTTTTCCTTTCTCCGAGAGATCAAACTCACGAAACATTGAAGAGTATCTTCTTGAAATAGGATATTCAGCACCAAAAATATCTGTTCTTTTAGCCCAATCTTTAAGACTTACTCGGTAGGTTTCTTGCATTGTTGAAGCTGAGGTAGCGCCGGCTACTTCTCCAGTAGCTTTCTTAACTCCAGTCATATATTCTAAAAGTTCAGAGACAACTCCATGCTTCTTTTCCCCAGCTACTTCTGCGAGGAGTCTCTCAATGGGAACAGCCTGATTACTTCCCATTATTGCTCTAGGATCTTTACTAAAGGTACTATGAACTCTCTGTCCTAAACCTTGAATTAGTTCATTAAAGCCCCGAATGATAGCTCCTTTATCTTCCTTATTCTCCCGAAGAATCTGATAGAGTCCCTTAAATCTCTTTTCATAGGGATCTCCATTTAAAAGAATGTCTATACTCTCATTAAAGTTAAGAACTTTAACATTTCCTCCAGAATCCTGAATTGTCATATGGGGTAGAGAAGAGAAGGACATTCCCTGATGACTCTCAATCGCATAACCCATTCCTTTCTTCTCAAGAGCTTTATGAACTAGAGGAATCTTTAAGAAGGTTCTATCGTCTCCCAATTTAGCTTCAACAAAAGGAAGTTTCATTTTCCCTTTACCAGGAATATTAACTTCAAAGAGAGCAGCGTTGCCCTTATTAAAAAGATGAGGACGATTTCTAGTTCTAAACCCAAGATCTACAGTATCTCCAGTAGCTTCCTCTAACTTTCTTTGGATTTCTGCAAATCTAGGATCTAAGGAAAGAGAGCGAACTCCGGCCAGATTATCCTCCAAATGAGGAGTCGGATAGAGGGCTTTCCAAAAACCACCTCCCCGTCTGAAATCACTCTTAGTTTGATGGTAAGAAGCTGTATTAGTAATCATATCTGATAGAGTCTCAGATCTCCCACCATTTTTCCTAAAGATATCTCTCATAGATCGCTGGAGGTTCTCCATGGTCCCAGCTCCAATAGCATTCTCAAAGGCTCTTTTAAACTCATTCCAGCCAGTAAATTGACTAAGCTCTTCAACTAATCTAGTTCTTTGAGCCTCTTTAGCTATTCCAGCAGAATAGAGTGCTTCGTCAAGAGTTCGGGTTAAAGTCTCTTTCCATCCTCTTCCTCCCAAAAGTTCTCTTCCTTTAGAGAAAGCTGCTGCTAACTCTGCTTCTATGTCTTTAGAGAGAAGACCAGGAGCTATTACTCCCTGAAGAGAATTGGCAGCTTTAGCTCTAACTGTGGCGGCGGCCATTCCTTCCTGAGCTGTTTGAATTGGTCTAGTGAAATTACCCCATCCTTGATGAACTCCAATTCCAATACCAGTAAGAGCCGCACCATAGGAAAGAACTCTAGTTGCCTTATCAAAAGCTGATTCACCAGTTTGAGCCATAGAATTAAACTAACATAGATAAAAAGAATAGGAAAGACCTAGAGAACAGAGTAGTGACTCCCATAATCAAGAATTGTTGGGTCATGAAGACTTCTATTTAATCGATCATAACCAGGAGCTTCAACCCTAACATATCCACCAGAATTTGCTGTTGGTAGAATGTGGGGAGGCATATGACCAATTCTTGAAGTATGAGTGTTAAAGGACATACCAAAATCATAGATCGAAGCGATTCCCCTCGAACTCATTTCAATAGAGAGAGGACTTGTCCAAGGTCTACTATTAGCTCTCTTAATATCTGAAGGCCAGAAACCATATCCAGCAGGATCCATTCCTCGATCCATAACTGTTTTAACTTCATAATCCTCAAGATCTGCCGCGGGAGAATATCCAACCCAATCATTTCCTGGAATTGGCAATCCTTCCATTTCCTTCATATTAATTTCTTCAAGAGTTTTTCCCTCATAATGAGCAAGCTCTCTGTTATAGGTAGCGGTTTGTCCTTGAAGAGATCGAGGAATAGACATACCAACCTCTCCCATCATCTGAGCACTCTCGGCTGCTTGTCTAAGCCATTGAGCCCGAAGAAGATCTGCCAATTGAGGAGATACAATTCCTTCTATCTCTCTTCTCTGACTTTCACTAGGAGCCTTTTTAAAAGCTTCAAAATAGGCTTTCTCTTTACTTGAAAGAGAGAATGCCGCTGAAGCGGCAGAATATTTCTCCGCTCCAGCTCTAGTTCTGGAAGCCTTTCCCATATACTCAGCAGCAGCTTCTCCCTCACCTCTTGCCGAAGAAACTTTCTCAAGATTCTTATATTTCATATATTTCAGGCGATCAAAATACTCCTGAACCATATATCTTTCTCTCACAGAGGAAGGCAATCCTCTCCAACCAGCCCACCAAGCTGTTGTTGAAATACCTGGAGCTAAGAAGTGAGAGATAGGATGTTGCCAAAGAGCAACATCCCTAGAATAAACTTCAGTTCTTTGATACTCCTCTAGGGGATCCCTCTGATGAATAAACTTAGCTACTGGAGCAAGAGGAATAAAAGACTCCATTGGAGTTTCAGATCCATGAGCAACATTCTCCCAAAACTTTCCAAAGGCTCTCTGAAGTAACCCAACAGCTTCTGTTGGTTGAAGAATATCTACATCTGTAGAAATATTTGAAGCTAGTCCCGCTTGAAGCAATTCCCTATTGATATTTCTCCCTCCAGCAGAAATTATTGCTTCAATCTGAGGAGAGTTAGATTCTAAATTCCTTTCTAAGAGAAGAGAAGGATCTCTATGAACATAGAGATCTACTTCAGCTCCAGGATAAAGATTTCCTCTAAGAAAATCAGAAACTTGAGCTTGTTTTCTTATTCCAGCATTAAGAGCGTTACTAGAGGTAATTTTAGAGTTGGCATTCATTATTTCTATAGCTAAAGCTGAAGGAGAAGTATCCAATCCAGCAAGAATAACTTGAGCATCTTTAAAAGCTTCGGTTCGATAAACCCCAGGAGAAACTTCACTAGTTATTCTAGTTTTTACTCTTTGAGTAAACTCAGGATTATATTGATAGGGAGTAAAAGATTTATTCTTCTTAATCTCATTCACCATTTTTCTAGTTCTTTGAGCTTCAAGAAGATCTTCAGGAGTCATTCTATTATTTGCCTCCTCTTGAGCTAACTCCCTATCAATATTCCTATACTCCTGACTCCAAGGAGCAACATCCCCTAATATTTTGTGTTGATAAATTAAAGGATAGTTCTCGGGATCTATTCCTTTTAGTTCTGCATGCAGTTTTTCATAACCGACTCCAGGAAGACGAGCCCAAGGCTCCTTCACCTGGTGATAAATAGAAGCCTGAGAGAAGTCTTGAAAATATCCAGAATCTTTTCCCGGCATCCAGGATGGTAATCCAGAAGGAAGAGGATTCACATAATTTACCTCACTTCTGCGATGTGGAATATATCTACGAATACTCTCGGAAGAAAGAGCAAGTCCGCCCAAGTCTAAAGACCACCAACTACTCTCTGGTCCTGAAACCATTGAGGGAGTTGCCCACTGATCCTTAGGAAAAAGACTCTCATGACCAGTAACAGATCTTAACCAAGAATTAGCAACGAAACCTGGAAGACCAATAACCTCCGCGAGATTATAAAATTGTTCTCCAATAGTTCCCTGAATCCCAGTTCTCATAATAGGTTTTTCAGAGGCTACTGAAATCCAACCTTCTGGAGTTCTTTCTCCTCTGGGACTTTTCCATTGATCCTTCTCAACAAATCTTGGAGGTTTGAGAATTCTACCAATAGTAGCCGCAAGAACAGGACCTAAAACGGGAAATCCCTCAAAAGGAGTTTTAGTTACAGGAAATTTATATCCCTGTTCATACATTAGTCTTTCTCTCTCATAAGGATCTAAGAGAAATCTAAATGGGTTTAAAACAGGATCAGAATTCCAATAGGCAGACTCACTCCCATATTCTGCCGTTTCTCTAACTCCACCTTGTATCATTTGAGCTACACGATGCTGATGATAATAGGGTCTCCCTCCCTCATAACTAGAGTTATGTACTAAAAAGGTTCCTGCTTGAAAAAGATGATCTTCAGAATCAATTTCAAAATCATAAACTTTACCAGTATATTCTCTCTCTTCTATAGAAATTATTCTTGTATATAAAGAATTCTTATCCCAGTTATCAACTAATTCTCGAGCGAAGGTTTTAACAAAATCACCAACTTTAATTTCCTCTGAATTCACTTCTATTAGGAAACCATCTTCTTTAACACAATCAAAACTCCAAATAGGGATTATATGATTTGGAGTGACTGATGTTTTTCTCTCTCGATTTAAACCAGTTATAAAATCTAAAACTGGGCCATTATAATCTCTCTCCCAAACATTAATAATTCGATGAGATTTTCCATCAGATCCAAAAACTAAATCTCCAACTTTAATATCACAGGACTTCTTATAAGTTTCATCTCCCATCCGAATTAATGTTTCAGATGTTAAACATCTTCCCGCTTCCCATCCGCGACCTGCTTTTACCGGAACCAACTCTTTTCCAGAATAAATTCTCTTAAGCTTTTCTGGATCTTCTTTCTCTCTTAGAAAGTAGGGAATTATGAGAGCTACTGCCGCAGCTCCTACTCCTCCTTTTCCTTTCTTTGCATAAAGTCCCGCAGCGGCAGCAATCGATCCTCCAGTAAGGGCAGATCCTCCCCAGTCTCCAGATATAAGAGATCCAACAAAACCTAGTCCAGCAACAACTAAAGCTCCGATAGCAGCAGTTCTGCCTGCTCCTCTAGCTTTAAAGATTGATTTTCCAGCAACTTGTTCTATTTCTCCCCAATATTTCATTTTCATGAGAGACATAAAGCCTTTTACTCCACCAGAGTTAGCTTCAGTTTCGGCGGCTTTGAAGAAACCCTCTCTCCTCATCCTAATAACTTCATCAGCCAACTCGAAGGTAGAAAAGGCAGAACCAGTTAATTTCTTTCCAACAATTTCTCCTGCAACCCAAGATCTTTGAGCATAATCCCAGGTTCCACCAAGGAGTAATCCAACTCCAGCTCCAGCAACCAGAGTCCCTGGTTTTGTGAGACCAGGGAAATAATCTTCAACTCTCTGAGCTCCCTCTTGAAGACCTGTAGATTTAGAGATTCCAGCTTGACCTACTCTAAGATCAGCATAAGTTTCTGCTGCTCCAGCAATTGGTCCCCTTATAAAGGGGGAGAAAGCTCCAAGAAGGGCTCCTCCAACAGCACCAATAACTGCATACCGAGCAGATCTACCTTTACCAAAACCAAGAACAGCTCCAAAGATTGCTCCTTCACCTGCCTCAAAAGGAACTGAAGCTGCTGGCCCATATTCTCTCGAGAGATAATCACCATATTTAGCAACATGGTACATACCAAGAGCTGCTGTTCCCTTGAGGGAATATCTCCCCAACATTTGAGCGGCAGTTCCAGATTTAACTCCAAGACGAACTCTACGCAGGAAAGGAACCTTGCTGGCAATATCCTCCATAATCTTCAAATCAAAAGGAGATTGAAGGAGGAGGTTCATTCTTCCAATTAAGGAGGAGGCTTCGGAATGAGAGAATTGTTTCCAGAAAGCACTTTTCCCAGCAGGATGTCCAGCAGGAAGCCAAGAAGGTCTAATAAAACCATCATTCTCTTTAAGAGATTTAAGGAATTCCGGATTTTCAACTCCCATAATTCGAGCAAACCACTCGATAATATGTCCGCTTCTCTTACGTCCAGTAGAGAGAAGAACAGTTTCAGAAGAGAGTAGAGGTCCTTCTCCAGAAACTCGAAGTTCTCCAAAGACATCTCCGATCCTTTCCCACTCAAGACCTTTCTCAAAAGTTCCTAAACTTGTAAGCTCAGAGATACTTCTTCCAGTAATCTTAGAGATATAACTTTGGAATCCCCACTCCTTTAGGATATTAGGATGGCCCTTAATTAAGGGAGGAAGGAGAGAGAAGGTTTTTGGTCCAGCGAAAGAAGAGATAAGTTCTGAACTATGAAAGGTTGAGAGTATTCCCATTGGGGAACCTTCCTCAATCCTTTTTAGATTTTTAAAATATTCGTTAAAGAATGAAGTTCCGCGACTGGTTTTAAGACTTCCAGCAGCGAAGAGAGCAGCAGGACCTCCGATTCCAATAACTGGTCCCCAAGGAAATCCAGAAGATCCTTCAGAAAGATCATTATTAACAAAATCTCTAAAATCTTCCCTGGAATAGGAGGTTGTCATAGAGTCAGATTAGCATATTAGAAAGAAATTAACGAGAATGCTTTTGAGCTTGCTTCTCTCTGATTCTTCTAACCATCTCTTTCTTCTTCTGATCCTCATAAAGAAGTTGCTCTTTCTTATTAGAAAGATTCATTGTAGAATCTATTTGTTTTGCCTGAGCTGAGTGAGAGAGAACTTCAGAAACCAAATCTTTCTTCTTCGTTCCGTTGAAGAATTTTATTGGTTCTTCCAATTTCTGTTTTTTCTCAGCAATAACAAAAAGTTTCATTAGATCTATCCAGTCAAGATTCTCTAAATCTTCTAAAGTATAGCAATCAAAGGCTACAAGAATAAAAGCAAATATAAAATCATTAATGTTAGAATCTAATTGCTGACGAAAATAATTAAGTCCCTCATCTAAATCCTTAACATCAGAAGAATTATGAAAGGGATTTCCTGAAAGGAAGAGAGTTAGTTCTACAATAGAGAAAACTACTCCAGCGGGAAGAATATTAATCTGATCAGCTACACCAGCATTTAGAATTATATCTTCAAAAATCTTGGTAATAATAGATTCTCTAGGAATTAAATTTAAAGAAAGAGCTTTCTGATAGAAAGAATATTCTCTAAAGGATAAGCCACGGAAGCAATAGATTTCTCCATTATCACCCAAAGGAACACACCAAATTCTATGGTGAGATAATTTCTTTTCTGAGAGATCGTAGAACATTTAGAGAGTATAGGACAGTCGCATTAAGTAGGAGGGATCATAGAAGAGACAATGTTCTCTAATAGCCTCATAGAGGGTTTCAATGAGACCAGCGGGACAATCACTTAAAAAATCTTCCCGAATATTAGGATATACTAAAGAAGCTGAAATAACTTTCAGAGCCATAATAACTTCTACAGAAGTATTTGGTTTAGCTTCGGCAATTTTAGTTGCATTCTCTGAGATGGCTTTCCATTGAGCGAAAGCAATTCTTTTAAGGATGAAGGCATAGGGTTTCCCATCTCCCTTCCAATCTGGAACTGGAAAAACCTTCAAAGGATTTCCATTACTCTGAGCTTTTAACTGAGCAATCTTTTCGGGAGAGGGCATAACAATCTCAGCTCTAGCATCCGATAGAATCTTTTCCATCTTTTCTTTGTCAGAGAATTCTCTCTCTTCTTTTGAGGAAGGAGTCTCCATAGAATTAGCTTGAGGTTGAGAGAGTGTTTGGGATGTAGAAGGTTTTGACTCATAGATAACTCCCGCCGGCCCGCCTCCAAGAATTTCTTCCAAGTTAGAGGTTCCATTCTCTCGATCTTCAAAAAGGTTATTACTCATTGTTTATAATTCCTCTTTACTCTTTATATCACATTCCTTGCCACAAAGTCATAACGGCAAAAGATTGGTTCACCGGTAGGCTCTATACCACCGAACTCATGAGAAGTAATAGTAGCATCTAGAATCCTATAAAGAGTATGATTTGCTTGGGGAGTATTTATATCCCCAAAAGTAATTATAATATCAAAGGGGGCAAATTGATCTGCTCTTCTAGTTTTTAATGCTAGAGTTGCTAGACCAATT
>Ga0210049_1002280_pt1 | contig 17936 bp, 21 predicted proteins | sample CryGeyCG2014_300_2_FD_183964 | JGI IMG/M metagenome (GOLD analysis project Ga0210049, IMG submission 183964) | Groundwater microbial communities from aquifer - Crystal Geyser CG06_land_8/20/14_3.00 (SPAdes) (version 2) | ecosystem: Environmental > Aquatic > Deep subsurface > Groundwater | place... | reverse complement strand
ACCTGAAAAAAGCCCTCCGGTATATCCCGCAAGCAGCTTTTAATTAACACACCTTAGTTGGGAGGTTAGCTATCCTCCATTTGTCTCCGGCTATTAGTTCTTTTTATTGAATTCGTCGACAGTCCCAAAGATCAGCGGTGTTGGTGTAAAGCTGGGGGGAAACCAAGCCGACCACGGTTAAAGTTTTACTGCCCAAGGTTAGCTGATCGCCGACTTTGATGTTTTTCTTTTGGGCATAGGCTACATTAACCACCACCTGATCCTGCCCGTTAAAATATGATCCTTCGGTGATTTGGTTGGGTAGAATTAAACCGATTGTGTCTTTGGAGGTGTCAACGCCGGCCACCACAAAATTGTCAGTGGTAATATCGGTCTGCGGGGCACCCAGTTCCTGACGAAAGGTTCTTTGCGGAGTTGTATACTCACCTACAAATCTTGTGAATCTCTCAGGCATGGCCGCGTTTTGTGCATCGCGTAAGGCTTGACGTCCTTCTTCAGAGTTGGGATCGATTCCCTTGGCTTTAAGATCCTCCATGGCTTTTTGGCGCGCTGCATCTATCGTTTGTCGCTCAGATTCTGTCAGCGGTTCTATATTTTGTTCAACTCTGACCGTTTCTCCACCGGTTTGAAACTCGGCCGTAATCTGCGGAATTTTTCCTTCTTGGTGTAAAACATTCAGAATTAAACCCTGAGCATATTCTTTCACTGAACTTGAATCAAGATTGGCAAGATCGCTTGTTGCAAAAGTTAACATCGTTCCCGGCATAAAATTGTCGTTTTTAAAACTGTCGCCGGGATTTCCTAATTTTGAAAGATCGGTCTGGATCATGTTTTCCTGCATCATTTCCGTCCGGATAGCTTCATCCAACCGCTCTGTCTCATCAGTTCCCACCGAACGGGTAACCATAATATCGGTTCCCACGTTTTCCAGAGGGTTCAAAACTTTTTCTTGCGCCTGAGATAAGCTTTGGGAAGCCGAAATAATGGTAATAATGATGGCGCTCGCAATCGCCAAGCCAAAAGTGATGGTAAAGGTTTTGCCAAATCTGCGTAACAGTTCTGCTTTAAGATATTGTAGATAGAACATGTTTTTGCTTTGGAACTCTCGTTATGAAAAATTTATTCTATAACTAATTCTTTACAATTACTAGATGAATCCTTAATATTTTTTAACTTTACTGGAGAAACCTGAGAAGAGGCTGAAAGAAATCTTTCCCACACCGGGAGTGGGAAACCCTTGCTTGAGTTCTAATTTTGTGCTATAGTATGACATAAAGTCGGGAAAGACTAATTCCTTCCCACACCGGGAGTGGGAAAAATGCCAAAACGAAAACATTCTTTTTGCACCGGATATTATTACCACATTTATAATCGTGGGAACAACAAGCAAGCAATCTTCTACGAGCAGGCGGATTATTACCGTTTCTATCAAACTCTATTTTATTACCGTTTCCGAAATTTACCCACCAAACTTTCGGACTTTATCCGTCTCAATTCTAAAATAAAAAACGCGCTGGTGGGGTCAAATTTTCATTGCTACGACCAAAAAACATCCCTCATCTGTTATGCGCTCATGCCTAATCATTTTCACCTTCTGGTAACCCAACATTTTCAAAATGGTATCTCTGACTATTTACGTGAGGCAACCGATAGCTATACGCGCTTTTTCAACACCAAACACCGACGCGACGGATCTCTCTTCCAGGGAAGGTTTAAATCCGTCCTTCTTGAAAGTGACGAGCAGTTGCTCCATCTTTCGCGTTATATTCACCTCAATCCGGTCACAAGCGGCGTTCTCGCCTATGAAAAATTAGAGGAATATCCGTGGACATCGATGCAGGAATATTCTAATCTGACAGTTGGTATCTGTAAAAAAGATTTGATCTTGAGTCGTTTTTCCGGCGTAGCTGAGTATAAAAACTTTGTTTTATCTCGGGCCGCATATCAAAAAACGTTAGTTTCTCTTAAGAAGCTCACGCTAGAATAGTTTTCCACATCTCTTCCCACACCGGGAGTGGGAAGAGTATAATTACCTCATATGATCATTCCTGCTCTTCTCAAAAAGAAAATAGTCCTGATACCGGGCTGCATTCTGCTATTGATCACTATCATAATTATCTCCCTCGAATATCTATCAAATTCCTGCCCAGATGCGAAAACGAGAGAAATACCTGATTGCCATGCGCTTATCAACACTTATGTTTCTGACGGAAATATGTATAAAACTTTGGGGGGACTGCTGCTCGAAAATCCTATTGACGAAGATTTGGAAACCGTTATTAACACCCGTATTTTTGAAGCCAGCCGCGAGGAATTGCGAGGCGTCAACGGTGTTGCGTGCTCCCATTACGGATTCGTGGACAGAAATCTGCCGAAAGCGGCTAAACTGTATGTCAAAACCCACGAAGCCTTGCACCTGTTGGGTAGTGGTGGCGAAACCAAAACAAACTACCAAGCCGCCGCCAAACATCCTTTCGGCATGTTAGAAACGGTTTTTTATTCGGTTTACGTCGGTTTTAAAGACCAACCTTTACAAAATTATCCCTGTCTTATGGCACAAAATTGGGTCATCTTCAAAACCTATTTTCTGCATTTCAGAACTCAAACCTGAAATTTTTCTTTCCCACGCCGGGGGCGGAAAACTTAACCACACGCTAAATCTTGACGTTATCTGATAAAATAAGTTCGTGCGAGCTCTTATGGCAGAATCCCAAACACACGATAGCACGGATAATCAACTCTCATTAGAACGACAACGTGAAATTGTACATGCCGTTAGAGAAGTATTGCCAGAAGGTCGCTACGGATTAAGAGGAGCAATAGAGCAAAGTGGTCTGCAGAATATACAATATGACAAAAGGTATGATCTTGTTTACGCAGAAGTGTATATTGGCACACCTTCTTCGGGAGTGGTGGCATACGAATGCGCCTCTGGCAGCGTATTTGCCGAGGACATCTTAGAAAATCTAGGATGCGACGCACAACTGGCTACTGCCGGAGCTGGAGAAAACAAGTACATCTTTGCATCCGATACCGTACTGCTTCTACCAGGTGGTCGTGTGTTTAGAGTCGCGCCAATTTACCCCACTTTAACAGAAATTGAACCAGGTCAACATTTTTCTAAAGTAAGAGATACTCCAGAATTACTGGAATATGTTGAAAAAATAAGAGCGGGCGTCTTTCCAATAACGATGAATCCTGACAGATCCTTTCCGCTGTCGGCCTTTCACAAAGGCGGGTTGTATGAAACTACCGGGATTGGTTTGCTGGAAGTTACTCCTGATGGAATAATTTTAGAACATAGTACCTTGGTGGGAGACGGTTCTCGCAGATCACAAAGTTTTAATGTCCAGATAGAAATACCCCGAGGCAAAGATCTCTACGAGTGTCCTGCAGATTTCGATGTCTTGGTTGAGGCCGGAGTTAGCATACCAAGTTATGATGAAAAACCCGGTCTTACGCTTGGAGGTTCCCGCATTACCAGAACAATTGGAAAAAGCAGTCATCCACTGACTGATGACCGTATAAAGTCTAGTCGTCTAATGGGTTTTAAGAGAGACTCCGTGGCGGTTTCACAAATCATTAGGTCACTTTCCCATTTTTTTGCAAAATGATTTCCTGCGGATTCGTTTTCTGTCAACACTTTTAGTTGTGGAAAAAGGTAAAGTATGGAAAAAGTTTGACAGATGAATATGGCTAACGGTTAATTTATGTTAGAATTATGAGGAAGTAAATATGGAAGGAGTAGCCCATGAAAGAAAAGTTTGCATTAGTGACAGGTTCCGGCAGAGGGATTGGTAAAGCTGTCGCCGTTCAGCTGGCCAAAGACGGTTTTACTATTTTTGTCCACTTCCGCCAAAACGACAAAAAGGCCGGGGAAACAGCCCAGGAAATTGAAAAATATAGCAAAGCCTATCTTGCCAAAGGTGAACTGACCGATGATAAACAAAGACAGAATATTTTCAAGCAGATTCAGAAGGTAACCGACAGTCTTGACGTACTAGTCAATAGCGCAGGATTCGATTATGGTTACCTGATCGAAGATTATACACTGGAACAAGTCGAATATCTGACGGATATTAATTTAGTCCAAAAAATTATGATGACTAAATATGCACTTCCTTTTCTCAAGAAAAGCGGCTCTCCCGCTATAATTAATATTTCTTCTCGTATGGGGAAAGAAAAGACTATTAGGGGGATCGGAGCCTACGGCCCAGCCGAAGCTGGAGTGATTAAATTCACTCAATGTTGCGCACTTGAATTTAGTGAGTATAAAATACGAGTTAATTGTGTAGCTCCGGGACTAACAGACACAGAGATGTCAAGAAGTATAACCACCGATCAAAAAGTATGGGATGCTTTGGCAAAAACAAATCCTTCGGGACGTGTAGGACAACCCCAAGATATTGCAAATGTAGTGTCTTTTCTCGTTTCCGAGAAAGCAAATTATATCAACGGCGAAACTATCGGTGTCAACGGAGGAAGCAATTTAGTCTAAAAGTAGATTAAATATTAAAAAACTCATGAAACGCAAGCTTTCATACCCTCAGCTCTTGCGCATCACTCAAGTCGCGCTTATCTTAAACGCTGGAATCTGGTTTTGCTTGGGTGTCTGGTATTTTTTTCGCTTCAAAGAACCGTTCACCGATCAACCATTAGGCGTTTTGATTGTTGCTTTCCTGATGCTTGGGAATGCCTGCGTTTTTCTTTTCATCTCGTGGGCGATCACCAAAAAATCCAGATGGATTTTCTCTTTTGCCATTTTTTATACCTTCATAAATATCATCCTTGCTTTCACCGACCAGGTGGGTTTCTACGACTTTTTGGCTTTGCTCATCGATGTTATACTGCTTATTCTACTGGTACTCGTTCGAAGGAAACAGCCAAACCATGAAAAATGAAGTTACCGGGAAAATCCGTGCCGTGAAGGGTTTTATTTCCCACTCCCAAGCTGGACTGCTGATCTTTTTGGAAATAGTGGTGGGAAGTTTTTTAAGTCTCGTGTTTCTTTTCTTGTTTCTAGCCCTCACCGACGGGGTTTTAGAAAAACAGGTTTTAACCTTTGATGTCGCGCTTTCACGGCTTATCTACGCATATCGTACCCCAACTTTAACTCAATTTATGTCTTTGGTTACCAATTTGGGCTCGGCACCACTCATTGCAATCGGCATGCTAGTTATCGTTTTACTGTGTTTTCAAAGCTGTAAAAGGGGAGTCGTCTTTTTTCTGTTTACGCTTTTAACCGGCGTTACCCTCAATCTATTGCTGAAATTGATCTTCCGCGTTCCGCGGCCGGATATTTCACCGCTTGAGATTGCGACCATCTACAGTTTTCCCTCGGGCCATGCTATGAACTCAACCGTATTTTACGGATCAGTGGCTTTTCTTCTCTTTCATTTTACGCGGCATAAAAAGCTGGCGGTTGTGGTGACCATCCTTGCCAGTGTTTTGATTTTATTGGTAGGGGCAAGCCGCATCTATCTTGGCGTTCACTATCCCAGCGACGTTTTAGCCAGCTATCTCGTTGGTTTGCTCTGGCTTTTGATCTGTATTCTTTTTGAACGCACCGTCCGCTTTTACCGGCTCTTTGAACGATATGAGAAAAAGCCTGAATCTTAAAACCTTTCCCACACCGGAAGTGGTAAAATGTCTTGTCTCGTACAATTGACAGAAAGCGGGTCCATCCTCTAGTATTGAAACAAGACTGCGATTGTTAATCTTTTTCAATTCAATTCAATTATTGAATCTATTGAATCTTAAAGAAGGAGAGTTTATGAAAATTGTTGGTAAAGTTTTACTTACTCTGCTCGCTGTTTTAATTTTAGGGATAGTTGGAATACTCGGTCTTTTAGGCTACATTCCGGGATTGTCAAGCCTTCTCGGAGCGGATAAACCACGAGACCTGGGTATTACCTATACTCAGGAAGATTATACTTCGGCGCGCGCCAAAAGCCAACTGGTGTATGAAGAATTGCCGGCCGAAACACCGGTTGCTTTAAGCATTCAACACAGCGGCAGCCGGACTGTAGGCACCTCTTGGGACTCGGCTGAAATGACCTCCCTCCTAAATGACAGGCCCTACCGTTTCTGGCCTATTTTCGATGTACAATTGCGAATTCATAACGACGGCACGGCTGAGCTTTCGGGAATTGTCATCAAAGAAAAATTAAAGGGTTATGCCATGGGTATCGGCGTTCCAGAACAGGCAACAAAAACGATAGTCAATCTTCTGCCTTCAGAAGCGCCATTCTATGTTAAAGCCAAAACTTCGCTGGTAGAAAATAAGGTAGGTGATTTCGACATTCAAGCCGTATCATTGGGCAGGATGCCGATTCCGGTCAATACCTTATTAGCAAAATTAGCAAACTTAACCAGGCAAATAGTCAAACCCGTCTTTGCCGAAAACATCGTAACCGAACTTTCAAAATATGAAGGGAAAAGGGCGGCCATCATCAATTTCATCAATGAACGGCTGGGAAAGATCACCGGTTTTTACGCCAAAAAAGCCTATTTTTCCGATGGCAAGCTTTATTTTGACGGAACGCTTTCGGAAAAGGAAATAACGGTCCGCTAGTTTGAGAAAAAGTGCCGTTTTTAAAAATCCAGCCACTGCCGGCGAGAGTGTCCGTACGTGAAAATATGATTGGTGAGAGATTGAACGTTTAAAAAGTCATTCCAAAGGAGATCTAAAATGGAAAACGAAAATTCCAAAAAACCGGGTTTCAATATCAGTGTCAATGTTGACCAAACCCCGATTCTTTATACGGATAACGTTTTTATGTCAGCCAATGAAGACGGACTGGTTTTCGACTTTTGTCAGAAAATGGGTCCCACCAACCAAATGCGGATTGTCGCTCGAATTGGCATGAGTAAAGAACACGGCAAAAAATTTGCCAAAAGTTTGGAGGCGTTGCTGGTGTCATCTGAGACTAAGCTTCAAACACAAACCGGAGAAAAAACACTCAATTGAGTATTTTAGGCGAAAATCATTATGAAGATATTATCGCTTGGAAGTAGGGCAGCAAAGACGACCGGTAAGAGTGTTGGGCTGAGAAAGTTTGAAACTAAACGTCATCTTTTTGACCCAAATTCAAAAAAACCTTTTAAACTCAGCCGCTCCAAGATCGAACTTTTTATAGATTCCCACAGGCTTTACGCCGTAGTACTCTGAAATCGCAGGTTCCCGCCGAATCGGCAGGCGACTTCGTCGAATATTTTTGAAGGATTCACCCACGGGTAAACCCGTGGTTCTCTCCTGCGATTATAGAATGTCCCCGCTGTTTCTACTTAGACCGCCGGCTTGGAATTGCAAGACCGGCTGGCCCGCCATTTGCCATTAACAATGCTATTGGCCGCCTATTAAAAAAAGAATTTGATATCCATCGTGCTTGCGGTAACCCTCATCATCTGCACCCGCCAACCAATCTGCTCGTTTACGGTGCCATCGACGATGTCTGGCAAAATAGAGAAGGAGAGTACATTATGGTTGATTACAAAGCTACCGGCAAAACGTCAGCTACGGGAACCGAGGAAGATTTGTACCCGGGCGCCAAAAGGCAGCTGGAAATCTATCAATGGCTATAATTATTCGAGAAGATCACCTACTTTACCCCTGCCCGCCTGATAAGCGAGGCAGGGATTCGGCGGTGAGGATATCATGGCGCAAGGAGTGGTAGTTCATTTCAGAGGAACGGTTTTACGGTTTCCGATCTTGGTTATTTTGCGAGCGAATACTTCGAACGCGAGCAAAAGAAGATATATGAGCGGCAAGCTCATGGAGATTCATTTTGTCTATTGTGTCGCTCTCTCCGACAAGAAAGCTTTTGACGCTAGGCTGGACTTTGAGATACACTTAATCCCATATCGCGGTAAAACCGATTGGATTGAAGACGCAATTTTTGGAATCAAGCACTGTTTGGAAAGTGACGCAATTCCCGATCCTGCTGATACTTGTGAATATTGTTTTTATCGCTATCAATCCCAAGGAGTCGAAAAAATATGGCCGAAGTCGGAAATTCTTTAAAACTTGTAAGTTGCAACATTGAAGGCGACCGGCATTTGCCGGAAGTGGTGGCGTTTGTGAAGCGAGAGACGCCGGATATTGTCTGCTTCCAGGAGGTCTACCAAGAGAATGTTCAAAATCTCTCCCAGAAATTTGGCATGTACTCCTATTTTTTCCCGATGATGAAAATTGAAAAACCGAACGCCATGAATTTTTCACTTCATGGTCTATGGGGAATAACCATTTTCTCTAGATTAAAGCCTTCGAAAGTTGACTGTTTTTACTACACCGGCACCAAAGATAACATTCCTGTTGACGACACCAGTCCCAATTTTCCTAACCGGGTTTTGGCCTGGGTTGAATTTGAGAAAAATTCCAGTGTAATAAGAATTGCAACCACTCATTTTACTTGGTCTCCAAAGGGACAAACTACATCGTTGCAGCTTGAAAAATTTACCATTTTAAACTCAAAACTATCCGCGATCGGCGATCTTGTCTTGTGTGGAGATTTCAACGCTCCTCGGGGAAAAGAAATCTGGAGCCTGTTATCTGCCAAATATCAAGACCATATTCCGCCTGAAGTTACCACCACCATAGACCCTAAACTTCACCGTGCCGGAGACATACAGTACGTGGTTGACGCTCTGTTCAGCACCCCAGAATATGAGGTTACCAGCGTAAAAGTGGTTTCCGGAGTAAGTGATCACATGGGAATTGTGGGAACCGTCTCTTTGTATTCTTCCGCTCCGGGAGCGGAGAAGCGTTGACGTCAAAGGCGTTGTATGTTATATGTAAGTCTATTAGACTGGGAAAGATAAATTTCTTCCCGTACCGGGAGCGGGAAAATGCCAAAGCGAAAACACAATTTTTGTAATGGATATTACTATCACATCTATAACCGTGGGAGTAATCGGCAAACAATTTTTAACGAACCTGATGATTACTATCGATTTTACTGTGCTTCTTCTTTCTATCGTTTTCAAAACCTCCCCTTAAAGCTTTCCTCTTTTATCCGCCTAAAATCTGAGGAGAGCTCGCTGATTGCAGAGTCAACCTTCCGAACAGACAATCAGAAAGTGTCACTACTGTGTTACTCGTTCATGCTCAATCATTTCCACCTTTTAATAAGCCAGCATATAGCTGGCGGTATATCGAATTACCTGCATGATCTTACGGATAGCTATACACATTATTTTAATATGAAATATGAACGCAGCGGTTCACTTTTTCAGGGAAGATTCAAATCGGTCTTGATTAAAAGTGACGAACAATTGCTTCATCTTTCACGCTATATACACCTCAATCCGGTAACCAGCGGCATACTGTCTTTTGAACAGCTGGAAAGTTATCCCTGGACTTCGTTGCCTGAATATTTAAAATCTGTCCAGGGAATTTGTGAAAAAAAATTAATTTTGAAACATTTTTCCAGTGAAATCCAATATAAAGATTTTGTTTTATCGCGTAAAGATCACCAAAAGACTCTGAACCTTTTAAAAAATCTCACCCTTGATTGATTTTTGTAATCTTCCGCTCCCGGAGCGGAAAGAGAATCTTTTATTTCCCTCTTTTAGTGTTATACACCCCGTTGTTTTTTGGTTATAATGAAATCATGAAACCTTTCGACTTTGAAGCGCTTGTTAACCAGGCTTTGACGGAACTGCCTCCCGAGTTTAAACGCCAACTGGATAACGTGGCCGTAGTCATTGAAGAGTGGCCAACCGAAGAAGATTTACAAAGTATCAAAGCCAAACCCGGTACCCTTCTTTTTGGACTCTATCGTGGTGTTCCCAAAATTGCGCGCGGCGCAAATTATTCCTCTCTGCCTGACAAAATAGCCATTTTCTCAGGACCGATTCTTTCATCTTCACCCAACGCCATTTCTGCCAAACAGAAAATTAAAGAAGTGATCTTGCATGAAATCGGGCATCATTTCGGACTCCGAGAAGATGAGATTCGCAAGGCAGAAAGAAGGAGAAAAAGTGGTGGGGGATAACCCAACTGACTTTTGACTTACAACTTGCCATCTGAACTGATTTTTTCTACAATGAAGCCTATATGAAAAAACTGATCTTTTTTATCATTCCTGTCATCATAATCGGTCTTTTGGGTTTTCTCCTATACAAAAACGGAACCTACGACCAAATCCGCTATCTTTTAAAATCTCCCTGTGACCAGCCGATTGAATATTCGATCGGTACCATCGACCCTGAGTTTAATCTTTCCCAAGATGAATTACGAGTCAATATCCAAAAAGCAACCGCCATTTGGGAAGACGTAGCTCAAAAAAATCTTTTCGAGTATAATCCAACGGCCAAACTAACCGTAAACCTCGTATATGACGAACGTCAGTCAGCCTTGAATAAGGTGGAGGAACTTAAAAACAAAATTGAGGGTGATAAATCGTCGCTGGAAAAAGACCGGGTTCAATACAATATTCTGGCTTATGATTTTTCCGAGCGCCTGCAGGCTTTTAATGAACAGGTCAATTATTGGAATTCCCGGGGTGGAGCTCCACCTGCCGAATATGCCGCTTTAAAACAGGAACAGGTTGATCTGCAAAAAGAAGCCGAAGATTTAGATTCCCTGGCTGCCAAACTTAATCTGACGGCGACGGATTATAATAGTCAATTGGGAGAGCTTAGCCAATCGGTTGCAAACTATAACCAGAACATCTTCCAAAAACCGGAGGAGGGGATTTACCTTCCTGCCGAAAACAAAATCAATATTTATCTGATCGTTGATCAAAATGAGCTTATCCACACCCTAACCCACGAACTGGGACATGCACTGGGTTTGGGACATGTCTATGACAATGAAAAAGCTATGATGTATCTTTATGCCAATAATGAACTCGGCCTTTCTGAGGAAGACACAAAAATGCTGAATTATCTTTGTCAAAACAGCAATTTTACGAAAATCTTTAATGAGAAAAAGTCAATCTTTTTTGAAGTTTTGACCTCTATCTTGGCTTCGGTTAATTATAGTCTTTAATACTTTTGCGGTTGAGATTCATGAGGAGGCGATCCGTTATGAAAAATTTTATTGAATTTATTCGAGAGCAGGGAATTGGCGGACTCGCTGTGGGGTTCATTTTGGGAGGCGCGGTCTCGAAAGTGGTTGCCTCTTTGGTCAATGATCTGATAAATCCCATCTTGGGCATTGTTCTGGGAGCGGCTGGGAATCTTGCTGATGCCTATTTTCAAATTGGCTCGACTAAAATCATGTGGGGAAGCTTTATCAATACCGTCTTGGACAAAAAATCCAACTGAAGTTTTGCTCAAAGCGCCGAAACATCTAAGGCGTCCTTCATTAATCTCTTTTAAAAATATGCTGAATGGGATAGAATGATATCAAGTATGAAATTCCACCCGTCTGATGGCAACTAAAAGAATAAATCTGATCTTCATTTTCACCCTCTTTTTAATTTTTCTTCCGGCTCTTTTTATTTTTCCGCCGAAAATTTTCGCCAAAGATTATGCTATCGGTGTAGTCAACATTGAAATTGTCTTAAATTCTGACCAAAGCTTTCACGTTTCCGAATCCCGAACTTATGATTTTGACGGCTCGTACACTTGGGCCGATCTTTGGATTCCGACTACGGTTACCAGAGAAGGAAATTCTTATGATGTCCTCATTGCCAACTTCCAGATTCAGGCTCTTGACGGTACACAAGTTTCTACTCTTGAACAATCTCAAACAGCTGACAAATTCTATGTTAAATGGAGCTATCAGGCGGCCGACGAATCCAAAACGTTCATCTGGAATTATGACGTTTTGGGCGACGGCGTTAAAAAACACGCAGATATAGCTGAATTTTATTGGCAGGTGGTGGGTTCCGATTGGGTTAAATCCGCCGGTCCGGTGACGGTGACGGTAATTCTGCCTGACACCTTTGAAAAAAGTCAGATCTATGTTTTCGGCCACGGGCCGCTTGAAGGACAAGCCCAAATTATCAACGGCCAAACCGTTGAATTTGCCACGCCTTCTCTTGCGGCCGAACAATTTTTAGAAGTTCGTGTTTTATTTCCAACCTCTGCCCTCGACAGCAATCTCAAATCTGATCAAACCACCCTAGCTCAGATTCTGCAGGAAGAAGAAAAATTCCGCCGCCAGACTGAAGCTAAACTGAAACGTCAAAAATTACTAGAACAATTTTTAGTAATCTATTTTCTCATCGTAGCTCCGGCGATATTTTTAGGCTGGTTATGGTGGTGGTATAAAAAATACCAACGACACGGTAAAGAATATAAGGGTTTGGCCATCCCTAAATATTTTGCCGATCTTCCTTCGGATACTCCACCGGCTATTATCCAATCTTTTCTTTCGATGGGAGGAAGTCCGACACCATCAGCTTTTGTGGCCACTATTTTAAATTTGGCGCGCAAGAAGTTTTTGCGAATTGAAGACCAAGGAATGGTTTCCGGCGGCCTTTTTGGATTAGAAAAAAAATATCAAACCGCCATTTATAAACTACCGCCGCCAAAGTCGGCGGGTTTGAAATCAAATGATTATAAAAATCAAGAAAAATGGGATTTGGGTTTTCAAGATTTAACTGACCATGAAAAAGATCTTCTTAATTTACTTTTTGGTAAAATTTCGCATAGCGAATTAGTTTTTTTCGAACAGATTAAAAGCCATTTTAAAAACTCAACCGCGGCTTATCAGTGGTTTCAGGATTGGCAAAAAACAGTTCGTGACGAAACTAAGCGCTTCGCTTTTTTCGATGAAGAATCTACCAAAGTGGCCAAAAAATTTACGCTTTTAAGTGCCATTTTTGCAGTCCTCACTGCTAATATTTTAATCCTCAGCCTCAGCCTGATTTTATATAAACCTTTACTACGTCGTTCCAAAGCCAAAGCTGATGAATATGAAAAATGGGTCGGGTTTAAAAATTTCCTAACCGACTTTGGTAAATTCAAAGATATCCCACCCGAGGCTTACAAACTTTGGGAGTTTTATTTAGTCTATGCGGTGCTCTTCGGCAACGCCAAAGAAATTCTGAAAAAACTGCCTTTAATCTTACAAGATCCGCAGGCGGTGCAAGCCGGATGGTACGTCTACGCCGGCACTGTCAGCGGAGGCTTCGGAACCAGTTTTGCTCAAAGTCTTGCCAGTTTTACCACCAATTTTTCAACCGGGGTTACCACTTCCATGTCAACCGGAGCTGGTGGTGGATTTTCCGGTGGAGGCGGTGGTGGAGGGGGAGGCGGTGGCGGTGGCGCTGGTTAAAGATGTGTATTATAAGAAAAACTATGACTGTTTTTAATGAAGCTCCCTCGACCTTACGGTCGGGGTATCTTCTTTTTCTTCGCTGCGCTCAGCCCGACTTCGTCGGATTGGCTTCATCCGCCCCGCCATGCGGGACGGTATTAAGCTTGGAAAAATAAACTACCACGGCTTTAGCCGTGGTATCCTCCCCGCCGAATCCCTGCCTCGCTTATCAGGCGGGGGCAGATTCGGCGAGTTTATTAATCATTCGTCATCCCTGCCTCGCTTATCAGGCGGGCCTGCCTCGCCGGCAGGCGGGCACGGGTAAAGTTAGTGGTCTTCTCGAACGATTATAAACTTATTAAGAAAATACTGTTAATTAGTAGCTGTTTTTTGTGCCTCTCACTTTCCTTTCTCTTTATTACAAATAAACCTCTCTTAGCTCAAGAAAATTATGATCTCACTAAACCGCTCTGACAGAAATAGAAACCCAAGTAAGCATCATCAATCAATCCAACCAATACTATAATCTCTCCCACGGAACCATTGAACCTCAACTGGATGAACCTTTAGCCAAAGCACAGGTCGGCTCGCAAAAGATACTTGAGGGTTACGCCCTTTATAAACTACCGAGGGCTTTTAGCCCTCGGTATTCTTCATTAAGTTTTCATGAGTTAGCAGAATACCCTTTCGTCTTATCATCTTTCGTTTCGGAAGCTTGAAATCGTTTTGAGCATTCTGCTAACGATTATAAAAATGGGTTTGATTCTGCCAGCAGTAAAGACACTACCCAAGGAAAAGCGATGATATACTCAGGTATTGACGAATGTCAAACATTCAGTCAGTTGTTTGTAAAATCTTTGATCGGTTTTCTCCTGCCTTTACTTTTCTATCTAGGGGGGCCTTTGCTGAACTAAAAAAAAGAGCGCCGGTGGAGACAACGCCACCCTCTTCGCCTACCGAATCTCATCCCGTCATAACCCCGCCTCAATGGCCGCTCCAACCTCCAATCAGTAAGTAGTTATGTGGTGCCTATTTACAACCAGGTCTTTTTTGGATAGAATTAAGATGATGGCTTCCTAGTTGTTTCTCCATCAGTCATCCTGACCCCGCTTGGCAGGAGAAAGATCGCGGGACTTTAGCCTGCTGTCTTTAAAAACAGAGATTCTTCGTCCGCCGATTCGGCGGGCTCTGAATGACACTCAAACACGAATACGACGCAAAATTAAAAATTATGCAACATCCTTATTTAGATAAAATACTAAATTGTAAAAAGGAGTAGCTATGAAAAAAGTCTTGCTGGTTTTTACTATTCTGATCGTTTCCGCAATTGCCGTCGGAGCATACTTCTATCTTAAATCTCCGTCACAAGAGGAGGTTTCCGACCCGACTCTTCTACGCATCAAAGAAGCCGGAAAAATTACCGTCGGAGCTGAAGCTACCTATCCTCCCATGGAAAGCATTGACGAAAAAGGTGAAATGATTGGTTTCGATATGGATTTAGCTAAAGAAATTGCTGCCGATTTAGATGTTTCGGTTGAATTTGTCAATATTCCCTGGGATGATATTTTTACCAGTCTTGTTGAAGGCAAGGTGGATATGCTGATTTCTTCAGTGACTATTTTACCGGAAAGAACTAAAGATATGGCTTTCAGCGACCCCTATTTCAATGCCGGACAAGTGATTATCGTCACTGAGGATAACCAAGATATTAAAGGACCGGGTGATCTCCAAGGCAAAAAAGTCGGCCTGCAAAAAGGTACAACCAGTGAGTTTGAAATCTTAAATTATCTTGATGAGGACTCAATCGTCGACTACGACAACTATGCGCCTGCGCCCGATGATCTAAAGGCAGGTAAAATCGACGCCATCATCATTGACTATCCAGCCGGTCTGGGTATTCTGAAAAATCACACCGGCGTTAAATTGGTAGGTAATCCCTTTACGCAGGAATTTTACGGAGTGGCGGTTCAAAAAACCGATCAGGTGCTTTTAACCGAAATTAATAAAACAATTCGTGATTTAAAACAAAGCGGTCAGTTTAAAGAACTGGAACAAAAGTGGTTTTAAGGTTCGTGCCAACCTTTGTCCGGTTTAAAAATTGAAAATAAAAAATGAGAAAAAGCATCGTTACCAAAATTTTGGGAATCGTTATTTTAGTTCCTCTTTTTTTGTTTTCGATCTTTACTTTTCTTTACATCCGAGAGGCAAAAGCGGTTTTTGACAATCTGCACCTTAACAAAGCCATCTCTTTAATTCAAACCTTAGATGCCAATATTACCAACGTCAAAGATTTAGATGACAGAGACAAGCTCCAGCTGCAAATTTATAAACTCATGTGGTTAAATCCTGATTTGATTCAGGTCAGCATTAACTTGCCCGGAGAAAAGGGCTTGGAAGTGGCTGCTTCCAATAATGTCAATCTTGTCGATAAACCGGCTGAGAAAGAAAATCAACAATCACTGGACACGGACAAAATCATCAGTCAACAAACTAAAGCTGAGAATGCCAGAGCTCTACTGGTTGTTACTCCTTTACATGTAGCTGGTCAATCAATCGGAACTTATGAGATGGTGCTTTCTCTATCGGCGGTGGATCAGATTGTCTTTCAATGGGAAAAAAATTTACTCATAATCAATAGCCTGAGTCTTATAATCTTAGCCTTTGTGTCGTATTTCCTGTTACGTAAAATTATTGTTGATCCCATCAGAATGCTATCCAAAGGGATGGAGGTAGTATCCGGTGGTAATCTCAACTATGCGGTAAAAATTAAATCCCAAGATGAGATAGGAAGATTGGGATCTCAATTTAACGATATGGCTCGTAAGTTAAAAACCTCCCAGGAACAAACAGAAGAATATAGTCAAAAACTGGAAAAACAGGTTACCAGCAAAACTATTGAATTAAACAAAACTGCCGATGAACTTGAGAAACGGCGCCAGGAAATGAAGGTCCTGAGTAAAATGTTGAAAGACAGCGAAATCAAGATGGCACAGCTGGGCCAAAAAACTCGGGAAGAATTAGAGGTAGCCGGAGGTAAAAAAGCAGACAGATGAATCAGGCACTCTGCGACATAAACTGGCAAAACGTGTTTGAAAAAATCGGATATTATACCCCCAGGCGTTCGGATGTCATACACAGGCTTCGGCAAGATCAAAAACCCGTCAACCCTCACACTCTTTTGGAAGCTTTAGAAAGATTACGCCGCCAACACTATGGCTGGAAAGGATGCAGCGATACCTATCTGACTGCTGAATTTCCCGAACTGGTGGATGAAGAAATCGCAAGATCGTGTCAGAAAATCAATAGGCTTCCTTTTGTCAGAACCATCAACGGTTGCAGCGGCCACAAAGTTCATGACTGCTGGATTGGTGGAGAAAAATCGGGTTACGGCCGTTTCCGTCGCGATGTTCTTTTTGAATTCGGCTATGGCTTTCCCTATCTTTCGCTGATTTTTGATTTAAATCACCACCACAGCTCCGAGATCATCAACCGGTTATCCCAAAGGGTGGCCGATTTCGGAAAACACCAGGGCATTCTTACCGAGGAAAAAATCAACACTCAACATACTTATATGCAAAATAACGGACGGGAAGTTACGCTCAAGCTTAAACAAACCGATTTCTGGCTTGAAGAACATACCTATAATGCTTTTTTCTACCCTTCAGAATATCACTCAAAAAGGATTGCGCTGGGGGAAGAAGAATTTGTTTCTTATCTTATCGATTTAGCCCAAAAAGGCCAACTCAAAGAGTTTACGATTGACAACCAAACCCATCAGCTGGCCAAAAGATTCTTTCAGCTTTTTAGTGGCGATAACCTTCAATAAAAATTCCAATGACAAACATCAGAATATTTAAAGCTAACAGCGAGATTAAACTTAAAAAACTTACCTGAAAAATTTGCTGTAAAATCGGGTTGCCTTTTTCCAAAATATCGATACTCTCGACATAAATCACCTCGCAAGCTCCGACTCCGGAATCTTCCCTCTGCGTACTTGAATTAATTTGAAAATATTCTGGATCAAACTCACCCGGTTGGCCTAAATTGGTAGCCGAAACATTAACCAATTTTCCTTTAATTTTGATTTGATCACCAGTAGATAAGCTACTTATTTTCTTTTCTATCTCTGGGTCATTGACAATCAGATGATTATTAGAAAATTCGTTATTATTAAAATTCAACCTACCAGGGTAGGAATAACTGCAATAGCGCATATCTTGCGAAAAGGCCAAAGAACGATCTTTAAAAATCCCGCCCGATATATTCTCGCCCCAAATTAAACACAAATCCAGGGGAAAAACGCTGTCTCTTTTATAGATACTAAACAGGCGGTAATCCATTTCGTGAGTGATTAAAGCATTGATTTCATAGCTAAAAAGGGGAGTTAGAACATATTCGTATTGATCTTTAGTGAAAGTGATGGTGGTCAGATCGCGGATGGCTTTTTGGATCGGTGGCTTTAAGGTTTCCGGACTGATGGCACTTATATTCTTATAATTATTGCGGAGAAAATAGGTAACCGTTGCGGTGATAAGAAGAATTATAATAAAAGCCAGGTTGATTTTCTTTAACATACTCGCTTCTTTACTATAGCCGATTAAAAACAAAGTGTCGGGTTTGACAAACAAGCGTATTTACACCTTCGAGGTGTAGCCGCAGGCGCAACACCACCTCGAAGGTGTTTGCAACGAAACTGTCATTTTGTTTTGCGGTTGCTATATAT
>Ga0210049_1002278_pt1 | contig 17941 bp, 17 predicted proteins | sample CryGeyCG2014_300_2_FD_183964 | JGI IMG/M metagenome (GOLD analysis project Ga0210049, IMG submission 183964) | Groundwater microbial communities from aquifer - Crystal Geyser CG06_land_8/20/14_3.00 (SPAdes) (version 2) | ecosystem: Environmental > Aquatic > Deep subsurface > Groundwater | place... | reverse complement strand
TCAAGTACAATGTTGCGGCGTCAAACCAGTCAGCAGGGACGGTTGGGGCTTGACAGGAACTGCGGCTCAAGTACAATTTCCTCTACTGGGTTGAGATTACAACGGAGTTGGGGCTTGACAGGAACTGCGGCTCAAGTACAATGAACCCCTTGCAAGACTCTGATTTGCAAGGGGTTCTTCCTTGTTTCAACTTTAAAAAAGAAGATACTCCTCGGGTGGTTTCTCAACTTCTGCCCGTTTTCTTCCAAAAAATATCTCCATTTTACCGAACTGCCTGTCTGTAACTGCAAGGAGTCTTACTTCTCCATCTGTAGGCAGAATCTCTCTGATTCTTTTTTTGAATACATTGCTTGTTTTTTCGCTTGAGCAAAACCTTGCGTATACCGAAAACTGAAGCATGGTAAAACCTTTCTTCAAAAGGGCTTTCCTGAAGCGGGCATATCTATGCCTTGCTTCTTTTGAATCCACAGGCAAATCAAACATTGCAATAAGCCACATTGAATTATACCCGGAAATTTCCCTGCTTTCAGCCACGCTAAAACTCCGGAAGAAAAATATCAGACTTTTCGTTAGTGTAAACACCTGCCAGCGATGCAGTAACTTTAGTCATGACGTCAAACAAAGACCTCAATTCACCTCCTACATTAATTCTTTTTTCTACAATGCTTTTTATAATTATCCTTTTGTTTTCTTTATCTAGTGGTACATCAGAACTTTTGTCCTCTATAATCCGATAAACCGCCTCATCTACAATAACTCTGAAAGGCTCCATTAAATCGTCTGCAAGGCAGAACGTGTCATATTTGTTATGATGATGAAGACTGATTGAAGGATGAAGACCGGATGAGCATATAGCTCTTGCGGTCATTGCTCTTAAGACCGCATATCCGTAATTAAGCAATTTGTTATGGTCAGAAGCAAAAGGATTTCGCTTAAAACTATCGCCAAAAAGAGCAGTCCAATATCTTCTGGCAGCCTGAGCTTCAATATTAGATGAATCTCCAGCCCGAACCTCGTTTGCGATGAAACCGAGACCTCTGTCATTACCCTTAAGCTTTGTCAATAGTTTTCCTTGAAATATTATCTTTGCCTTTGCAATATGCTTCCAGATTCTTTTCCTTGTGGGAAGTGGAGCCTGTGCCTGTTTTACAAATCTTTCAGCCTGAACAGAGTTGCCTTCAATTGGCAAGAGCATTCCAGCCGGAAGCTGTTTTTCAGTACAGAATACGCAAATACCACCCGATGCGCATAAACCGGAAAGCACGGCATGGGACATTCTTACCGCAGGATGTGAGATTACAAGAACAGCTATTTCTACAAGAGGCACTGTTGTTTCAATGCCACTGCTTACTATTACAAGCTGACTATGTTTTACACTTAAATCAGCCCCATTCTCAGATATGTCTATAATCCTGTCAGTCAGAGGCACGGCGGACTTCTCCCAAAGGTGTTATCAAAACCTTGGCACAGTGCCGTTCTTTGAGACTCTCAGGATAAGCCGTTAGACCCGTTGTGCCAATATCCTTACGTTTTCTTGAATCATTAATTGGGACAAAAACGATCTGTTTGCTTTGAGGTACAGTCCTAACAACAAACAAACCTCTCTTGCCATCTTCCGTATCAAGCTCTATCGTCTCTCCACCAGCAAGCGAGAAAAGGAATTTCTTTTCTTCACCATGATGTTTTCTAATTATCGGCTGCTTAGAGCGAAGTCTTTGGTGTGCCTTGAAAAGACTTACTACTTCGCCGTCCCATCTTCCAGTCGTCAGGTCTTTGTATATTTCCATGTGATGATTGGAATCCGGACAGGAGCGGACATATCGTTCTCTGTATCCTTCACCAACTCGCAAATGAGTTTCAAACGGCATTTCTATGCGGACTTTTTTGATACGAATCTCCTTGCCGGTTTTAGTTTTGATAAGAGGCAGGTTTGAATTCTTGTCAGGATTCTTGAAAGCTTCTTTCGGTGCTTTGCCGAGTTCCTTGAGTTTGTCCTTTACCTTTTGTTTTACGATCTTATCTACAATGTTTTCAACATTCTTAGGCGTAAGTTTCTCAAGTGCCACTCTTGTTTTTGTAAACTGCTTACCCTTCCCGTCTTTGTAAGGTCTTCCATAAAAGGTCTCTGCGTGCAAAGCACCTTTAACCTTTTTGGTAATTTGATGCGAAGGAATCACACTTGAAACTGAATTTTTGACATCATCCCAAAAACCATTCCACGGAGGCATTACTGCAGCGAATCTTCTTTTGCCTGCCTTCGGCGCATTCTTTGCCGCATTGCTCAGTTCATTGACCCATCTCTGTTCAGTAAGGGCGATGACAATCGCGTCAACTACGTGATGACGGTGGTCGTCCCTTGATTTTCCGGGGCCATCTTTAAGAATGGAATTCAATCCCCAGACATTTCTCAGATATGCAGTAATTTGTCCGCCGACTGCCTGAACCTTTTCCGTTCCTTGAGCAGCATCTTCTTTTAATCCACCATAAAGAAGACCCAAATATTCTTTAGCACGCTTAGTGGCATATCTTGTATCATTAAGTTGGCGGGAAGAAAAATCGCTGAGGAATTCCTCTACCTCTTTTTCCGTCATTTTAAAACGCTTAAGTTTTTCCTGATTATTAAATTTTTTTACCCTGCTGATGATGTCATCCCATTCCGGCCTGCTGGAAAAGGCTTCGTAAGGAGTCATGTCCTTCTTAATATTTCTATTAGTCGCTACATGAGAGAGGGTCTTGTTCATAAAAGAATCGTCGAGGCTTCTTTTAAAAGGAATTATATGCTCGATATCAAAATTAGGTTGAGAGCTAAAGAGGTCAGAAGGCCCTATATAGTTATCTGTATATGGACAATGCCCGCTACATTCTTTCCACAGGATAAACTTTAGAATGTCATTTCGTGAAGGATTAGCAAGCCCACATTCTTTAAGTATTTCTTCTGCGGCACTTTTCCGTTGTTTTTCGTTTTCGCGCATTGACTTGAAAGTCCTTTCCCTCTGCTTAGCATTCTGCCTCAAGTCCCTTGCAAGTTCTATACGGATGGATTCCGGTTTTCCATGCTTCTTAATCACTGCATTGACAACTTTTCTCAGTTCCGAAAGAGTCCGCTCTACAATCGGATTTCTGATTTCAGGAATATCTTCATTTTTTACAGGTGGAAGAATATCACGCGGCTCGGATTGCATTTCCCATCTATCAGGATAAGCTTCTCTTAAAATTTCATTAAGACGAAATCCTTCTCTCAGTTTCGGAAGAATTTTTAATAGGGCTTTTCTTGAAAACGAGCAATAACCTGACTGTAGACTTATATTTCCAAATTTCTTTGCCGCCTCTTCGTCAAGTCCCCACTTCTTTGTGCCCCTTCTTGCAAGTGCATCGCTATTCTGAATGCTCAGGATGTCCTCGACAATTTGGTCTTTGTCCTTACGTGAAAATTCATCCCACCTGTCTTTAAATATCTCCCTTAATGTTGTGGCTGTTTTATTTCCATGAAGATTTTCTTCTCCGCCTTTTTCAAGGTTGAAACTTGCGGATTTAGGTAATTCAAGAATTTTCTTGATGGTTAATGTAGCCTTCCGTGTGCTTGAAAATTTTAGGGATGAATTTCTCTCAAGTTCATTTATGAGTTTTACCCTCTCATCAGGTGACAGCAGTCTTCTTTCATTGTTTAGGATAATCTCAAGGTCATTTATCCTTTGAAGATACCTGAACTCCTGCGCGTCCAATATCGCCCATGCGGCGCGTCGCTGTGTCCGTTCATACTCGCATTTCCCCACAAGATTTTTTTGTGATTTAAGCGCTCTTTGAAAAAATATCGCATGGTGAGCCTGCTTTTTAAGGTCATCTGTCAGGATGTTGAGATAATAATTCTTCTGCGAATCCCATAGGCGGTTAAATTCGTCTTCGTACATTCTCCTTGACGTGTACCAAGTCCTGATTCTTTCTTCATGGGGATTGACCTTTGAAAAATATTCTCCGAGGGTTCTTGCCCCTGACTCGTCAATCTTTTTTTGAAGTTCTCCTATTTCTGCCTTTACTTTGCCTTCTTCCTCTTTCTTTTTGGGCAATTCCTTACGATTACTTAAAAATCCCCTCCTCTGGCAAATGTGATACATCGCCCTTCCAAACTCAAAGGGTTCAAGTTTATTATCAAGTCCTTTTGCTCTTAGCTTGTAAGGATTATCCAATTTTCTATCAAGTTCAGTAAAAAGCCCATTTCTTTTTGAAGGATCGCCTATATTCCCTTCCGGCAAAAAACCATTTTCTTGAAGAATACCGGCGAGTTTTACAAGTCGCCTGCTTAATCTTTCAAGCCTTCTTCTTGAACTTCTTGCATCTCTCCTCGCCGCATTGCGCGACTCTCCCCTGCCGTCTTGCTCAAGATTATCAAGTCCCGCCTCAAAAATTCTTACACCTTTGTCTATGATTCTCTTTTGTCCATTATCCTCATTTTCAATCAAAGCCCATCCGAGCGAATTTGAGCCGAGGTCTAATCCGAGGGTTAAATTATTGGTTCTTTCAGTCATGAAAAATTTCCTCCTTGACAAATTATTTTAATGGTGGTAATTATATTAGTAATTGTACTTGAGCGGCGGTTTCTGTGCAAGTCTCAATAAGAGACTTACCGTCTCGTAAGGATTGCCCCACGGGGCACCTCAACCCGTCCTACCGGAAACGGTTGACGGGTTGTTAATTTTTAGGCGCACTCACTCAAGTGCAAATGCTCTTAAAACTTGCTGTCAATTTTTTAGGAACCCGAGTCCTATAAAAACAATTTTAAGTCAAACCTCAACACATGTAATTTTAAAGCTCTATTATCTCGGCTTCCATTTTATTCAAATCAAGGAGGGCTGCAGCTAATTGTCATGCGTATCGGCAAGAATCCCAATCAGCATCTTATCTTCTAACCTTTAACTCTTATTATATTCTCAATCCCGATGCGTATCATCATAACGGCTATTGACGCAAGCAATATAGCCATTACCTTTGATATTGCCGCAATGCCGCCCCGGCCGAATAATTTAGTAATTGCCTCAGCCTTGATAAAAAAGAAATATACAACAATCAGATTTAATACAAGAGATACAAGCGTCGGCAGAATGCCGTAATGGTCCACAAGCACTAAAAGAGTGGCCAGCACTGCCGGGCCTATAATCAACGGCACCGCTATCGGCACAACGCCCATCCTGCCTGAAGGCCTTCTCCTTTCCTCGCTGTGTTTTACTATGTCCAGGATTGCAAAGACAAGAAGCACCAGCCCGCCGGCAATCTTAAAATCATTCGCTGTGATGCCGAGTATCCTGAATATCGCCTCTCCTAAGGCAACAAAGGCCAGGCTCACTGCGAGGGCTGTAAGTATGGAGTCTCTGACAATTGCATTGCTCTTAGCCTTTGACATGCCTTCTGTGATTGAGATGAAAATGGGGAGGACCACAAAAATATCTATTGCCACAAAGATAGGGATAAAGGTATTAATCAGAGATTTAAAAAAATTTTCCATGGGTTAAGGGATATTCTTAAGCCCCTCTGCCGCCCTGTTATTTAACGGGTCAATCTTTATTGCTTTTTCAAAACTGCTTCTGGCCCTCTGGCGGAAACCAAGCTGAATACAGATATACCCTTCCTCAATAAGATAGTCTAAATTAGAGGGCTCATATTTAAGCGCCCGGCTCATAGCCCGCTCAGCCTCTTTGAACCTCTTAAGCCTGATAAGTGTCAGCCCGTAATAATAATGATACTCTGCTGCGGTACTGTCAATATATACAGCCTGCCCGAAAAGCTGGAAGGCCTCGGAATAATTTTCTTTCCTGAACTCTGCCTTGCCTTCTTTAAATCTTGCTCGGGCCGTCTCCTGCTTGCTTGGCGCCGCCGCTGTCTTATAGGCTAAACGGTTATCATATTCTTTTCTCTTCTGAGAATTTGAAAGGGCTGAATAGGCTGTTGTTATATAGGAAAAGAGCGCATTCAATTTTTCTTTTACTGTGTCAGAATTAATATAAAAATGCCTGTCGGGATGGAACTCTTTGGCTGCTTTATAATATGCCTTCTTTATATCGTCAATTGACGCCCATTGTTTAATCCCCAAGATACCGTAATAACCCATCTGCTCATGCTCTCTGTATATCTTTTCTACTTTGTCTGCAAATTCCTCATCTATCTTAATCTCATCTTCTTCAATAATATCAGCGGCAGAAAGCCCTCCATTAGCTCCATCCTCTGCTTTTACCTCTATGAGTCTTACGCTCATTAGGGCATAAAGCGCCTTCAGCGTTTCAAGCTCATCAAGTGAAGATAAAGAAACAATGTCCTTTATTACAGTCCTACCGTCAACAAGAGACAATATCTTTTTATCTTCTTCATTTAATTTTATATCCTGAAACAGGTTCAGCGGGTTTGACGATAAACAGAGAACTGCATCCATAGGCACACATAAGAGATTGAATATCTTCTGCGGGTCAGCAATCTTTTTTATTCCGTGATGTATAAGGTTTGCCGCGCTTAATTTAAGAGTAATCACCTCATCAGAGGGCAGCGGCCCTTCTTTAAATTCAAATTCAGAACTGCTGCCTTCAAGACTGAAAAGACTCAAGATTATCTCTTCAACCTGATGCCTTACTGCCCGGACGAGTTCCTGAGGCTTGAGATAACCGAGCCTGACGAGTACAGCGCCCTGTTTCCTGCCGGTTTCTTTCAGGAGTTCAACAGACTGATTATACTGCTCAAGATTTATCTTCCCTTCATTGAGAAGAATATCCCCGAGCCTGTCATTGTCCTGATTTGACGAAGAAAAAATCATATCGCCGTCTTTAATGTATATTTTTTTCCTGACAGAGCCGTTTACAACTTCAAGCACGCCTGTTCTTCCGCTCCTCTGCAGCCCTATGAGCACATCAGCCAGAGAATAATCCTCTAAAATACCTCTACGAGGCGCATCATTTCTTTTTATGCCGACTGTGGTCCCGATGGGCGTCTTCTGTATCCAGACAATTTCCCCTCTTGTATCTAAATCAGGATTATCAATGTGCACATTAACAAGCGCGCCTTTTGCAATAGGCCGGGTATTTTCAACAACCGCTCCGATTCCATCAAAGGAGTAATTCACGGCATCTGCATTGAAAGTCCTTCCATTTATATTCAGCCTAAGGGAGGACTTTATGCAGTATCGGGCGAAGCTTCTTTTGTCTTTTTCTGAGGCCGGCATAGTGATATGATAATATTATCACCTATAAAAACTCAACATACACACTGACAATGTCAATTAAAAATTAAAAGTGAAGCTTCGCTTCTGTCGGGGCTTACTGAAAGACCTCGCGCCGGAAGATGATTTTTATTTCAATATATATTATGGCGCAAGCCCGTAGCAACAGGGCTGTATTGACATAGGTATAACCATATGGCATACTTATAGTATGAAAACTGCGATATCCATTCCAAATGAAATCTTTAAAGAAGCTGAAAAAGCCGCAAGGAAATTCAACTGCTCAAGGAGTGAGTTTTTTACTATTGCAATCAAGGAATTTCTTGAGAAAATCAACTCCAGAAAACTGCTCAATGCTATTAATGAGGCCTTTCCGGAAGAAGAGACAAGCGAGGAGCTTTCTTTAAGACAAAAGAGCAAGAGATATTACTCTCATAAAGTTTTAAAGGAGCGGTATTGAGCATACAACAGGGAGATATTTACTGGATTGATTTAGACATTCCAGAAGGCTCTGCCCCCGGCTACCGACATCCTCATGTGGTTATACAGAATAATGTATTTAATGAGAGTAGGATTAGCACAGTAGTTGTATGCGCCGTCACCTCTAATCTTAAACGGGCAAAATCTCCTGGCAACGTCCTTCTGAAAAAAGGAGATGGCGGACTCAAAAAAGACAGCGTTGTGAATATAACCCAGATTATAACCGTTGATAAATCAGACCTCGGTGAGAGAATTGGCGCTTTGTCAAAATCTCGCACTAAACAGATAATTGATGGAATCGGGCTCTTAATTGAGCCGAGAGAAATTGAGACTTAATCAACCCTACTGAAAGACCTCGCGCCAGAGGATGTTTGGTATATATCTCTCAGCAGCTATGAAAACCCTCTCAAATAGAGGCCGGATATGTTTTTTTTAAAGATTTCAATATCATTATTTGGTTCTCAGAAAATTGCTTATAATTTCTTCTAAAACATCTCTTAATTCTGGAGCCTCGGCTCGGCAAAGAACCCCTTTAAAGTGTTTGTGATTTTTAAATCCTGAATCTGGTTTATGAGATGCATTATCATACCTAAATATCAGATTGCCGTCTTTGTCCTGAAAATGAAACGAATATGAAAATTTTTCAATCTTATACCTTAAGTCAATATATTCTGTGGCAAATAGCTTTGAATCGTCAGTAAATACTATAGTAGATTTTATCACGCCAATCTTTTCCGTCCTTAAATCAATCCTTACTTCAGAGGTAACAATAAAGCCTGTCTTTGAATAATCATCAATTACCTTTACAGAATCCTGTAAATATTCAGGCAGCAACATATTCTATATCTTTAAGTTTTTTAAGTTCCTCTTTAATCCTCTTGCTCATTTCTAATTCGCCTGCCCACCTAATATACTCATCATCGCCCCTTTTTAAATCCTCAGCAGCAAATTCTTTTGCAAAAGTCTCTGAGGACATTTTGTATTTTTCTTCAAAACTCTTTATTTCTCTCTTCGTCCTGTTTAACCCAATTTCCATCCTCTTTATTTCAGCAGAAATAGCTGATTTAATAACATCTGTTGCATCCTCTTTGTTAGATATGATTTTCAGCATTGTCATATTGCATGCACCTCCTTCCTTCATTTGTTTTTTATTATAGCAGAATTCAATCCCTTTTAACCTCCCGCTTAAAGTTAATAATGCCATTTTTTTCAAAAATTGCAATGGCGCTGCCTGTTGACAACAGAACATGCGGATAGTTATCATTTTTTAACATGATAAGAATAGATGTAAGCGTTATGTGCGTAATTTTAAGGAGCAAAATGAATGGGTGAGAGAGATTTTGAAGACATAACTCCAGAAGGCCTGATAAACAGGCTTCAGATACGAGAGCCGTCCAGCGCCCATACTAAGCACAAACAGGGCGCAGAACCGCTTAATACTGAAGTCATAAGAGAAAGGTTTTTAAATGCCCTAAAAGAGATAGCGCATCTTGAAAAGACATTAGAAGAGAAAAATTCAGCATTAGCATCCACAGCAGAAGAAAAAGACAGGCTCTTCCACGCATTGAACAAGTCATTTGAGGATAAGAAAAGACTTCAGGACAGGATTGCAGACATTGATATAGTAAGAAATATGGAGATACTGGACTTTAAGGCAGGGCTTGACAAGCTGAGAGATGAACGGGACTTTCTGCTTAAGGAAAAAGATGAACTCATAGAGGATTGTTATAAGAGAGACAATGCCATTGAAGAGCTGAAATCCACGCTTGAGAAAAAAGAGTCTCAGCTTCAGGAAATACAGGCAGACCTGGATACTACGCTTGAGGCTGTGAGAAAAAGCGAATTGAGATGCAAAGAACTGGAAGCGAATTATAAAACAGAGGAGCAAATAAAAACAGACTTTGTGGAAACATCACCTTTAATATTGAATAACCTTCCCCAAAACACAGAAACAGAGGTTGAATACCTCAACAAAATAGAGGAACCCAATGATACGCTCGCTGACTTAAGGGCAGGAATTGATGAAAAAACGTCCGAAAACATCTCACCCCAAAATGAGATAACATTAATTCGGGCAGATAGGGATAGAGAGATAGATAGGGATATCATAGATGCTGAAACATCAGAGACGGAGGATTTAAGCCTCAAACTGGCGCTGGCTGCAGGAAGAGGCGCCGCACTCCCGCAAGAAGAAAAGGCTGCAAAAGAACTCTCAGCAGATAAAAAACTGCTCTATGTTAAAGCTCCTAAAGACACAGAGGCAGGCGCACAATTTCCGGAAAAGATGATATACGCCGCGCCAGCCGAAGATATAAAAAAGAAAGCGCTCGGAATAGCCATCCTGTTTGCTCTCGCGGCGGCAGGCATATTGTTAACATACAAATTTTTTTAACCATCCTCAATTTGCATACCCGGCAGGTTTCATATGGTAGAATATCTTCATGGCAGAGAATTCTCTCAGACTCCTGCAGGAAAGAATAGACTCTGTAATAAAAGGCAAACAGAGCGCTGTTAAGATGGCAGTTGTTACCCTCCTTGGAAGAGGCCATCTGATTATCGAGGACGTTCCGGGCGTTGGAAAGACAACCCTTGCATTCACGCTTGCAAAGGCTACGAACTGCTCATTCCAGAGGATTCAGTTCACAAGCGACCTCCTTCCTACAGATATTATCGGAGTAAGCATATATAATCCCGACACAAAGAACTTTGAATTCAAGGAAGGGCCTATATTTGCAAACATAGTCCTTGCCGACGAAATAAACAGGACGAACCCTAAAACCCAGTCAGCGCTCCTTGAAGCTATGAATGAGAGAAGGGTTTCCGTTGACAGAAAAACATATACGCTCCCTGAGCCTTTCATGGTCATTGCAACGCAGAATCCAACTGAGTATCACGGAACGTTTCCGCTGCCTGAAAGCCAGATTGACAGGTTTATGATGCATCTTAAGCTCGGATACCCTGAAACAGGATACGAAAAACAGGCGCTCCTCGGACAGTCAAGCCTTGAGTTCCTTGAAAATATGCAGCCAGTGATAACAGGAGACGAGATACTCAGGATGCAGAAAGAGGTTGATTATGTGAAAGTTGATGACAGCCTTCTTGATTATCTAATGGCTGTAATAACCGCTACAAGAAACAATGAAAAGATAAGGCTCGGCGCAAGCACAAGAGGGGCGCAGTTTTTGCTTAAGGCTGCAAAGGCAAATGCGTACTATGAAGGAAGGGATTACATTGTCCCCGATGATATAAAAAATCTCGCATCAACCGTCCTCGGACACAGGCTGATACTCAAAGCAAGAACTTCTGCGTCTGACGCGGAGGAGATAATGAAGGGAATACTGGAGCGCATCCCCGTGCCGGTGTAAAGATGCAAGATAAAAATATCATGTATCATGCATCGTGCATCATACATCGTAAATAATGAGGCCTACAAAAGAGGGTATAAGGTTTCTGCTTGCAACGCTCCTCATAGCAGTTGCCGCCTTTAACACAGGAAATAACCTTATCTTTCTCATCCTTGCCATGATGCTCTCCATGATTCTGCTCTCTGTGGTAATTCTCAGATATAATCTGAAAAGTCTGACTCTCGCTTTTTCCGTTGCGCAGCCTGTCTTTGTAAAAAACAGAGCGGTCTTTAAAGTATCACTGTCCAATAAGAAAAAACTCATGCCTTCATATTCCATACATGTAACTATTCCCAAAGGCATCGCCGGACAATGCGTTGTGCCTTATGTCCCTCCATTATCACATACCATAACAGACATGGAAAGCACATTTACAAAAAGGGGAATATACAGATACGGAGATTTCACGTTTGAAAGCACGTTTCCCTTCTCGCTGTTCAGGAAAAATATTAAAGCACATCTTGGAGGAGAGGTCATAGTATATCCTGAGATAAAAGAAATAGATGAATTAATACCCGAACTGACGAAGACTGATTATACAGCACATACCACCCGCCATGCCCCCGGAGATGAATTCCTGACGATACGCGAATTCAGATATGGAGACAGCGTACGCCGGATACAATGGAAGACCTCCGCAAAAACAGGAAAACTCATGGTGAAAGATACAGGCACGGATGAGCCGAGGCTTCTTACAATAATACTGGACAACATCAAACCACTGCACGCGGAATCCTTTGAAAAGGCCGTATCATTCGCAGCATCGCTTGCAGACAGATTTATCAGGCTCGGTTTCTTTGTAAGGCTCATAACCTGCAAAAAGCTCATACCTTTTGGAAGCGGGCTGGAACACTTATTCAAAATACTTGACGCCCTTGCTGTCATAGATGAAGACGATACATGGGAATGTCCGATGATGGACGAGATGCACGGGACAGGCGTTCTGATATTAAAATCAGACGAGTCCGCATTAAAAAAGGCTGCGCCTGCGTGCAGCATGGTGGTTTATGCCCCGGATTTATAAGGTGCTTACAGCGCTCCTTGCAGTTACAGGCTGTGCAGGGCTTTTCATAACAGGGCCGTTAAATCCTGTTATGCTCATACCGGCTTTGGGGTTAATTCCGGGATATATCAGGCTATGGAAAGATATGCCCCCTGCGCAAAAGTGGATAGTGAACAGCCTTTCGGTGTCTGCGCTATTTCTTTTCGCATTTGACGCATTGATAGTGACCGGAGACTTTTTTATCGCTGTTGCGCATCTTACAATCGTATTTCAGGCAATAAAAAGTTTTGACCTCAAGGAGCCGTGGGACCATCTTCAGGTGTATTTCATGTCCTTATTACAATTGATTATCGCCTCCGAACTTACAAGATCTATAGTCTTCGGAGCTGTATTTATCATCTTCCTTATAGCCCTCGTCACGGCAATGGTTATTTCGCATTTTCTGAAGGAGGGCACTTACAGGAAGATAAAACTCAAAATGCCTGTGACAGTTATATCCATCCTCACGCTTCTTACAACAGGCATGTTTTTCATTTCCGCTCCAAGGGTAAAAGGAGGCATCGTAGGGAAAAGCCGCGTGACAGGAATAAAAACTGCGGGTTTTTCCGAAAAGGTAGCTTTCGGCTCATTCGGCGAAGTGAAACTTGATTCCACAATTGTAATGAGAGTTGAGATGCCTGAAAAAACGCCGGCCCAGCTTTACTGGAGAGGCATGACACTGGATTACTTTGACGGAACATCATGGCTGGACACCATAAAGAAAAGAGACAGGGTCAGTAAATACGAAAATATCTTTGTTATCCTGCCTGTATCTCTTGATAACGCCACTGTGCAAAAGATATTTATAGAGCCGATAGACTCTGATGTTATATTCGGATTGGGGAGTATTGTGGGAATAGAGATTGATCTTAGAGCTATGTTCACTGACGGCTCGGGAGCAGTTTTTGCTCCTGAAAAATCACCCAAACGGCTGGCTTATACGGCATACAGCGTATTGGAAGAACAACCTGCATCAGATAATATTTCGGATTATCTCCAGTTTCCTTCTAAACTTGAAAAAATAGGTAAATTTACAGATGAAATTACAAAAAACTCAAAAACCGGCATTGAGAAAGCATCTAAAATAGAGAACTATCTTAAAACCAACTACAAATACTCTCTGAAAACCGCGCCTCCTGCAGCAGGCACAAACCCGATAGAAAATTTCCTTTTTAATTCAAAGGCGGGTTATTGTGAACATTATGCAACCGCAATGGCGCTAATGCTGAGACGTGCCGGAATTCCATCAAGGATTGTCACCGGCTTTGCCGGAGGAGAGAAGAACAAATACGGAGGCTACATCATAGTAAGGCAGAGCGACGCCCATTCATGGGTCGAAGCTGTTATTGACAGAAGATGGAAGAGATTTGATCCAACTCCGCCTGCGCCTCAGTTTAAGATGCCGTCTCTCCCTTCCCTGTATATTGACTCCCTGCGACTGAAATGGTACAGATATGTCGTAAACTTCAACTCATCAGACCAGAAGAATTTAATCAGCTATATTTCAATGCCGTTTGTAAAAATACCGAAGATACCTGAAATCAGAATTGACGGACTAAAAGCAGTATTTTATATATTCCTAATCGCAGGCTTTATGGCAATAACTATATTTCTCCTGAGCCGTATTAAAATTCGAAGATATGGTTTTGTAACAGCGGATTATATGAGGTTCAGGCGCTATCTGAAACGCAAAGGCGCAAAAATTACAGCATCCTCTACGCCGTCTGACATAGCAGAAGAGGCGTCAAAACTCGGCATGAGTGAAAAGGCTTTTGAGTTCATAAGGCTGTATGAGATGGCAAGGTTCGGAGGGAAAGAACTCAGTAGTGACCAAAAAGAAAGATACAAGTCCATAAATAAAAACATCCGATAGCTCAGGCACAACTGCCTTCACAACCTTCATCCGCAGCAGTCGCTTCCAGACTGCTCCCCACAGTCGCAGGAAGGCGGCCCGCCTGTTATCATGCCGTTAATTATTGCCGCCGCACAGCCTACCCCTGAATTAACTTTTATAGCTCCGAATTCGCAGTTGTTGGCGCAGGCTCCGCATTCCATGCACCTGTCCCTGTCAGCAACAAAAGCCTTTTTGTCCCGGAGCAAAAAAACTCCGTGAGGGCATACCTCAATACACCTGCCGCAGCCTGTGCATTTCTCCTGAAAAAATTCAAGTGTTACAACATCAACAAGATATTTCATCTGATAACATCCTTTCATGAGGCTGTGTCTGTTTTATATAACCCTCCACTGCGAGAGTTTGTATATAATTAATATTAACAGAGAAAGGGCTGTCGCAGTCAAATAAACAGGAACACCTATCTTAAGTTCCTTCTTCACGCCTGACATGCTTGTAAAGGTTGTAGAGCCTGTGAACTGGAGCGCTATGTATGAACTTGCAAGAGGGAAAAAGATATATGCCGCTGCGAGAGGCAGAAGGCTTTTATAATACCAAAGTTCAATGCCCTTCATTAAAACAAATACCGCAATCATGCCTGTCAGCCATCCCTTAACAGCAAAGGACCTGAACGGAATAAAAGGAAGCAGGAGAGGTGTTATGAAGGCGCCGGTAAAAACAGCCATTAACCCAAAAATCAGAAATGGCATACCCCCTTCCCAGGCGTCTTTAAATAAAATGCCTGACGGCTGGAGTCCAAATAAAACCAGCGCAATCAGAGCAAAGAGAGGAAACTTTTTCATTGCAGGATTAATCTCCATGGGCGTAAGCACAAGCCTGTCCAGCATATTGAACCGCGCCAACCGCATCTCAGGCGTTTTGACATGCCCTGCCCTGATGTAAGCAGGGATGTCTTTTGCATAAACAGGCCCGAAATAAACCCTGAAGCCTGTCCTTTGCTGGACTATCCTCGCATTGACCCCTACTGCGCCAAGCTGAGGAATAATTATTCTTCTGTGAGTGACTACGTTGTGCAGGTTAGTTTCATTGATGCGGCTGATAAGCTCATTTGTTCCAAATGTGCCCTTGCCGGCCGCGCACCAGACATTGATGCCCTTTGTGTCAAGAACAATTATCCAAACATTCAGCCCTTTTAATTCCCTTCTCAATATGTCAAAGCTCAGCTTGTAGTTTGCGGTTACAAAAACATCTGATTCTACACTTGGCTCGCCAACAGCATACAACCCAGGTCTGACTGTGTATCTCATGCGGAAAGAGCTTATCCTGCACTTAATCTCTCCCAGACGGTCCTTCCATGTCCATTCTGATGAAACCTTACTGACGGCCGGTTGTCCTGCCGCTTTTTTCACCCCGACCGCTCGGGGCAAGAAAGATAATTTTTCAATTCCCATTCTGCTTTACTCCTTTTCTATACCCTTTATCGCCAGAAATTTGCAGTCCTATCTTCTACTTTAAACCAGTATAATATATTTTGCCATATCCGATATTTTCTTTTGTATTGAACTTTCAGCGCCTGATGTTATTAAATATCTATATCCGATGACCCTAACCCAGTTAACAGAAGATACTTTCGAACAACTCTTAACCTTTATTAAAGAATCATCTTTGATTGACCTTAAAGATGTAACTTTTATAGACCCTTATGGTATGGTGGGCATTCTTGAGATCGGAGAACTTCTAACATCAGAGGGGATTAAGAAAACAATCCATCTGCCTGAATCAGAGGAAGTTCTCAAGTATCTTGAAAGAATGGATTTCAAATTCGCCGACAACTATTTCAGGCTTGAGCCTTCTAAACCACAAATCTCAGGGAAATACCTGAGAAGCTCTTATTCTGATGTTCTCCTTGAGATTACGCCAATCGAAAAATCCGACGATATACATTTTATCGTTGGTAAGGTTAAAGAGCGGGCTAATTCAATCCTTAGAAAGCATCTCCATTATGATGAAAGGGCAATAAATGGCTTTATTGTTGCCCTCTCAGAGGTCTGTCAGAATATCATTGAACACAGCGAAACAAAGGGGTTTGTAGGGATTCAAAAATATTTCTGGCAAAACCTTAATAAAAATATTGTAAAGATCGCTGTTATGGATATTGGTATTGGCTTTAAAAAATCATTATCAAAGAGATTTTCTTTTAAAAACGAGTTTGAGGCTATAGAGAAAGCGCTGCTTCACGGAGCATCAAGATATGCGGATGAAGGCAGAGGTCATGGCCTTGCAGCAGTAAGACGCTTTGTTAATCAGTGGAACGGCAAGCTCTCCATCCGCTCAGGAACAGCCAAGCTCTCAATAATCCCTGAATGGGCGCGAGGAAAAGAAAAAGAAACCAACCTCTCCCCATTCCCCGGCGCCCAGATAAATATTCTTTTACCAGAGGTTTAACCCTCAAATTTCCTCTTGACAAACGTTTTATTTTATGGTTCAATTGAATCAATTGAAGAAAGAACCGTTTAAAGTGGTGAGGAAGGAGAAATAATAGATTTGCAGTTCTGATAAAGGAGGTATTTAACTATGGCAACGATTGAACAAGAACAAAATGAAAAAAATGCTTTATCAACTTTTCTTTCAGATTTAGATAAAATAAAACCACAGGATCTTGTCCGAACGGATGAGCTTGGCAAAGAGTTAAGCTTTGAAATTGGACTATCTGTTTTTGAAAGAGTTCTTAAATTATTCCATGATTTATTCGCAAGCAATCTTGATAATGTCCCTTATACCGCACTTAATCAGCTTAAAAATCAAGCCCAAGATGCTTTGAACCGATTCAATCAGATTAAAGCTTTTTCTCCTAGACAACAAAGCCAAAATCTCATTGGCGTGAGAGATGATTTAGTAAATCAGTTACGCGATAAATATGATACCTACTTTCAGATAATCTCGCCTGTAATTGCATACTCTATACGGAAAGGCACAGATTTTGAAGCACTCGCAAAGAAAGCGCAAGAAGCTGTCAATTCAATCGAAAGTTTAAAAAATGAATATCTTTCAAAACAGGGCCAAATTACCTCTGAAATGGAATCAGTACTTCAAAAGGTAAGACAGGCAGCCGCCGAAGTTGGCGTTGCTCAACATGCAACACACTTTAAAGATGAGGCCATTGACCACAATGAAAAATCTGAAAAGTGGCTTTATGCAACTGTTGCTATTGCCACACTTACCATTGTTTGGGGATTCTTAGCTATTTTTGTAATTAAAGTGCCAGATAACGCATCAAGCGCGCAAGTGTTGCAATTTACCATTGGAAAACTCATTGTACTGTCAGCTCTGTATTATTCCCTTGTTTGGTCAGCAAAAAACTACTATGCACATCGCCACAATTATGTCATAAACAAGCATCGTCAAAATTGTTTAAATACCTTTGAAACTTTTGTAAAAGCGGCAGGCAATGACACAGAAACAAAAAATGCAGTATTGTTACAGGCAACACAATCAATTTTTTCTTCACAATCAAGTGGCTATGTTCATAAAGACTCTGAATCCGAATCACCCAATAAATTTATTGAAATTATGCGCAGCGTAAAAGTACCAGGACAAAAAAATTAAGAGGCGAGTTTTGTGTTTTCCAAAACCACCATAATCATTGGCGAATAGCTGGAGGAAACAAAAGGAGAAATAATTAATGGCTAACCGTCATTCATTTAAGACAGATGAAAGTTTTTTAGAGAAGCTTGCAATCGGTGCCATAGGCACGCGTGCAGTCTTTGATGATCTTTCACGACAGGGGCATAAGCCCATCGAGCTTGAGCGTGGCTCGATGAATTATAAAATTTGGAAGAATATCAAAATTAAACGGTTACGCGTCCCCGATATTCTTTGCTTAAAATGCGCAACACGTGTTGAAGCACGTGCAAAAACTAAATTGGAAATAAGCATGTCCCATTCCATATCCGACTCGGAACGTGGAT
>Ga0210049_1002274_pt1 | contig 17956 bp, 17 predicted proteins | sample CryGeyCG2014_300_2_FD_183964 | JGI IMG/M metagenome (GOLD analysis project Ga0210049, IMG submission 183964) | Groundwater microbial communities from aquifer - Crystal Geyser CG06_land_8/20/14_3.00 (SPAdes) (version 2) | ecosystem: Environmental > Aquatic > Deep subsurface > Groundwater | place... | reverse complement strand
CCCAAAGGGACTGACTTCAAAAAGGTTTCCAGATATGAAGTTAAGAAAGTGCAGGACTTGCTGAACGGCCGCCCCAGGGCGGCCCTGGGATTTCGAAAACCTTATGAAGTATTTAATCAACTAATTAACAATACTGTTGCGTTAAATTCTAGAAACTAAGTTAATTTATTATGATTTAATTGTAAATTCGTAAATTGAAAATTGAAAATTAATACGCCCTTGTAAGCGAATGATCGTGTTGATATATGGAAAATTTTAAAAAGAAAAAATTGGTTTTGATTTCTTTGGTCTATGAGCCGTATTGGAGTGGGGCGGAAAAGATGGTGAAGGAAATTGCCGAACGGCTGCAGGATAAATACGAAATAACTATAATTACTTCCCAGCTTAAAGATAATTTGCCGGTTTTGGAGGAAATAGGACATTACACGATCAAGCGGGTGGGCAAGGAAGTAAATTTTTTTGGAAAATTGTTTTTCCCCTGGCGAGCCGCTATATTAGCGAGCAAACTTCAGCCGGATATCGTCCACGCGGTGATGGAAAGTTATGCCGGCGGCGCGTTGGTCATATTGAAATATCTTTATCCTCGCGCTCGGCGCGTCTTAACCCTGCAAAGCGGCGATCTTGACGACCAGAAAAAAAAGAAGCAGTTTTTTTTGCGGGTTTTTTGGCGCGCCATCCATCGCGCTCCCCATTTATTGACCGCGATCAGTCTTTTTTTAGCCAAGCGGGCCGAAAGATTCGGCCGCCGGCGAGAGGAAATTTCGGTCATTCCCAACGGAGTCGCTTGGGAAAAAATCGCCTTAATTAAAGAAGAAAAAAAGCTCAGCCAGGTTATCTGCGTCGGACGTTTTTCCTGGGAAAAAGGGCACCAATTTTTATTGGCGGCCTGGCCGTTGGTACTCGCCAAGGTTCCGTCCGCCAAATTGATCCTGGTCGGCGAAGGTGTTTTGCAAGCTGAGATAGCCCGGCAAATACAGGATCTTGGCATCAGTGCTTCGGTAAGCTTGTTGGGCAGCCTGCCGCACGATCAAGCATTGGGCCAAATCGCCCGTTCTTCAGTGTTTGTCTGTCCGTCTTTGGCAGAAGGATTGGGTATTGTTTTTATCGAAGCGCAGGCCTGCGGCGTACCGCCGATCGGCACGAATGTCGGCGGCATACCGGAAATTATCCTGGACGGCGAGAGCGGACTGCTGGTTGAACCGAAAAACAGCGAAGCCATTGCCTCGGCCGTAATAAAACTCCTTACCGACCGGGCGCTGGCGGAAAAAATTAAGCGGAATGGCCTGAGCGCGGCGCGACGATTTGCCTGGGCGGATATTGTCCGGCGCTACGAGGCGCTTTATGAAAGATCAACCAGCCGCTGACCGCAATTATTTTTCTCTGCCCGGGTGACCGCTCAATATTAGCTTTGGACGGATATTATGGCTTATCAGAAGATAAAAAAATCGCTATCGGTCGAATTTTCGTTTTTATACAGTGTTTTTGATCGATATAAAATATACATTAAATATGTTTTAAGCGGCGGTTTTGCGACCAGTGTCCATTTCATTTTGGTTTTTTGCCTGACCAGCGGCTTGCAAGTGCATTACTTGATTTCCACTTCCAGCGCTTTTGTCGCCGCTTATTTCATCAGTTTTTTTTCGCATAAAATTTGGACTTTCCGGGATGCCGGCCACAGCCGTCTTTATTGGCAGATGCCGGTTTATTTTCTGGTTGGCCTGATGAATTTGTTCATTAACGGCGCCGCCATGTATGTCCTGGTTGATCATTATGGCTTGTATTATCTTCTGGCCCAGGCTTTGGCAAGCGCTTCGGTCGCGATTTTCAGCTTTTTTGCTTATCGTTATGTAATATTCAGGCAAATCCAAAAATGACCGGGGCCGGCATAAAAATGATATGATCAAAAAATAATGGAAAAAAGAAGAAAAGTTTTAATCGCAACCGGCATCTATCCACCGGACATCGGCGGTCCGGCGACATACGCCCGTAATTTATCCACGGAGCTGGTTAGGCTAGGTTGGGAGGTGCTTATTTTAACTTATGGCGATGACAATCAAGAGACTGGCGTAACAGAAGAAACGGAGAAAAAGATTATTAAAGTTAGTCGTCGGCAGGATAAGCTGAGCAGATATGGTAAATATTTTCTCGCGGCTTGGCGCTTAGCTAAAAAATCTGATATAATTTACGCGCTTGATCCTTTGAGCGCCGGTCTGCCGGCCGGGCTGGCGGCAAGATTACGCGGCTGTCCAGCGGTTTTGCGTTTGGGCGGCGATTGGTTATGGGAAAAAGCCGTGGAAGCTGGCCGTACCGTCTTACCGTTAGCGGCGTATTACGAGCATCGCGACGACTGGCCTCAGACGGAAAAATGGCGCGCTTTCCTTTTGCGTGTTGCGCTTAAATTTTTTAAGTTAATAATTTTTTCCACAGCTTGGCAGAGAGACATTTATACAAATTATTTCGGCCTGAAAAAAGAAAAAACCGCGATCATTGCGAATCCGTGTCACGTGGCTGGTCCGGCGCGGCTAGCGCCATTTAAAAAGGAAGTGGTGTTTGCCGGCCGTTTATTGAAATTAAAAAATTTGGCGCGGCTTTTAACCGCGTGGCAAACCCTTGATACTCAGGACACTATCTTGGCGATTTATGGCGAAGGGCCGGAAAGGAGTAATTTGCAAAAAATGATCGCAGAGCAAAAACTTGAGAAGAGAGTGCTTTTACAACCAGCCGTGCGGACAAAAGAACTGTTGGCCATAATCGCACGCAGCCTTTTTGTCGTTATTCCTTCGCTCAGTGAAATAAGTCCTAATTTAGCTTTAGAGAGTTTGGCTGCGGGTAAAGCGGTTTTATTGACGCAAGAAAACGGTTTGGAGCCTGAGATTAAAAATTTAGCCGTTTTATACAATCCATTAGATGTTAATGATTTAAAAGACAAAATTGCTTGTTTATTGGACAAACAAAAGCGCGCCGCGATAGAGAATAAGATTAAATCCGGATTGTTGGAAAAAAGAAGTTGGCGTGATGTGGCCGCTGAACATCAAGTATATTTTGCCAGAATTACTTAGAGGAACTTGAGACAGAGTAGAAATGTTTAAAGCGTGTTTGGATAGATGAAAATTTTTTTATTATTCCAATAGCAACATGGTAATCAATGCCCATCGGCCCAAAGTTTTATTTTTTGGTTTAACCGATTATGATTTAGCGGTTGATAATGCGGTCTTGGCCAAAAAATTTATCGGCTTGGGGCGGGATATGGAAGTCTTCGTGCTGGCCCGCGGCCGCGGTCAAACAAAAAAATACGGCGCGCGCTTTTTTTTAATCCCGAAAATTTTCGGTAAGATCGGCGTGCCGCTTTGGCTGTTGCGGGCTTTGATCTTGGGCAATCAGATAATCAAACAAGAGAAGATTGATATCTTGATCGCGCAATCGCCCGCTTGGGACGGCTTGGTGGCGGCTTTATTGAAAATTTTCACCGGCCGGAAACTGGTCGTGGAAGTCCATGGCGACTGGGTGAGCGCGCCTTTTTATTACCACCGGATTCCCCTGGCGGGATTGATCAGGAAAGTGTTGGAAAAACTCGGACAGTTTTCCCTGCGGCGGGCGGACAAGATCCGTGTGATTTCTTCAGCCACGGAAAAGCAGGCCAGGCAATATGCGCCGGACAAGCCTTTCTGCAAATTCCCGACCTTCACCGACCTTGACATCTTTGCCGATAAAACCGCAATCAGCTATGAGCCGATCATATTATATGTCGGCTGGCTTTACCGCCTGAAAGGCGTCCAATTTTTGCTGGCCGCCTTCGCGTCAATAAAAAACCGTTTCCCGGCGTATAAACTGGTAGTGGCCGGCGACGGTCCTTACCGGCCGGAATTGGAAAAATTGGCGCATAAGCTCCAAATCAGCGGCCAGCTTGAATTTACCGGCCATTTGCTCCTCTCCGGAGTCAAAGATCTGATGCGCCGCGCGTCGGTCATTGTCCTGCCGTCTCTGTCCGAAGGGTTAGGGCGGGTTTTGATTGAAGGCGCGATGTCGCGAAAATCATTGATTGGTTCTAATGTCGGCGGCATACCGGACATCATCCAAGACGGCGAAAACGGTTTGTTGTTCAGGCCCGGGGATGAATTTGATTTGGCGGAGAAATTAGAGATGATCCTGAGCAATCCGGAAGGCGCGAAAGAGATGGGCGAAAAAGGCCGGGCGATCGTCTCAGGCCGTTTTTCCAATGAAAAATTTTTTGCCGGATATCGCGCTTTGATCGCAGATTAAGATTATTCTTCCCGGCCGCTGTCAGTTCAGCAAAAAAGGAAACTTATTTGACTTACCCGGGCGTCTGATTGTATGATATTCTTCCAGGGAAGAGCCGCAGAGTCAGAATTATGATGATAAAATTTAGATTATTTGTTTATTTTTACTCCTATGCGCATTTCTATTCCCCTGGCCGATTTGCCGGCGCCGGCGCCGATTTGTCTGAGGCAAGCCGGTTATCATTACCAAATTGACCGGCGTAGCGGCCAGGAAAGTTACGCGCGCCATTTGACCAGCGCCGATTACCCCCGTTTCCATATCTATCTATTGCTGGAAAACGGGCAGGCGGTCTTTAATCTGCATTTGGATCAGAAAAGACCGAGCTATGGCGGCGGGACACACGCCCATAGCGGGGAATATGAAGGCGAAATCATCAGGGGGGAAATTCAACGCCTTTTGCCATTTTTAAAGACAAATAAATAAATATTATTTTTAACCCTATTTTTTAGTTTTTTTATTCTCAAATTTTTTTTGAAATACTGGAATAATATATGAATCCCAGCGAGGAAATAAAAGCGAAGTTGGATATCGTTGATGTCTTGCGCGACTATATCCAGGTCCGGCCGGCCGGCGTTAATTTCCGGGCGCTTTGCCCTTTTCATAAGGAAAAAACTCCTTCTTTTCTGATCAGTCCGGATAAGCAGATCTGGCATTGCTTCGGTTGCGGCAAAGGCGGTGATATTTTTACTTTTGTGATGGAGATGGAAGGCTTGAGTTTTGTGGAAGCGCTCCGCCTGCTGGCGCCCAAGGCCGGCGTGATCCTTTCCTCGGCGAATTTTAAAAATGATTCCGCGCGCAACCGCTTGTTGGACATCATGTCTTTTGCCGTCCAGGTGTACCATCATTTGCTTTTCAACGATCCGTCCGCCGCGCCGGCCCGCGCCTATCTTCAAGAGCGGGGTTTGACGGAAGAAACCATTGATAACTGGCAGATCGGCTTCAGCCTGGATTCCTGGGAGGCAATGACCAGCCGCTTGAAACAGAAGGGTTTCCGCGAACAAGAGATATTCCTGGCCGGTTTGGCCATCAAAAGGGAAGAGCGCTCGTCCTATTACGATCGTTTCCGCGGCCGCTTGATGTTTCCGATCCGCGATTTGAACGGCAATCCGGTCGCTTTTTCCGCGCGGGTCTTGCCGGCCAAGGAAAAAACCGAGAAATTGGGAAAATACATCAACAGCCCGCAGACGCCGATTTATGACAAAAGTCGGATCGTTTTCGGTTTGGACGCGGCTAAAAGGGCAATCAAAGAACAAGACTTGGCTGTGATCGTGGAAGGGCAGATGGATGCCATCACCGCCCATCAACATGGCTTCCAGAATGTCGTGGCGGTTTCCGGCGCGGCTTTGACCGCGGAGCAGATCGCCTTGATCAAGAGATTCACCAACAACCTGGCCTTGTCTTTTGATATGGATGCCGCCGGTCTGGAGGCTTTGCGCCGCGGTGCTAAGGAAGCTTGGCGGGCGGAAATGAACATCAATGTCATCGCCCACGCGGCCAAAGATCCGGACGAACTGATCCGGAAAAATCCGGCTTACTGGTCCAAAGCCGTCAGCCAGGCCCGGCCGGCCATGGAGTACCTGATGGATAAATATGAGCGGGAAAATGACATGGAAAAAATCGCGCACCGGAAAGTCTTGGCCAAAGAAGGGTTGTCTTTTATCGCGGCGATGAAGAACAAAATTGACCAAGATTTCTGGTTGAAAAAATTGGGGAGAAAAATTGATGTTTCTGAGGCCATTCTCAAGGAAGCACTCGCCGCCGCGGCCGGCCGGGAGATCGCTTTTAAGCCGGAAACAGCGGTACCGGCGCAACCGGCGACCAAACGGGAAGAAAAAGCCAGTGATACTCTTTTAGCCTTAATGTTGAAATTACCGGTTCTGGCTGAATATGTTTTCCAACGTCTTGAACCGGGACAGATAATTGGCGAGGCAAACCGCCGTATTTACAAATATTTACAAATATTTTATAATAACTTCAGCCGGCCGGATAACGATTCGGACCGCCGGCCGGATACTTTTGTTTTGAGTTATGAAGATTTTCGCGCCTGGCTTGAGAGCAGCGGCCAGTCCGCGGAAAACACGCAAATCCTTAACGATTTAAATAAAATTGTCCTGCTTGGCGAAAGGGATTTTTTTGATTTTTCTTTGGATCAGGCACGCCAGGAAATGATTTCATTGTGCCTGTTCTTGAAAAAAAATTATCTGTCCGCCCGGTCCAGGGAATTGGAAAAAATGCTCGCCGCGGCCGAACAAAAAGACGACCGGGAAAAAATTGATCTGTTCTCCAAGCAATTCAAGGAATTGCAGTCGGAGATCCGATCGCTGGAGCGGTCAAGCCGATAACTTTAGCAATAAATAATTGCCATTTTCAATTGTTTTTATGTCCAGCCCAAAAAAGAAGAAAACTCTTCGGCCGCCGGCCGACAACAAATCCAAATCGCCCGTTGGCAAAAAAAAGCCGGTTATTAAAAAAGGCGCGAAAAAGATTTTTTTCCCGCCGCGTCCGAAAAAAAATTCCGCGGGCAAAAAAGATGCCCGCCGCGCCCGGGGCAAGAATTTTTTCGCGTCCAAAAATAAACCAGCCAGCCCGGCAGTTCGGACGGTTGTCGCGCCGCCGCCAGCCTTGCCGGATGAAACGCAGATCGCTAATCTTCTCCACAAGGGGCGTTCGCGCGGGTTCATCACCGAAACCGAGATTTTGTATATTTTTCCCGCCGTGGAAGAATATATTTTTGAATACGAAGTTTTTTTGGAAAAAACTTACCGCGCCGGCATCCAGATCATGGAAGACACCGGCCGCATTCTTGATTTCAATGAAAAAAAGATATTTGACAAAGCCAAGGGCGAACAGGACATTTCCCGGCACGGTCCGGATCTTTCCAAGCTGTCCGCTGATTCCATCCAGATGTATCTGAAAGAAATCGGCCGCGTACCGCTTTTAACCGGCGCGGAAGAGGTGGAACTGTCCAAGAAAAAAGAAAAAGGGGATAAGGAGGCGGAGAAAAGGCTGATTGAAGCCAATTTGCGCCTGGTTGTATCCATTGCCAAAAAATTTATCGGCGCCAAAGGCTTGTCGCTTTTGGATCTGATCCAGGAAGGCAACATCGGCCTGTTCCGGGCCGTGGAGAAGTTTGAATACCGCAAAGGCTACAAATTTTCCACTTATGCCACCTGGTGGATCAGGCAGGCGATCACCCGCGCCCTGGCCGATCAGTCCCGCACCATCCGCATCCCCGTGCATATGAATGAAACCATCAACAAATTTCAGCAGGTTCAGCGCCAGTTGATCCAGGATTTGGGCCGGGAGCCGATGCCGGAAGAAATTGCCGCGGAAATGAATGAGGACATTGACAAAGTTAGGCACATCATCAAGATTTCGCAGGATACGATTTCCCTGGAAACTTCCGTGGGCGATGACGAAGAAGATTCCACCTTGGAAGATTTTATTGAAGACGTAAAAAATGTCACTCCTGACCGTTCGGCCGGTTTGTGCCTGCTCAAAGATTATGTCCGGGAAGTCGTTTCCACTCTTTCGCCGCGGGAGCAGAAGATTTTGGAAATGCGTTTCGGTTTGGTGGATGGCGTTGCCCACACCTTGGAGGAAGTCGGCCATGAATTTGACGTAACCCGCGAACGGATCCGGCAGATTGAAGCCAAGGCTTTGGAAAGGATCCAGAAGCACGCGGGCATTAAAAAACTTCGTGATTTTTAAGCCTGTTGATTAATAGTCAGCAAGCATGGATTTTTTTAAAAACCGCTTTTGCTGGTTTTTTTTGTTTTTTTGATAATATTTTTTTGTTGTTATGTTTTTATATTTCTTGTTTATGTTGTTGTAGTTCGTTGACAAAATAATATTTTGTGTTATAATAAGCAATTAAATATTTAAATTTATTTATGAAAATTTTGGTCACGGGCGGCGCTGGATTTATTGGTTCAAATTTTATTCAATATTGGCTGAAAAAATATCAAGATGATATAATTATTAATCTTGATGCCCTTACTTATGCCGGCAATCCGGACAATCTTTTGGCCGTTGAACAGCAATTCGGCACTGGCGCGCCAGCCGAAAATAAACGTTATTATTTTGTTAAGGGCGATATCCGGGACCAGCAAATCGTCAGTAAAGTCACAGCCAAGGCGGAGGCGATTGTCCATTTTGCCGCGGAATCGCACGTCGATCGTTCCATTGATAATCCGCAGGATTTTTTGACCGCCAATATTTTGGGAACGCACAATCTCCTGGAAGCGGCTCGTCAAAACGGCCAGATCAAGAAATTTTTACATATCAGCACGGACGAAGTCTATGGCAGTGTGGCGGAAGGCTATTGCCGCGAAGAAAGCGAGCTTAAGCCGAACAGCCCGTATTCGTCCTCCAAAGCCGGGGCGGATCTCCTGGCTTTGGCCTATCACAAAACTTATGGTTTGCCGGTGCTGATCACCCGCACCACGAATAATTTCGGTCCGCGCCAACATCCGGAGAAATTCATTCCGTTGTTCATAACAAATTTCTTGCAGAATCGGCCGGTGCCGCTTTACGGCTACGGCTTGAACCGCCGCGATTGGATTTATGTCTTGGATAATTGTTCAGCTTTGGACGCGGTTTTCCATGGCGGGCAAATCGGAGAAGTATATAACATTTCCACTAATACGAACGAGCTGGCCAACATTGAAATTGCCGGCCGTTTAGCCTGCGCCTTGAAAAAAGATCCGGCTCTGATCCGCTTCGTCAGCGATCGGCCCGGCCATGATTTCCGCTACGGCGTGGACAGCGGCAAGCTTCGCCGCGAACTCGGCTGGCAGCCGCAATTCAGTTTCACGGAAGGATTGGCCGCCACGATCGGCTGGTATGAAAACAATGATTGGTGGTGGCAGCAGATCTTGCGCCAAAATCCGTCTCTCGGACGATACGGCCATCGGGAACCGACGCCCGCGGCTGGCGCGGATACGCCGGCCTGGCGCTATGAGCCGGAAGGCCAAAACGATTTACTCTAAATATTTTTTTTTAAACTTTTTTGACAAGAACGGAAAAATAAGTTAAATTAAAAAAACAGATATTACCCTCTAATCTGTTTTTTTATGCGAAAAAAAGTAATTATTTTCGGCGCCCAAGGCGCGCTCGGCAAGCAGTTAGACGTCCGCGCCCGGTCGGACTATGATGTTTTGGCTTGGCATAAGGGTGATATTGATATAACCGATGAAGATTTGGTAAAAAAGAAGGTTGCGGCCGAAATGCCGGACATTATTATTAATGCCGCGGCGTATAACGCCGTGGATCGCTGCGAACAGGACGAAGAAGAAAAACATCAGGCCGAGCTCATCAACGGCGCGGCCGTCGGTTTTTTGGCGCAGGCCGCTTTGGCCGCCGGCGCCCTGTTTGTGCATTTTTCCACCGATTATGTTTTTTCCGGTGATGCGTCAGAGCCCTATCAAGAAAATAGCGAACCCGCGCCGCTTAATGTTTACGGGCAAAGTAAATTACGGGGAGAGAAAGAAATTATCAAATTAAGCGGCCGCGGTTTGCAGTGGCGCCTGATTCGCACAGCCAGGCTGTTCGGGCCGCCGGGCGAAGGTGAAGGCGCGAAAGAAAATTTTTTTCTCGCGCTTTTAAAATTAAGCCGCCGCCAGCCAGAAATCAAGGTGATTGATCGGGAAGAAATCGGCAGTTTCACCTATACCGTTGATCTGGCCGCCGCGGTTTTTGATCTGTTGCAAAGCGGCCAGGGTGCGGGTATCTATCATTTGGCCAACAGCGGCCAAGCCAGCTGGTTTGAGGCCGCCGTCCATTTTTTTCGATCTATTGGCAGCCGGGTAGCCGTGCTTCCGATCCGTTCCGCGGATTATCCCCGGCCGGCCCGGCGCCCGCTTTTTTCAGTCTTGGCGAATACCAAATTGCCTCCTGTGCGCGATTGGCAAACAGCGCTGGACGAATATATCTCAACTCTCAAAGAATAATTTTTTACCAACTTTTATGAAAGGAATCATTTTATCCGGCGGGAGCGCGACCCGGTTGCGGCCGTGTACAAAAGTGACCAGCAAACAGCTTTTGCCGGTTTATAACCGGCCGATGGTTTATTATCCCCTGAATACCCTGATTCGCGCCGGCATCAAGGAGATCCTTATTATCGTGGCGCCGGAGCGGGCCGGTGATTTTCTCAACCTGCTCGGTAGCGGCAAGGAATTCAATGTCAAATTCACCTATGAAGTCCAGGATAAGCCGCGTGGTCTGGCGGACGCATTTTTGATCGGCGAAAAGTTTATCAATGGCGAAAACACCGCCTTGATCTTGGGCGATAATATTTTTGAAGACGATTTTTCCGCGGCCATCAGGGATTTCCAACAAGGCGGCCGGATTTTCGTGAAAAAAGTTTCTGATCCAGAACGTTTCGGCGTTGTGCAGTGCGATCAACAGATGAAGCCTTTGAAGATTGTAGAAAAGCCCAAAGAGTGGATTTCCGATTATGCCATTACCGGTTTATATCTTTATGATCCGCGGGTCGTGGCGGCGGCCAAGAGTTTAACGCCCAGCGCGCGGGGAGAATTGGAAATCACCGACCTGCACAATTGGTATCTGGAACGGGGGGAATTGTCCGTCTCTCCGGTGTCTGGCGAATGGATTGACGCCGGCACCTTTGACAGCCTGCTCAAGGCGCAGATCCTCGCGAAAGAAAAATTACAGGACAAGCTGGTCATTTGACTTGCGGTCTTTTTATCCCTAATTATTCTTCTTGCCCTTATTTTTTTATTTCATATTTTTTATGTCCAGCGCCCGGAGCAAAATTTTTATCGGCTGCCTTGTTTATGGGCAAGAATCCGCCAAGTACTTGCCATATTTTCTGCCTTCCCTGAGGGCACAACTGGGTGACAGCGCGCAAGTCTTGATCCTGGATAACGGGCCGGCTGATTTTCAAGGAAGCGGGGAATATATCAAGAAAAATTTTCCGGAAATCGCTTATGAGCGGGCGGAAAGCAATTTGGGCTTTGCCCGCGGCCATAATTATCTGCTCGGCCGCGCCCGGGCCGCCGCCGCCCAATATTATCTCGCTCTTAATCCGGATCTGATTCTGGGCGCGGACGCGGTCAAGATTCTGAGCGCCAGACTTGGCCGGGAATCAACCTTGGGCGCGGTTTCACCGAAGATTCTCCGTTGGGATTTTATCCGTCAGCAAAAGACCAATATCATTGACAGCGGCGGGATTGTCATGAAAGCGGGTTTGCGTTTTTTTGATTTGGCCCAAGGCGAGCCTGATCGTGGGCAAGTTGACAACGCGCAAATACTCGGGCCATCCGGCGCCGCCGGTTTTTACCGGCTGTCCGCCCTGGAACAAATCAAAGACCGCGAAGCATATTTTGACGAAGATATGTTCATGTATAAAGAAGATTGTGATCTGGCTTACCGCCTGCGCCGCGCCGGCTGGCAGTCGGTCTGCGAGTCGAAAGCGCTGGTTTGGCATGACCGGAGCATTGGCGGAGCCGGGCAGTCGGTCTGGTCCATCGTCCGGAACCGGGCGGCCAAGGATCGGACGGCCAAGATTTGGTCATTTTACCACCAGCACATTATTTTTGGGAAATATTGGTCAGAACAAGCCTGGCTGGGAAAGATCGCGATTTTGGCTTATGCCGGCCAGATGTTTTTTTTCACGCTTTTATTTGAACCTTATCTTTTGCGTCAATACCTTTGTTGGTGGTCTTGGCGGCGCGCTCGCGCCCGTTAACCAAGATGATTATGCCCAATCCGGATTTGTCCATCATCATCGTGTCCTGGAATGTAGCCGGCCTTTTGCGCGCCAATTTGGCCAGCTTGCCAATGGCCGCGGCCGGTCTGGCCGCGGAGATTTTCGTGGTGGATAATCATTCCTCGGATAATACCGTTGATTTGATTAAAACCGAATTTCCGGACGTCCGCCTGATTGCCAACCAGGAAAATTTGGGTTTTGCCCGGGCGAATAACCTGGCCATCCGGGCCAGCCGCGGCCGCTATGTCCTGTTGTTGAATCCGGACATGCGGGTCCGGTCCGGGGCGCTTAAAAAAATGCTTGATTGGTTGGATCAGCATCCGGCGGCCGGCGTGGCCGGGGGCCGTTTGTTGGACGCGCAAGGCCGGAATTTGCCGCATGTGCGGCGTTGGCCCACGCTTTGGGATCAAAGCCTGATCATCTTGAAGCTACCGCATCTTTGGCCGAGCCTGCTGGATTCCTATCTCTGTCCTGATTTTGATTACAGCCAAGCCGCGCCGGTTGATTCGGTGCGCGGCTCATTTTTTTTCATCCGGCGCGAACTAATAGACAAGCTGGGCGGACTGGACGAGCGCTATTTCTTGTGGTTTGAGGAAGTTGATTTTTGCCGGCAGGCGCGGGCCGCCGCTTATCAGGTCTATTATTCGCCCGCGGCGGAAGCGATTGACTATCACGGCCGCAGCTTCGCGCAGGTGCCGCGCGGCCGCGCGCAGGCTTATTTCCGCGCCTCCATGCTCGCTTATTTCCGAAAATGGCAGCCGGCTTGGCAGGGAAGCCTCTTGCGAGCAATTTGGCCTCTGGGCCAAGCGCTCGCTTGGCTGGCGGGCAAGTGCCGAATTTCGCGTAAAAGCTGAAAGGTGCTTGGCTGGCGCGTCATTTTAATTTTGGTTTTGGAGATAATTTTGGCGTATGGCAGATAAAAAAATCGGCATTATCCTGGTCGGCTACAAAGATTACGCCCGCCGCTTCCTGGCGGATTGCCGCGATAGTTTGCGCGGGCAAACTTACCCAAGCGCTTTAATTAAAGTTTATTTGGTGGAAAATTGTTCGCCGGATGCCGGCCGCTTTGTGAAAGATAATTTTCCGGAAGCGCATTGGATCGGGCGTTCGGACGGCAATTACGCGGCCGCCAACAATGTTGGTTTAGCCGCGGCCGCGCGTGACGGCTGTGATTATTTTTTCATTGCCAATTTGGATGTGGTTTTTGACCGGCAGTGTTTAACGGAAATGGCCGCGGCTTTGGCCGCGCACCCGCGCGCCGGACTGGTCCAGGCCAAAATCCTGCTCTATCCGAAAAATGATGAAGATAAAAAAAATCCAAAAATCAATAGTTTGGGAAATATTGCCCATTTTCTCGGTTTTGCTTTTACCGACGGATATCAGCAGCCGGATCGTTTTATTGGTGATCACCCTTTGCTTAAAGGTTACGCGAGCGGCTGCGCTTTCATGCTCCGGCGGTCAGTATACGAATCTTTAGGCGGCGAAGAAGAGCAATTGTATATGTATCACGATGATTTGGAATACAGCCTGCGGGCCAAGATCAGCGCTTATGAAATCCGGCTGGCGCCGCGGGCGATTGTCTATCATAAGTATGAATTCAGTCGCAGTCTTCGCATGTTGTCTTACATGGAGCGCAATCGTTATCTGATCATGCTTTATTATTACCGCTGGCCGACTTTATTGCTCTTGGCTCCGGCTTGGGCGGCCATGGACGCCGGCATGCTTTTTTTCGCCTTGGCTTCCGGCTGGGGAAAAGAAAAATTAGCCATCTATCTTTTCTTTCTCCGGCCGTCCGTCTGGCAACGGATCGCGGCGAAACGGAAATTGATCCGCCGAATCAGGCTCTTGACTGACCGCGCCTTATTGTCTGATTTTTCCGGCCGGATTGAATTTCAAGAAGTGGCCAATCCGCTCTTGACTTATGTTGCCAATCCGCTGTTTAATATCTATTGGCAAATCGTCAAACATTTAATTTTTTGGTAAATTTTATGCCTGCCATAAAAGCGACGGCGATTATTTTGAATTATCACAAAGCCCGGCAGACTGTGGAAAATGTCCGTTCCTTGAACGCGCAAAACAATCCCTATCTTTGGAAAATTATCGTCATTGACAATTCCTGCGATCCGTCCGAGGCCGAGGTTCTCAAACCCTTGAATCAGCAGGAAAATCTGGTCTTGTTGGTCAATCAGAAAAATATCGGCTACGCGCGGGCGCATCGGCTGGTCTGCCCGGTCATTGCCGGCGATTATGTGCTGATCGCCAACCCGGACATCGTTTGGCGGGATCCGGCCGCGCTGGACAAAATGATTGCCTATCTGGACAATCATCCGGACATCGGCATCCTGGGTCCGAAACAGATCAACACGGACGGACAGACGGCCATGACCATCCGAGCCTGGCCGAAATTCATCCTGCAAGTGGCCAGGCGCACTCGTTTGCGCAATTGGCCGGTTTTTCGCGACCGGGTCGCTTACGACGAGATGAGGCATTTGGATTATGGGCAGATCCAGGATGTTGATTGGCTGCAGTCTTCCTGCCAGCTGATCCGGCGGGCGGTCTGGGAAGCGGCCGGTGGTTTTTCCTGCGCCTATTTTTTGTTCATGTCCGATGTGGAAATCTGCTATCAGGCTTGGGCGCGCGGCTACCGCGTGGTCTATTATCCTTTGGCCATGGTTGGCGCGGACGGGCGGCGGGCGAGTGCCGGGGGCTTTCGGGCCTTCTTTCGGAATCGGGCCTTGCGCCGCCATGTCGTTGATTCTCTTTATTACCGGTTAAAGCATTTTTGGCGCGGCGATCCCCGGCAAAGATATTATCGCCTGCGTGAGCCTAATAAATAAAAATGGCGAGGCGTTTTTTTACAGCGGCGCCGAGGATTTATAGATACCAATAATAAACAGGATTAATCGCATAATTTGCCAGGAAAAAACGCCTTTAAAAGGCGTTTTTCGTGTTAAGCATAACGGCCAGCTGAATTTGTGCCGCCGCGAGGCTATTTGCTGTTTTTCCGGTAGCTTCGGATCCGATCGTTTTCGGTCAGAAATATTTTACGCAAGCGGATATTTTTCGGGGTAATTTCCAGATACTCGTCGTCTTTCATGATTTCCAAGCCTCTTTCCAGGCTGAGTTCAAGCGGGGGCGTCAGGCGGATGGCTTCGTCTGAGCCGGACGCGCGCATATTCGTCAGGTGTTTGCCCTTGATCGGGTTGACCACCAAGTCGTTGCCTTTGGCCACGTTGCCGATGACCATGCCTTCATAGACTTCCGTGTTAGCGCCGATATAAAGAGCGCCCCTTTCCTGCAGATTATACAGGGAAAAACCCAGAGCTTTGCCGCTGGCTTGCGAGGCCATGGAGCCGGTTTCATACCGCGAGATTTCTCCGGCAAACGGCTCAAAGCCCGTGACGCGCGAATAGATGATGCCTTCGCCGCGCGTGTCAATCATAAATTCATTCCGGTAGCCGAACAGGCCGCGGGTCGGAATGGAAAAAATAATCTTGACTTGACCGCCGTCCGGCTTGAATTCCTGCATCCGGCCGCGCCGGCGCGAAAGTTTTTCAATGACCGTTCCGGACATTTTTTCCGGCACGATGATCGTTACTTCTTCAAAAGGCTCGTATCGGCATCCGTCAATTTCCTTGAAGATGACGTTCGGCTGGGAAACTTGGAGTTCGTAGCCTTCGCGGCGCATGTTTTCCAGCAGGATAGCGATATGCATTTCGCCGCGGCCGGCCACCAGGTAGCGGTCGCTTTGGCTGAAATCAATTTTCAGGCCCACATTCACTTCCAGCTCTTTTTGGAGCCTCTCTTTCAGCTGGCGGTTGGTGACGAAGCGGCCGTCGTGGCCGGCCAGGGGGGAATTGTTGACCAGAAAATTCAAAGTGATAGTCGGTTCGTCAATTTTAATGGCGGGCAAGGCGGGTTGCTCGGGATTGGCGCTGATCGTGTCGCCGATAAAAATGTCCGGCAAACCGGCGATCAGCACGATGTCGCCGGCGGGTGCGGCGTCAGTTTCCTGCCTTTCCAGGCCGGCGAAAGTAAAGATTTTCGTGATTTTCCCACGCTTTAATTCGCCCGTCTGGTTGCGGACAAACACCGCCGCGCCCGGGCGCGCGATCCCTTGATAGACCCGGGAAACCGCCAGGCGGCCGAGAAAATTATCATAAGCCAAGTTGAAAGGCTGGACCAAGAGAGGCAGCCGGTCTTTTGGCTCTCCGCCGGCGGGCGCCACCTCTTGTATAATTGTATTTAAAAGCGGAGAAAAATCTTTGTCCGGATCGTTCAGATTTTTTTTCGCCCAGCCATCCCGGGCCACGGCGTAGAGGACCGTGAAATCCAATTGTTCATCGCTCGCGCCCAGGTCCAGGAACAGCTCATAGACCATCTCCTTAACTTCGTCCGGCCGGGCCGCGGCTTTGTCAATTTTATTGATGACCACAATCGGTTTGAAGCCGAGCTCCAGCGATTTTTTCAGGACGAATTTGGTCTGGGGCATCGGCCCTTCCTGGGCATCCACCACCAGCACCACCGAATCAATGGAACGCAAAACCCGCTCCACTTCCGAGCCGAAGTCGGCATGGCCGGGCGTATCCACCAGGTTGATTTTCGTCCCTTGATAGAAAAGGGAAGCGTTTTTTGAATAGATGGTGATGCCTCTTTCTTGCTCCAGGTCGTTGGAATCCATGCTCACGCCGGCCGCGGCCATACCGGTTTGGCGCAAGAGGCCGTCGGTCAAGGTGGTCTTGCCGTGGTCAACGTGGGCGATGATGGCGATGTTTCTGATTTCCATAAAAATAAAAAAGCTAACTTTAGTTAGCCGTCCCGGATATGCGGGCGGAATAAAAAAGATAACCAATAAATTTATTAAGCCGGCGGCGAAGGTAAATTGGCCGCTATTTTATAATCCGCAGGCCGTAAATATAAAATGTTTCCATTAGGTAATTCGGATTTTTATTCCAGCCATATTATAAAATCTTGGATATTGTGTGTTGAATATTGAATGTTGTTTATTTTCTATTTTGGTCGCCCGGATAAAGCGGCGGCCGGAGCGTAACCAGCGGATCAACAAAGGAATTGACGATCCTTTTGATATAGTCCGGCGGGCAGAAATCGGAATACTTTTTCAAGACGATTTTGCGGACGATTTTGCGGATATGATAGCGGTCCAGGTTGATTGCCGCGTCCAAGGGGTCAAAAACGAGCAGGGTGGAATTGTTGTCCGGATGCACTTTTTCCTCATATCGGTTGTTGGCGATCGGGCGGGCGCCGTAGCGTTCGTAGAATTTCAGGCGCGCTTGGTTTTGTTTTAAAAGGCCGGCGTTTTTTCCCCGGCCGGATTATCGTTCAGGCATTCAAAAAATATGCCCACCGCCTCGGCTTCCCGCGCCTTGGCCCGCAGAAATTCGTACAAGCGTCCGCCAATGCCTTTGCCGGTCAGGCCGGGGGCGGTTGCCAGATGGTCAAGGAAATAAAAATTATCACGGGAAAAAAAAGAATAATTGATGAAGCCGAGGATATTTTCCCGCTCATCAGCGGCGATCCACAGGCTGTAGCTGTAGCTTTTGCGCGGGCGGCCGAAGACAACAAATGGCAGGTTGTCAATTTTTTCCGTTTCCAGACCGGGAAATTGGGCCCGCATAATCGCCTGCACTTCGCGTAGCGCTTTTTTGTTGGCTAAGTTCTTTTTATCTGTGATTTTAACGATTTTTTCCATAGAAAATAGTAGCATTAGCTACTATTGCGATATTATAGTATATTTTATAATTTTTGTAAATGCTTAGTCTTGTCTTGTAAAAGTTTTATAGAAATGTCCTATTTGGCGTTTTTTAGAAATGTCCTATTTAGACACTTTTGTTAGTTTTTTAAGATATTCAAGATTACTGATTTGGCGCCAAGGATGATTAGCGGGCGGTATATGGGCTGTGGATT
>Ga0210049_1002270_pt1 | contig 17973 bp, 15 predicted proteins | sample CryGeyCG2014_300_2_FD_183964 | JGI IMG/M metagenome (GOLD analysis project Ga0210049, IMG submission 183964) | Groundwater microbial communities from aquifer - Crystal Geyser CG06_land_8/20/14_3.00 (SPAdes) (version 2) | ecosystem: Environmental > Aquatic > Deep subsurface > Groundwater | place... | reverse complement strand
GCAATATCAAAGTTAAAAATGGAGATAGTTCCGATTGGAGCTATCTTGGAAATTAGTTTTATTAATTAGTTTTGGTCTTGGGAACACTGTGTAAATCAGTGACTGTGCCGCAACGGTTAAAGTCCGACACCATTCAAAGCTTGTTTGTCCCGAGCAGGAAGATATAAAGCTGTTAGCTTTTAACTATCAACGATTCGTTATCAGTAAGGTCGCTAGTAAAAGTGTTAACAGCTAATGGATGTCCTCCTTTGGGATTGTGGGAGGATTTTTTTATGGCAGGATGTATACAGGAGAAAAGTTATCTAGATTCATATAAAGCAGAAACAGCTGCGGTAATAAAACAATTACCTTCTTACTATTCTCCGCATGACGTACATGCTGAGACGGCACGCCGTTTTAAAATTAGATATGCGATGGATCATGCGAGTGAGGCTAAAGATATAAATCCAACAGATGAAGTCAGCGAGAGTGCCCCTTTTACCTTAAAAGATGGTCATATTTTTTATCCCACATATGGTGAACACGGAACCTATCTTGATACTCTGCATCAAAATCAAAAGAATTACAGCGATTCATATTCTCTATCAGACCATCAAACGTCACGTCTTGCAGAAGAGGTATTTCGAAACGGTGCAACAACTGCGGTACTGTCATATGCAAGGGAAGGTGAGAATAATCGTGATCTTCTCGTGATGACATATGATCATGAAACAAAAGAAGGAAAAACATTTGTTGTAAATACTGCCATGGACGGCAAACAACATTCGTATAATGAAATAATTACAATTGGGCAAAAACAATTCGATAAGCTATTTCTTATTCAACCAACAGATACCTCTGCAATTTTAACAGATACATCTCTTTCTCCTAATCAAGCAAATGAAGCAGTAACACGTGTGACTTTAGAATCTGAATATTTTACTACACAAACTCCACAGGTTCCCTATGTATCAGAAAATCGTACTGATTTAGTTAACACTTTTCAATATTTAGCAGTAAAGGTTGTAGGTGATATACGTGAAACATGGGTGGATATCCATGATTTTTTCAATCAGAAATGGAGTGAAGAAAAAAAGAAGCCTGAGCAAGACGAGGCGTTAGCAGAGGTTGAACAAAATAATAAACAATCCCTATCACAGGAAAAGAAACTACCACCAACAAAGAAAGACGTAGAAACAGCAATCGTAATTTTCTCAGAACCTGCATTATTTACGCTCGAAGAACCATTTGCGACCATGGGAATCCTTTTTGCAATCGACACCCTCGCACGCATGCCAGAAAAATTAATTCCCAAATTGGAGGCAAAAAAACAACTACCACCAACAAAGAAAGACGTAGAAACAGCAATCGTAATTTTCTCAGAACCCACATTATTTACACTCAAAGAACCGTTCTTAACAATAGGAGCTATTTTTGCAGTCAATACTCTCGCACGCATACCAGAAGAATCAATTTCCGAATCGAGGTTCGAAAACACAGTTAAGCTTATTGATAAATCTACAAATGTATTTAATACGCATACGAGATCAGTTGAGTCACAGAAGAATATCTCTCAAATAGAAATTTTTTATCAAATTGGTAAAAAATTGATGGAATGTGTTGTTTCTCAGAAACCACTTGAAGAAACACTTAATGTCCCTGATAGCGAGATCATGGGGGTTTTTGATCTATACCGGTTTTTTAATGGAGAGAAACAAAAATTATCAGCCAAAGAACGTAAGATTAAAAAAGAAGAAGGACAGAAAAGTAGAAAACGGTTCTTGGCTCTTACTACGTCAGAAGAACAAAAAAAATATCAAACACTTGAGCGGTTTGCACTTTTGTATATTGCCATTACAATGCGTTATATAAAACCAAACGAATTAATATCAAGTAATAATTCTGATAGTCTTCCTCGAACTTTTTTAGAAAAAAATAAACAGAAAAAACTCGAACTGGACATGCCTATAGCACGTTTATCACAGGTGCTGATACTCCTTCTCTTGTTTTCATATACATCGATATTTGAGCGATTATTTCAAAATAATAAATATGGTGATTTTGTACGCAAACATTCAAAAAAACAGAATCTGAGAAATTTAATAATCCGGCAACTTAAACAAACACCTTGGATTTTACTTGCGATTATCTGGTATCTTGCAATAATCTGGGAACAGGGAATGGAAATAAACAATGTATTTAAAAATAATAACCAAAAGAAGAAAAACGCTACTTTAATGTTCCCCGTTTCTGGTGTTATTTTTGCTTTTTGAATGAAATAGGCAGTGTAAAGCGGAGAAGAAATTCCAATTCCTAAATGTTAAGTAAGAGGTATAATATAGTCAATGAAAAAGTTTTTTTTACTGATTTTATTTATTGTATCTGGAATAATTGACGCTGGATATTTAACTTACGAGCATTACCAGCAAGTAATCCCCCCTTGCACAGTCAACCGACTCCTTCCAGTCGCCTCTGACTGTGGAAGAGTCCTAAGAAGTTCTTATTCGGTCATGTTTGGCATTCCGTTGGCTCTCGCTGGAGTTTTTCAATATTCAGTTTTGTTTGTGATTCTTATAGCCTATTTAGTTTACCGTAAAAAAGTATTTGCTTTCTGGTTGATTATCCAATCCATAATCGGGGTAATTTTTTCGGCCTATTTCATGTATATCCAATTGGGCGTTTTAAAGAGTATTTGCATCTACTGTACTTATTCCGCAATAATCAGTTTTTCTATTTTTTTTATAATCAACAAAGTGCTTCGAAAAGAACGATTTGATTTACGATTAAAAGTTATATCGATAATATACCAATACGTTGCCAAACCAATATTTTTTATGTTTGATCCTGAGTTTATTCATAACACTCATATTTTTTTTGGTGAGTTATTAGGAAAAACATTTTTAAAAAAATACATTAATTGGAAATTTAATTATCAATCATCAAAACTAAAACAAAAAGTCGCAGGGATTAATTTTATAGGTCCGGTTGGACTGGCGGCTGGATTTGATTACGAGGCAAAATTAACCCAAATTCTTTATTCTCTTGGTTTCGGATTTCAAACTGTTGGGACAATGACAAGACTGCCTTATGAAGGCAATCCAAAACCTCGTCTAGGGCGCTTGCCAAAATCTCAATCGCTGATGGTCAATAAAGGTTATAAAAATATTGGTGCGAAATTAATCTCCAACAAACTCAAAAATATGAATTTTAAAATTCCACTTGGAATAAGTATTGGTGCTTCAAATAATAGACAGGTTAATACAATTAATAAAGCAATCAAAGATATTACCGACTCATTTAAATTATTTGAAAAATTAAAAACTAAAAATAATTATTACGAACTCAATATCAGTTGCCCTAATTTAGTTAATACTGATCTTGATTTTTATAAACCGGAAAATTTTAGACAATTGCTTCAATCAGTTTTTCGACTTAATATAAAAAAACCTATTTTTGTTAAGATGCCTATTTCTGTTTCTGATAAAGAATTCACTGCTCTTTTGAATATTCTAATCGATTTTAAATTTGTTAAAGGAATAATTATTGGCAATCTTTTAAAAGATAGAAAAAATAAATTAATTGACAAACAAGAAGTTAGGAAATTTAAAGTTGGGAGCTTTTCCGGAAAACCTTGTGAAGAAAGATCAAATGAACTAATTAAATTAACATACAAAAAGTATGGGAAAAAATTAGTCATAATAGGATGTGGCGGAGTTTTTAATGGACAAGATGCCTATACAAAAATAAAATTAGGTGCCTCACTAATCCAATTGATTACCGGAATGATTTATCAAGGCCCACAAGTAATATCACAGATTAACTTAGAGATAGAAGAGTTATTAGAGAAAGATGGATTTAGAAACATTTATGAGGCAATTGGCTATGAAAACAATTAATCAAACTTCCGCCGGCGGCATCGTATTTAAAAAAGTTCATCCTAACACCTACCCCCTAACCCCTAACCCCTATCTCTGGCTCATCTGTCAACACTCCCAGCACCGCGGTTGGGTTTTTCCAAAAGGATTTGTTGGTGACAAAAATAAAAATGAATCTAATGAAACAGCCGCTCTCCGTGAGGTAGAAGAGGAAGGTGGAGTAAAGGCCAAAATAATTACCAATTTACCAATTTTACCAATTAAAACCAATTATGAATATGAGTGGAAAAATATCTTAATTAAAAAAACCGTTTATTATTTTCTTATGGAATACATTTCCGGTGACCCAAAAAATCACGACTGGGAGATGATGGACGCAAAATTTGTAAGCGAGGAAGAAGTTAAAAATACTCTTACTTATGACTCAGACAAACAAGCTTTCGAAAAAATCTTGAAGGTTCTATAATGATTTTATGAACGAATCTCAAAACCGCCTTTCAATCTTTAAATATAACGCTATTCTCTCAATTCTTTTTTTCTTGTCTTCAACTTTTTATATGGGAATAAAAACGACTAATTATAATTTCTCTGATTACACAATCTCTTCTTTAAGTAAATTTTTGGACCCTAAGAATTTATCGATTTTTAATTCGTTATTTTTTATAAAAAGTTTTTTGGATTTAAGTTTTGCCTATTATGTTTTTAAATTTTATAATCTACGATTAAAAACGATTCCGGTCATTACTTTGCTTATTGCTATTCTTTCTTTTGGATTATTTGGTTTTTTTCCCAATAGTCGCTTTCCATTAATTCATTTGATTATTTTTTTAATCACTTTTGTTTCCTGGATTTCATCTCAATATACTTTAGCCAAGCTTACAAACAGTGAAAATTTTGTTCATTTTTCGAAAGTAATAATTCTTGTTGAATCGATATTTGCTAATTTATTTTTGTTTTTTAATTATTTTAACGCCATTTCAGAAACGATATTTTGTCTGTTGATTTTCTTCTGGTTGACAATTTTTATTGGAAGATATCCGAAGTAATGAGCGGGCTAGTGAACAAAATTCAATGATCGATGAGTTTGTTTACGTATGCCAACTTTTCTGTGTAATAATGGAATAGTAATGAATGGAATAAAAATATCATTTTTGATAAGATAATCAGTATTAGCTATGAAGAAAAATAGACAAATTGTCAAACAAAATACATTTACAGAATTCTTACTTTACACTACCCCAAATGGAAAAGTAAAAGTAGAGATATTTTTAAGAGATAAAACTATTTGGCTTACACAAGATAAAGTCGCTCTTTTGTTTGGAGTACAAAGACCTGCTATTACTAAACATCTAAAAAACATCTTTGAAACCGGGGAACTACGGGAAGATTCAGTTAGTTCCATTTTGGAACATACTGCCGAAGATGGAAAAACATACAAGACTAAGTTTTATAATCTCGACACAATTATTTCTGTTGGTTATCGGGTTAATTCTACTAAAGCAACCCATTTTCGTATTTGGGCAACGGAAAGGCTAAAAGAATATATCATCAAAGGATTTACAATGGACGATGAGCGACTTAAAAACCCAGAAAATATTTTTGGTCAAGATTATTTTGAAGAGCAATTAGCACGCATTAGAAATATCCGTTCCAGTGAACGAAGATTTTATCAAAAAATCACTGATATTTATGCTCAATGCAGTTCTGACTACGATCCAAATGAAGAAATCACAAAACAATTTTTTGCTACTGTCCAAAACAAACTTCACTTTGCCATAAGTGGTCAAACAGCAGCAGAAATTATTCGTAGCAGAGTTGATAGCAAAAAACCAAATATCGGTCTTACAAATTGGACAAATTCGCCCAAAGGAGCCATTCGAAAAAACGATGTAACTATTGCCAAAAATTACCTTAATGAAAAAGAACTAGATGGTCTAAACAGAATTGTGACAATGTATCTTGACTATGCTGAAATGCAGGCACAAAAAGGAGTAGCCATGACTATGAAAGAATGGGTAAACAAATTAGATTCTTTTTTACAATTCAATGAAAAAGATATTTTGCAAAATAGCGGTAAAGTAAGTCACGAAGTTGCAATTACTTTGGCGGAAAGCGAATTTGATAAATATCAAGTTAATCAAGACCGTATTCTCGAATCCGATTTTGACCGCGAGGTGAAAAAACTACTCGATTCTAAAAAGAAATAATTTATGACTAAAGCTGTTACAACTAAAACTTATTTTATTATTTGGTTAATAACAATTGTAAGTTTTGTATTGCTAACAGTTTCCTTTAGTATTTTTCCTGATTTTTTTCAAAAAGCTGATATTTATAACCAGATTTTTGGAATCGTCTATCTTGGAAATATTTTTGTAGGCGTTGCAACTTTTGTTCTTGGTCTTGTTTCAATGCTTTTTAAAAATAAAGTTGATACAAATATTACACAAAATAATCAAGTATTAAAAAGTGATAAACAGAACAAACCTAAAACATTTTTACTTATAGTATCTTTTTTTGTTTTTATAATATCTCTTCTATTCTTATTTATTTCTAACACCTCATCTTTTACAAAAGATACAACACAATTTTCTCGATTATTAATACTTGCTTTTTTTGCATTTGTTTTCCTTATATTTTTTATTTCTTTTTTAGTTAGTTTCCCAAATAAGTTAATTATAAATAAAACAGCCTAATTTTCTACTTGATATAAAGAATGGAGCAGAGCAATGATCCAAAAGTATTATCTGAGACTTGAAAATCCGCTCGTGAGCGGGCGAAGGGAATTGGACCCTCTGTCTCCTCCTTGGCAAGGAGGCATTTTACCGGTAAACTACGCCCGCATATGGTTTATTTCCTATTATATTCTACCAGAGCGTGGCGTAATATCTCAATCGCTTTTTCTAAATCGTGAATATTAAGTACGTAAGCAATTCTTACCTCATTTTTTCCCATCCCTCGTGTTCCATAAAATCCGGCCGCCGGCGCGACCATGACCGTTTCATTTTTATAATTATATTTTTCCAGTAACCACTGGCAAAAATCCTCACTATTTTTGACCGGTAACTTGACTATCGTATAAAAAGCTCCTTCCGGTTTTTCAAGAAAAACTCCCGGGATAGACTTCAAACCATTGTACAAAACGTCCCGCCTTGCCTGATATTCTTTATGGACAGCGGAAAAATATGAATCTTTAACTTCAGTTAATTTTTCCGCCATAGCCTGATCTACAAATCCCGATGATAATCTTCCTTGAGCTATCCTTAAGACCCCGTCCATCAAATCGCGATTTAAAGAAACTATCATTCCAAGTCGTGCACCACAAAGACTATAGCGTTTTGATAAGCTATCAAGCAAGACCATTTTATCCGGGTATTTCTTCATATAATTAAGAATGGAAAAATATTTTTTCCCGTCATAGACAAATTCCCGATAAACTTCATCAGAAATTAAAAACAAATTATTTTTTACACAAATCAATACAAGCATTTCCATCTCCTCTTTTGTGTAAACTGTACCGGTTGGATTACTTGGATTACATATTAAAATTGCCTTAGTTTTTTTACCGATTTTTTTCTCAATCTTACTTCTCTCTGGCAAATGAAAACCCGTCTCCCCTTTTGTCAAGACCGGCACAACTTTAACTCCGTTTATTGCTGCGTAGGAATTATAATTTGCATAATAAGGTTCAAAAGCGATCACTTCCTCGCCAGGAGCACAGACTGAAAAAAGAGCCATCGAGATAGCTTCAGATCCACCAGTTGTTACTTGAATATTATTAGTCTTAACGAAAGAATATCCTATTTTGTTATAGTACCAAGCTAATGACTCAAGAAATTTTGGCTGACCTTGGGATTGCCCATAAGCAATTGGGTTGGTCGACCAATTTTTCAAAACATTAACCATCACACCGGGAGTTTTAATATCAGGATCTCCGATATTAAGGTGGTAGACCTTGACTCCCTTTTTTTTTGCTTCGGTAGCAAAAGGAACTAACTTTCTAATCGGTGACGCCGGCACCTCCAATAACCTACTGGAAATTTTAGTTTTTTTCATAGTATAATGATAAAGTTTTTACAAAATTTTGCAAGGGGATTATCCTATCCAAGGCTTTTTCGCAAAATAGCAAGATGATTGAGGTATATATGAAAAATTTTTCCTGAATCCATTTTTTTATGAAGTTTTTTAACTATTTCAAAATGCTCTTTTTCTTCTTTGGTTTTTGGTTCCAATTTTTCTTCTAAATATTTTTCAATTTCCTCAATATCCTTTAAAATATCTTTCCAAGCTGGAGATTTTTTTGCCAGTTTGTTTAATTCGTCCTTTTGAACGAATCGGCCCGCTTTTCTTAAATCATCTTTAATATTCAAATAATATTTTTCTAATAATTTCATTTGATTATTTTCAATTGCGTATTTTATTCCCCTCCCAGTGCCAATTATTTCCGGTGGAATTCCCAAGGAATATAAAGCTCCGGTAAAACCAATCGCCCTTGGCAACTGCACCTTACCTACTCCACGAGAATATCCAAAAAGTCCAATATGGAGAACCCTCTCACGTCTTTTTGGGAGGTATGAAGCAACCTTATTGATTATAGGGGCAATTTGCTCAACCGTATCGCGATAATGTTTTTCAAAAACAGTTATTAGTTTTTTGATCGCTTTTTCTTCCTGTATTGAAATGATCGTGGCGAGCCCTTGGGGAAGAATCGTTTCCAGTTTTTTAATAGCTTTTATGACTGATTTTTTTTCATAATCGTAGCGAAAGGCGCTTTGTATTAGAACTGTTTTTATCCCACTATATTCACGACAAAACTGTTCAACTGTGTCTGGTGTCAGGCCACCTCGGAAAGGCAAGGATGCCGAACCAATAATTGGATAAAGTTTGATATTGTGTTTTTTTTCAAATTCAATGTAGTGAGAAAGACCGATTTTTATTGCTAACACAGTCGGTACTAATCCGGAATTCAAAGCCGGGTCAGAACGAGCCAAATAGGGACGAAGATAGACGGGCTTAAAATGAAATTTTTTCTGATGTAATTCTAAATATTTTTCCAAAATAGAATCTGATTTAATAATTGTTGTTACCTGTTCAAATAAAGGAATTATTTCTATGTGCTTTAAACTTTCTTCTCCAAAATCATAAAGAACATGTTTTAGTGAGGCGATTTCTTTAAAGGCTTCTTGAATAGCGATCATTTCTTCCGCTGATTCGGTCATCGGTAAAATTACTTCAAATAACGGAGGACTATGAAAACCGATTTTTTTAGCTAAACCGGACGCTCCAAGAATTCCCATAAAAGCTCTCCCTAGCCGAAATTCTGTTTCTACTTTCGGATTTGGGAGTCGGAATGTCAGAAATTTTTCCTTGCCTAAAGGATTTTTTTTGAAATAATCATGATGTTCACTTAGTAGTTTTTCTATAACCGATTCATCAACGTATTTCCCTTCCCAATCCCATTTATATTCTGATGTTTCTAGCTCGGAAAAAGATAAAAAACATTCCTTAATTTCGTCCCCCGTTTTTATGAAGGCGCTTTTTTGCCAGTAAGGTTTACTACCATGATCGGGGTGTTGGGAAATCATGGTGCCTGGAATTTTTCGCATATCTTGGTCATTCTATCAAAATGGGATAAGTAAAACAATGCGAAAATATTAGTTATAATATTAAAGGTTGTCTCTGTATTTCAACGGATAGAATAAGGCCCTCCGAAGGCTTTGATGGCAGTTCAATTCTGCCCAGAGACACAGGGCTTCAGGGCTTATAGGTAAGTGGTATACCGGGTCATTCGCATTGACCAGTCGCCAGTTCGATTCTGGCTAAGTCCACACGAAATTTGATATAATTTTTGATAAAATGGATCTGTAGTTAAACGGTTATAACAAGACTCTTATAAAGTCTAGTCGATGGTCCGACTCCATCCTGATCCACAAAATATTTTTTGCCGAGGTAGCCAAGGTGGTCACGGCGGTGGTCTGAAAAACCTCAGATCTCAGTTCGACTCTGAGCCTCGGCACTTTAGATTGTCAGAAAGGGATATTATTTTAACAAAAACTCCAAATCTTCACGGGTTAATCCTTTTCCGTGACTTGTCCCGCCTATAATATCCTCAATTAGACCTTTTTTCCTTTCCTGTAGAGCTTGGATTTTTTCTTCTATCGAATCTTTCATAAGTATTTTGTAGACTGAAACGGATTTGGTTTGACCAATGCGGTGTGCCCTATCAGTTGCTTGAATCTCGACAGCCGGATTCCACCACGGATCATAATGAATTACATAATCAGCTACGGTGAGATTGAGTCCTGTCCCTCCAGCCTTAAGACTTAATAAAAAAACAGAGTAAGATGTATTTGTTTGAAATGTCTCAATAAGCTCTTGCCTATTTTTTGTCTTACCAGTCAACATTAATGAAGAAATTTTTGCCTTATTAAGTTCTGTCTGTAAAATATTTAGCATACTCACAAATTGACTAAATAAAAGTACTTTATGCCCCTCAGCAATAGCTGTTTGTAAAAGTTCAATAACTGTTTCTAATTTAGATGAAGAATGAATATTGTGAAGTTTAGCCGGTAAAAATGGATAACTTTTTCTCTCGTCCAATTTTAGCAAATCAGGATGACAACAAATCTGACGGAGACGAAGTAATGCCTCAAGTATTTCAATCTGACTTTTTTTAATACCTTTTTGTTCAACAATTTTCAAAATCTTTGCTTGATAATATTGTTTCATTGCCTCATAAAGTGTCCGTTGTTTTTCTTCCATTTCACACCATACTGTTTGCTCAATCTTTGGGGGCAGTTCTTTTAACACATATTTTTTTAATCGACGAAGTAAAAATGGTTTAATAAGTCGTTGTAAATGCAACTTAACTTCTTGATTTTGATATTTTTCAATTGGGTTAACAAAAGTTTGTTTAAAATGTTCTAAACTACTGAAAAGTTCGGGATTGACAAAAGCAAATTGGGACCATAGCTCCGTTAGATTATTTTCCAGTGGAGTCCCGGTAAGGCTAAGACGATGTTCAGCAGAAATTAGATGAGCAGTTTTAGCAGTTCGGGATTTATAATTTTTGATGTAATGGGCTTCATCAAGAACAACATAGTGAAAATTATGATTTGAAAATTGTTTGTGGTCTCGCCAAAGCAAGGCATAGCTGGTTATAATAATATTGATGTTTTTATCTTGTAGAAAAGTCCTTTCTTTTCCCATATAAAGATAGGTTTTGAGTCCCGGTGTAAACCGCTTTATCTCTTCCTGCCAGTTATAAACTACACTTGTTGGCGCCACAATGAGTGATGGCTTAGTTACAGATACATCTTCGTGTGAATGAGCAAGAATTGTAAGCGCCTGAATAGTTTTGCCAAGGCCCATATCATCAGCCAAAATTCCGCCAAATTGATATTCTTTCAAAAAAGATAACCAATTAACCCCTTCCTGTTGGTATGGGCGAAGTTTTGCTTGAAAATTTTTCGGAAGAGGTGCTTCTTTAAGAGTACTAAATGAACGAATTGCTTTTAGTGTTTGTTGCCATGCCTTATGTAATTTTGAGGTATCAACAATACCTTCAAGTTCTTCCAACGCCCCCACGTGAAGTCGTGATAATTTTACTTTTTTTTCTTTTTTGTCATAGTAGGCACTTAACTGTAAGAGTTTTTGTTTATCTTGAGATGATAAAAGATACGATGATCCTTTGACCGTCAAAAATGGATTTTCTTTAAGAAGCTCGTCAAGAATATCACTTAGAGCCAAGGTTGAGTCGTCAATTTTTACCGTTCCGTTAATATCCAACCAGTTAATACCGGAAGTTTGATCAAAATTAAAATCGGCTTTGCTTCGTTTCACTGCTGATGTTTCATTTTTTAGGGCAATCTGCCAATCGGGTGGTATTTGAGGAAGTACGGTATGAAGAAAGTATTCGCGATCTTCATAAAGAATACGGAAAGGTTCCTTTGATTTGAGTAATGTACAAATTTGTTGATATAAGACATTCTCTTTGTCCAAATCACGTTTACACAGTTTATTATTTATTGAATTGCTAAATAATATCGGTGTCGTATTTTGAGTATGAAAACGCTGATCCCCGTATGTCATAAAAGGTTCAACTGTCCAGGGCGTCACGTCGCGATTAAGAAGAAGTAAAGGAATCGGGGTTGCAAGAGTGGCATCTTTCGTCAAATCAATTGGTAATTGAATCGGCACGATTTGGCTTATTGTAAGAAGCTTATTTACAACTTGAGGATTTTTAAATGCTTCGGAAGTGAAAGAGGTTAAATTAAGCGCTGGATGTAGTGTTGTTAAATCAGTAACATTTTGTAAACGATATAGAGATTGTTCAAATTTTGCAATCACTGGCTTATGATTAAAAAATAATATATCTTGCTTTTTAATAATTTGTTTTTTATTTTGATAGCTAAAAGTCGGTTGCCAAATATATCCATTTGCAGTTTGTACACATTCAATAATAAATTCAGCCTTTTCTGGTGCAATTGTTAGTTGCATATTATCTTCCCATAATACCATGGGTGCTTGGGCGAGGAGTGAAAACAACTCATTAATAATATCGTCGTGAATGGCTAAAGAATCGTAACTACTAAAAGAATAACGACTTTTTTTATGTGCTGAATAACTCAAAAGCCTCAGAATACTTTCATCAAATAAGGTAATGTAGCCTGGTTCGTTCATTGTCTCGGATAAAGATTTATTATTGCGTAAGGTCAGCTTGTTTGTTTTAGGATGAATAAGATATCGTCCTGTTTCAATAGCCAATTGTGAGTATGGAACCCGTCCGTATTCCTCAGTTGCTTTGAAACGATAATAGATACCATGATTTTCTTTGAGTTGAACCGGTGGACGATCGTATTTGTGTTTTTCATAATAAACACGATCGATTTCTTCAAGCGTTTGCATAAGTTGTTTAGATGATAATGGCCCTTTTATAGCCGTAGAAGTCGTATCTAATATTGAAATTAGTGTTGGATTATTTTCAATCACATAAGCTAACGCGACTGTATGTTTACAGGTTTCTCCGTAGGGGCAATCGCACCTGTCTATATATTTGCCTTTGGAGTTTTTATTAATACTCGTATTGTAACGATAAGTTCCATAGACTGTTGCCTGAATACTTCCCGATTTAGTTTTAGTTATTTCTACGCGATTGATATAACTGCGCCCACGAGATCGGATAGTTTGTGAAACCCGACTGGCAATAATATCAGCTGAAAATGACATAGTTTGTAAGTATTTTTATCAAAGAAAGTGGAAAAATACAAGGGTATGTCAAATTTGCGCTTGAAAAGAAGAAGAAGAAGAAGTATACTATCCTATAATATGAAAAGGACAGGTTTAGAAAATCCATTTTTTATTGGTACACTTCTTGCCGTAACTTGTGTTGCTTTAGGTATTTATGGTTTAGCTAATTTAGATACTCAGACAATTAAGACTATTCAATCAAATATATCACTTGCCCATCAGTTAAAAGAGGTCGGATTTGAAACCGCAAAAACTATTATGGCTTTACGCAACGCATCTTTTCTAACTGGAGGATTGATAGGTTTAGGTTTGCTACATGGTAATTCTTTTACTAAGCAACATTCTGGCAATTCGTAATTCTTCGTATGAGAACTTTCCGTTAAATTTTTCAAAGACTGGTGAGAGCTTATCAGTATCGAGTTCATGAAAAACAGCATGGATTTTAACAAGAGAATCCTTAAGCGTTGGTGTAAGAATTCGGGATAGATCTGATCGTTTTATTTTATCTTTCAAAAAAAGTTTTTCTATATGAGAAAGGATTGTCCCTTCTGTAAATTTGCGTAATTCGGAAATTTGTTTAGCATCTTTTCCTTCATTCCATAACAACAAAGTCTCTGTGTAAGTATCAAGTTTCTCAGAAAAAGCTGATTTTGGTTTTCCATTACAGACCCTGATAAAATCATCCTGTCTCTTTTGAAGTTCTACGGGTGTAATTCCAGAAAATATGTTTTCGACATTTTTTGAATCAATACGAAATTCCTTGTCTTTTTCCAATATTTCCGGATGGACTTGAAATGTTTTCTCGTTCCAACCCAAGATATATAAGCCAGTTAGTCGTCTGACACGGGAAAGGGCTACATAACCTTGACCGTATTCAAAGACTTGTGAAAGATCCATAATAGCCTCGTCCAGACTCATCCCCTGACTTTTATGGACGGTGATTGCCCAAGCTAAGCGAAGTGGTAGTTGAGAAATACTTGCTTTAACTTTTCCGTTTTCCTCGATAGACCAATCCATCTGCCCAACTTCAATCTTTTGTCCACTTCTAATTTTAACAATTGGATTGCCACTTATTTTGTCAAATCCATCAACCACCCCAAGAGTACCATTTACAAATCCTTCCTTCGGGTTATTTTTTGTAAACATTACCGAAGCTCCGATTTTTAGATATAAAATTTCAGGAGAAAGACAACCCCGAACAAGAGTTGTCACCAATGGATCAGGTCCTGTAACTGTAATAATAAATGTCTTTTGCTCACCCTTAATACTTTTAAGCATTGCTTGATTAATTGAATCAACATCAATATTATGGGAAAATAGTTTTGGAATATTTTTCAGTGACTTGTCATGGATTGGGTCAAGTAACCTAAGCCTACGTGTCTCAATATGTGACAGATGCTTTTTATTAAATTTATTTTCTCTGATTGCCGAAAGTAATTCTAAAAAATCTCCGTCTTCCTGCCGATGTTGTTCGGTGAGATAACAGACAATCGGGTTTAATTCCTTCCACGAAGACGAATCGAAAGCAAAAAAACTTGATGATTTGGCAAGAATGGATGTTTGAATATTTTCTTGATATTCTCTTCTCACGACAGGTGGTAATTGAAAAAAATCACCGGCAAAAATTACCTGAATACCACCAAAAGGTTTTGAATTTTGTTTGATTTCACGGCAGACCGTATCGACCATTGAAAGAGTACCTCCGGTAAGCATTGATATTTCTTCGATAATAAGTACTTTGGATTTGGTTATTCTTCTAACAATATATTGACTTGTTTTTATTTTATTCAAATCGCTTTTTTCAAGTTTTGTTTTTATTCCAATTCCGCTCCAGGAATGAATGGTCATCCCACCGATGTGAGTGGCCGCAATTCCCGTTGAGGCAGTGACGGCAACATTAATATCGTTTGCCCGAAGATATATTACGTACTCATTTATCAGATGAGTCTTCCCCGCCCCTGGCTCACCGGTCAAAAAAACATTCGCCCCGGTTTTTAAAATAGAAAGCGCTTGAGATTGGGTCATTTTTTAGTTTATCAAAATTCCGGTTGCCCATTGACTGAATTAAGTGTCTCGCTCAGAATTAACTCGATAATCAACAACAATTATTGCTTGGGTAAGATATATATTTTCTTCATAAATGCCTTAATTATATACCCAACAAAATATTTTTATTATCAAAATACTGTTGAAAAGTAGTAGTAGTAGGATTATTTCCATGTTAGATAATGCAGAAATTTCTCCTGCAGTCCCCGTGGCTCCAATAGCTATCAATAGAATTCTATAACTTTTTCTGCTGGAGATTTTCCTTTTAGTTTTTTGTGTGGAAAATAATTCCATAAATCTTGAAAAAATTCTAAATTATCAAACATCATTTCTTCCGGCATGCCAACTTTTAAGATATCCTTATTAAAATCTGCAAAATGATTCCTATAAGACTCATTGTAAACAAAATCAACCAAGGCTTTAAAATCAATTTTTAATTTGTATTTTACTTTTAGTTTTTGAAATTTTTTTTCTAAACTTTTTCTTTTTATTTTTATTTTATTACCAGTTATTGATAAACGGGGATCATTTTTTTGATTATTTTGATTAAGAAGAACCTCAAATGGAGCTTTTGGAGAAAGCTTTTCCTTATATTCTAATGAGCTAAAATATTTTCTCGACCTATCAGTGTGGGTCATCGGTAAAATAAAAGGATTACTCCCAACAAAAAAATATTCGCCGTTAACTTTGGCGACTCGATTATAAAAGCTACCTTTTTGTTTACCTATCTGAATTGAAAAAGTTATCTCGGTTACTCTATATTCTTTACCACTAAATAATCCCCAGACTTCGACCCATTTTCCCGGGTTTACTTTTTCAATTTCAAAATAATCATATATCTGAGTACTAATAATTTGCTTAAGTTCATCTAATAATTCTTCAGATAGATTGTCCGGGTTTTTTAAATAATATTCGGCAATGACACTCGCTCCTGAAGGCAACTTAAAATCATAAGTAAGCCACTCATTGAATAATGAAAATATTATTTCTTTGGATTCAGGAGGCAAATCGATCGGTGGATTACCAAAAAATCCCAAAAAAGCTTGCTTCATTATTCGCTTATCCAATATAGCATATTTAATTATTTTTCCTAACTGCACTTTAAGCATAATGTAAGAATTATAGAATATTTTTTAAAAAAATAGATCGATAATTATATTAAAATCCTGTAAAAATTGAGAGGGCTAAAATAATTCTATAAATTCCAAAATAAATCAAAGTATTTTTTTGTAAAAATCCAATAAACCACTTTATTGCTATCAGTGCACTGATAAATGAAGTAAATAAGCCGATTATCAAATATAGCGGATTACTCCCGGTAAAAATTAGTTCCGGCTTTGTTTTAATAAAATCAAAAGCCGACGCAGCAAATAATGTTGGAACAGCAAGAACAAATGAATACATAGCCGACTCTTCCCGGTTAAATCCCATTATCATCATCGTGAGAATAACAGCTCCAGCCCGTGACACACCAGGAACAACTGCCAACGATTGACCAAATCCAATTATTAAAGCTTGAATAATTGTCATCTGAATAATTTTCTTTTCTGTTTTAACAATTTTTTTCTTTAACAAAAATTCATAGATTATGAATATTAAACCAACAAAAAATAGACTGACAGCAATTAAAGTAAAGCTTTCAAAAAAAACTCCCTTGATTATTTTATGCAGCAATAAACCTACGATAGCAGTCGGAATAAAAGATAAAATAATATTAACCATCAAATTCCGATTGGCTAATATTTTTTTCCAGTAAATAATAACCACAGCGAGAATCGCTCCAGATTGGATAAATACTTCAAAAAATTTCTGAAATTCAGTTTGAGGAATATGTAATAATTTTGAGGAGATTATAAGGTGAGCGGTTGAGGAAATAGGGAGGAATTCCGTGATGCCTTCAACAAGACCTAATATTATACTTTTAATAATATCCATTCAGACATTTTACATTATTTATTGATGTTCGAAGATATCAAATTTTTTTCGGTTTGTTGTTTTCCGATAAAAAATTTCGGTATCGAGAACTTTCTAATGGTGCGCTATAATTAGTTTATGAAAGTAGCTATTGTTCATGATCAACTTCGGGAATTTGGAGGAGCCGAGCGCGTTCTCGTCGCTTTAAAAAAAATCTATCCTCAAGCTGATATTTTCACAACTACCTTTGATTTAAATTCGCTTGGAATTCATAAAGAATTAATTAAAAACTGGAAAGTCAATGTCTCCTGGTTTGGAAAAATCCCATTTCTAAACCGATTTTACTCCCCTTTCCGCTTCCTGACCCCTTTAATTTGGGAAAGTTTTAATTTTGACAAATATGATTTGGTGATTTCTTCATCAGGTAGTTGGATGTCAAAGGGAATAAAGACAAATAAACCAACTATCCATATTTCCTACATCCATCATCCTCCCCGCTATCTTTACGGTTATGAAACGGCCATAGAATGGCAAAAATATTTTTTAATCAAAATTTACGGTTATATCGTTAATCATTTTTTGCGGATTTGGGATTTTACTTCATCACAGCGGGCGGATTATCTGATCGCCAACAGTGAAGAAACGAAAAGGCGAATTGAAAAATTCTACCGCAGAGATGCAGTTGTTATTTATCCTCCTGTCAACATACCTGATTCAAAACTATTTAAAACTATTTATAACAATTTACAACCATTTAAAACTGATTATTTTCTCACTGTCTCCCGTCTCGCCCGGGCCAAACACATCGACGTTTTGATTAAGGCTGCAAACCTTGCTAAATTTAATTTGAAAATTGTCGGTAGCGGTCGCGATTTTGAAAGATTAAAACAAACAGCATGTCCGACCGTTGAAT
>Ga0210049_1002267_pt1 | contig 17997 bp, 19 predicted proteins | sample CryGeyCG2014_300_2_FD_183964 | JGI IMG/M metagenome (GOLD analysis project Ga0210049, IMG submission 183964) | Groundwater microbial communities from aquifer - Crystal Geyser CG06_land_8/20/14_3.00 (SPAdes) (version 2) | ecosystem: Environmental > Aquatic > Deep subsurface > Groundwater | place... | reverse complement strand
CCCAATTCATTACTCTATATTTTGAGAGGTATCCCAAAGTAAAGGAATATATTGAGAGAACTAAGGAGCAGGCGAGGAAAGTAGGTTATGTGCAAACGGTGATAGGGAGGCGAAGGTTTATACCTGAGATCAATTCCCCCAATCGGCAAGTTAGGGAGGCGGCGGAAAGAATGGCTATAAATGCCCCGGTGCAGGGCACCTCTGCGGATATTATCAAAGTGGCGATGATCAATCTCTACCGAGAGATGAAAAAGCGAAGTTTCAAAAGCAAAATGCTGTTACAAATTCATGATGAATTGCTTTTTGAAGTTCCTCAAGAAGAAACAGAAGACATGAAATCCCTGGTTGCCAAGATAATGCCTGAAGCCATCAAACTTGGCGTGCCCCTGAAAATAGATGTCAAGATAGGCAAAAACTGGGGCGAGATGGCATAGGTTGGGAAATAGAGGGCATTGTGAAGACCTTTAGCTAGTTCGAATCCCGCTCGGGGAGCTTTGTACAGCATGAGCGATATAGGAAGACTCATAGACCGACGGCACTGTCTCCGTTGCGGCAGCGCGCAACAATTGACACGCCACCACGTTATTCCAAAGGCATTGGCTAGGATGGTGGGGCCGGGCTACTGGAACCTTTACGCTTCACTTAATATGGACTGGGATGCCCTCCCAGCCGAATCCATGTTGAAGTTCCGGGATTCTGCGGAGCGATGGACGTCGCTCCCGCACTATACCCAACGGCTTTGTGCTGAATGCCACAACGAGATGCATCGAGAGATAATAATTGTGGACAAGCGGATACGGGAAGCGCAACGTCATCAATGTGATTCCCACTGTGATTTCCTCGAATGCGAGTTCTGGCGACAGTTTGACCTTGGGAATCTGTTTGTTTGGTTTGCTCCTGAGTCACCACTGCTCCCATTAAGCCCGTTGAGTGAACAGGAAGGGGCCATCTCTACACACTTTACACAAGACAAAACTGATGCCTAGCTTGCGTCCTGCTGTTGGTCAAAGCTACAATGAGCCTGAAATCCAAGGAAGTTCGAATTTTCCCCTGGCTCGTATAGAGGAGTTTTCAGCACTCGTTGTGTTATGATATGGGAGGAGGTAGTTAAATGAAGGCTGTTGAATCGAGGGCTGAAGTTTATTTGATGGCTTTGCAATCCCTTTCTAAGGCAGAAAGGGAGACAGTAGTTGCCCGTTTACTAGAAGACAGAAAACTAAGGGAGGATATTCTCGATTTAGCTCTTATCCAGCAGCGGCAAGGAGAACCCTCGCGACCTTTCAGGGAGTACTTGGCTGCAAGGGGAAGCCGGAGCCGTAAGAAGTGAATTACGAAGTCCGAATTCTTCGCGTTGCCGAGAAGGAAATGGACAAACTCCCCAGAGCAGTTCATGCTCGCATCAGTAGAAAAATCCTTTCATTCGAAGACAATCCCAGACCTAGGGGCGCAAAGAAACTTAGCGGTCATGAAGAATACCGCCTTCGAGCGGGCGATTATAGGGTCTTATATACTATCGATGACAAGGGGCATGTGGTTACAGTCTTTGCTGTAGGCCATCGACGGGAAGTATATCGATAGCCCAACCTTGATAAAGGAGACTACGAGCTACACATCGAAGAAAGTTCGGACTTTCTCCTGGGGCGGGGAGCAGATTTACTTTTCTGAATCTGGATAGATACGAAATGGGCCGAACTCAGTTTATGACTTCTCTAAGTTCTTGACGAGGTCGAGATGGATAGCAAGGATAAACGGGAAAGAGCGTTATGTCAGGCGTTTCTTGCCTGGTATAATCGGCAGCATAACACGGCCTATGAGGGACGTGAAAGAGCAGAGGATAGATATCCTGAGCTTAGGAATGAGAAACAGAGGCTATGGGACTTCATTTGCTATGAAAGAGGGGTAAATGACTGGATTGCAGTCGAGATAAAAGAGCTGGTCAATCCTAAGGCTTTGCAGGGAGTGAGCCGTCCCTTGAAAATCGTGAAACGAGTCGAGAAAAAGTGCGCTGGCAAGCTTACCGGGGTCTATTGGTTAAACTTGCCACCTATCCCAAAAATAGAACAAGGCAAGCAAGAGGAATTGGTTGAATGCCTCTGTGGGGTCCTGGCACGTGAGGAGCCTCTACTGAAGGACGGAGAGCATGTCAGTGTAGGCCCGCGAGTTGAACAATGTTTGGGCTGGGAACTATGGCCGGCTAATTCTTTCCCTCTTGAGATTTACTTGACTAAAGTAAGGGATGATAGTACCCGTCTGTTTCTCAAGAGCTTTGCTGGTTGGACAGAACCAACAATCCCGTATGCAGAGGAAATAGAAAGGTTAGTTAAATCAGCAGATGGTCAACTCGCTGAAGCTAAGGAGAGGGGAGCAAGCAAAACCTTCTTGGTTTTTGTCTGCCAATTCCCCCCAGAAGAGCAGCTTCAGGATGACGTTCTTCATTTGCCAAAGGATCATCAGCTGAACATAGACCACATTTATTTGATGCATGATAACGAGGTTTTTCCTTTAAGATAAGCATGGATATCGGCAGCAGCCCGCTTACCAGCTCCCATAGCGCTAATAACCGTAGCCGCTCCAGTAGCCATATCTCCGCCGCACCAGATTTTTTCCTTGCTCGTTCTGCCTGTAGCTTCATCAGTTTTTACCGTGCCCCATTTGGTAAGCTCAAGCCCTTTTGTTGTTGAGGGGATGATGGGATTGGGTGTTGTGCCCAGAGCGGGTATAGCCGTATCAATGTCCATGATAAATTCACTTCCTGGCTTAGGAATTGGTCGGCGCCGGCCACTTTCATCAGACTCGCCAAGCTCCATTTCATATAATTCTACGGCTTTTACCCTGCCCTGTTCGTCGCCGATGAATCTCTTAGGATTGGTCAAAAGCTTAAAAATAACCCCTTCTTCTTCGGCATTGTCCCTCTCCTCAGCTCTAGCTGGCATTTCGACTCTAGAACGGCGATAAATAATATATACTTCTTCAGCCCCAAGCCTGAGAGCGCACCTGGAAGCGTCCATAGCGACATTCCCTCCACCAAAAACTACCACTCTTTTCCCCACTTTTATCGGGGTATCATATTCAGGAAAGAGATAAGCCTTCATCAGGTTTGTTCTAGTAAGAAATTCGTTGGCGGAATAAATGCCACTGAGGTTCTCGCCAGGAATGTTTAGAAACATTGGTGCTCCAGCACCGGGGGCTAAGAAAACTGCATTATAACCATTTTGCAAAAGTTCATCTGCGGTAGCTATTTTGCCTATCACGTGATCAAGCGTAATTTCTACGCCCAGGGCTTTTACATAATTAACCTCACCCTGGACAATCACCTTGGGTAATCTAAATTCGGGTATGCCATACATCAGCACACCGCCAGCTACATGGAGTGCTTCAAAGATAATAACTTCGTATCCCAATTTAGCTAGGTCAGCAGCACAGGTTAAGCCTGCTGGTCCCGAGCCCACTATAGCTACCTTCCTATTATTGGGTTTTGTGCGCTTCTTTTGCCAATCAGTAATTTCAGGGTGGGCTCGTTCCCAATCAGCTACATAGCGTTCCAGACGGCCGATGGCTACGGGCGCACCTTTCTTGGCTAAGGCACAGGTCATCTCGCATTGTGTCTCCTGTGGGCAAACCCTGCCGCAAATGCCGGGAAGGCTGTTCTTACTCTTAAGTATTCTTACCGCCTCAGACATATCGTCTTCATGCAATGCTTCTATAAATTCAGGAATTTCCACATTGACAGGGCAACCATTTTTACAGGAAGGCTTCTTACATTGGATGCAGCGACTTGCTTCCTCAAAAGCCTGCTCTTGAGTGTATCCCAGAGCTACCTCATTAAAATTCCTTCTTCTCAGCTCTGGTGTCTGCTTTGGTATTGGCACGCGGTTTAAGTTTATCTTTTTCTTTTCGGTCATGTCTGCTCATCTCCTTGCTAGACTTGTTTCCCAGAGTTGCAGCGATTTCTTTTCCTCGTCCAGATAGGTGCGCTGGCGATTCATAAGTAAATCCCAATCTACTTCATGCCCATCAAAATCCGGTCCATCAACACAGACAAATTTAGTTTCGCCACCCACCGATGCACGACAACAACCGCACATTCCCGTGCCATCAACCATTATAGGATTGAGGCTGACGATAGTCTTGACGCCAAAAGGTTTGGTAGTTAAGGAACAAAATTTCATCATTATCGTGGGACCAATGGCGATAACCCTGTCAACCTTGGTGTTCTGTAGGAGTTCCTTTAACGGCTCAGTAACTAATCCTTTACGCTTGTAGGAGCCATCATCAGTGGTCACTATAAGCTCATCACTTACACTAGCTAACCGTTCTTCCCAGAAAACTAAGTCTTTAGTGCGAAACCCCATAATTGAGATGACCTTGTTTCCTGCCTTTTTCATCGCCCGAGCAATAGGTACAATAGTAGCAATAGCAAACCCTCCGGCAACACAGACTACAGTGCCAAATTTTTCAACTTCGGTGGGGCGACCAAGTGGACCAACAAAATTAAGCAGGCTATCGCCGGCACAAAGCAAGGCCAGCTTTTTCGTAGTAGTGCCGGCCTCCATAAAGACAATTGTCACATCCCCTTCCTCTCTATACCAGTCGGCAATTGTCAAAGGAATACGTTCTCCTCTTTCGTCACTTCTGACAATAACAAATTGTCCTGCCTGGGCTTTTTTTGCTACCTCTGGTGCTTTAACTTTAAACAGGTGAATATTAGGGGTAAGGTCCTCTCGAGCTAAAATTTGGTACATATATCCTCTCCTTTGCTTCATAATATTAAAGATGGATTATAGCCTCATCGGATTTAATTGTAAAATCTATGACAGAATAGTTAACCTCTATGTTACACTAATCTAAAGAAATGCCAGAGTTGCCTGAAGTAGAGACGATTAAAAGTGAACTCCTGCCCTGTGTGGTAGGGCAGAGTGTTACTCAGATCACTATTCTGGACGCTAAGTTAGTTTCCGGGATTTCAATAGAGGAATTTTGCCGCCGATTAATTGGGCAGGCGATAAAAAGTCTGGAACGGCGAGGGAAATACCTTATCTTCCATCTCGCAGATACCCAATCATTAGTTATGCACTTAAAGATGTCTGGCACCTTATTGCTGAATCCGCAGGGAACTGGCCACTATGTCAGGGCGATATTTCACTTCTCTAATGGTATCCGGCTTTTGTTTCGCGACCCGCGCCGCTTTGGGGTGATATGGCTAGTGGCGGATGCTGAAAGCTTGGTGGGTAGGCTGGGACCGGAGGTATTGAGTGAAAAGTTTACTCCTCGTGTTTTGGTACAAACGTTAAGCAAGCACCATATCCCAATAAAAGCGGCTCTTGTTGACCAGAGCCTTATTGCTGGGATAGGCAATATGTATGCTGATGAAGCTCTCTTTGCTGCTAAGATCCACCCTTTGAAAAGGGCAGATACTTTGTCACTCGAAGAAACTCAGAATCTATACCGCTCTATTCGAGAGGTTCTTCGCTTGGCTATTAACAGCAAAGGAGCTAGCGTGGATACCTATATCCGTCCTGGGGGTCAACTTGGCACAGCTCACTTCAATTTCAAGGCGGCTCACAGAGGCGGCAAACCTTGCCCTGTTTGCGGCACACCTATCCAGCGGATTTTGGTGCGAAACAGAGGTAGCTACTTTTGTCCAAAGTGCCAACCTGGAACAGCGTAGCAATGCCGGTGCCCATTGTGTCACTCGGAGATACATACTCAAACACGGCGCGAGATTCTTCGCCTGAAGCTCAGAACAACAAAACTGGCAGCGACTGGATTTGAACCAGTGACCAAGGGCTTATGAGTCCCCTGCTCTACCACTGAGCTACGCTGCCTTCGATTTTGATTTTAGCATTGACTACGAAGAAAAATCAAATCAGAAATTCTGGAATCTCGTCATGGATAAAACTATAACTTTAGATTACAATTACCCGTTATGTCTACCCTTTATGTTGTTGCCACCCCAATTGGCAATCTGGAAGATATTTCCTTGCGTGCCTTGCGCCTTTTGCAAGAGGTGAAGCTTATTGCTGCGGAGGATACCCGAACCACACGCAAATTACTTAATGCTTATAAGATAAAAACTCCTGTAACCAGCTATCATGAACACAATAAACGAGTCAAGCTAGATTATTTATTACATTGTCTTGACGAAAAAGACGTGGCTCTTACTTCCGAGGCAGGTATGCCGGGGCTAAGTGACCCTGGCTACGAACTTATCGTTGCTGCTATTGATCATGGCATTCCTGTCGTACCCATCCCCGGTGCCTCAGCGGTGATAACTGCCTTGGTGGTTTCGGGTTTACCGACCGACCAGTTTGTCTATCTAGGTTTCCTGCCTCGCCGTCAGGGACGGAGACGTCGGCTTCTTGTCTCTATTGCTAATGAGCCAAGGACTATAATAGCTTTTGAGGCTCCACACCGTCTCAAGGAAACATTGGGTGATATTGAGGAAATTCTAGAAAATAGGAGGATAGCTGTTTGTCGTGAGCTCACCAAGATTCATGAGGAAATATTCCGGGGTAAAGTGAGTGAAGCAAGGGAACATTTCACCGAACCAATAGGAGAGTTTACTTTGGTTATAGAAGGGAGAACTGAAGAAGAAAACAAGATTACTGATGAGACGGAAAGAGAATTACGGGAGCTTTGCCAGCGGGGAATTAGTGCCAAGGAGGCAATATCCCGGATTTCACGGGCTAGTGGTTTATCAAGAAGGAAACTTTACCAGACATGGCTGAATTTCAAGAAAGGAGGCTAAAGATGCGACGTGGTTGTATTGCTATGGGTAAGATAGAATGCGATGACTGTCATCGTGCTCTTAATTATGGGGAGCGCTATCTAGTAATTGGTGATGAGAAAGGTGAGAAAAAGCGTTTTTGTGTTGACTGTTGTCTTTCGCATGGTTATGCTTCATATAGGGTGGAGAAGGGAAAAGAGACGATTACCTTTTTGCCAAAACAGTAAGGTATGAGTGAGCGTATTTTTATAGGTGTTGCCTGGCCTTATGCTAATGGCCCCTTGCATTTAGGGCATATTGCCGGTGCTTATCTGCCGGCTGATATTTTTGCCCGTTATCATCGGCTTAAAGGAAATGAGGTTCTGATGGTTTCAGGCAGCGACCAGCATGGGGCACCAATCACCATTCGGGCAGAGCAAGAGTCCAGATCGCCACGAGAAATAGCCGATAAGTATCATCGGCAATTTATAGATTGCTGGCAAAAATTGGGCATTTCCTTTGACCTATTTACTACAACGGGCACAGAAAATCACACTCAGGTTACTCATGATATATTCCTTACGTTGTTGCGTAAAGGTTATATCTACCGGGATAAAATGCTTCAGGCTTATTGCCCCAAGTGTCAGCGTTTTCTTCCCGATCGCTATCTGGAAGGCACGTGTCCACATTGTGGTTTTCTTAAGGCTCGAGGTGACCAGTGCGATATTTGTGGCCGACCTCTGAACCCATCGGATCTTAAGGACCTTCACTGTTGTCTTTGCACCACGACACCACGATTTGAAGCTTCAGAGCATTTCTTTTTGCGGCTCAGTGCTTTCCAAGATAAATTGAGAGCGTGGATAAAGGAGCAGACTCATTGGCGGAATAATGTGCTCGGCACTACCTGGAAATTTCTGGACGAAGGATTAAAAGACAGAGCCATAACGCGTGATCTGAATTGGGGGGTTATCGTACCGCAACCAGGTTTTGAGCGTAAGCGTATTTATGTGTGGTTCGAAGCGGTCATCGGCTATTTATCGGCGAGCAAAGAATGGGCAAAGTCACAGAGCAATGAGTCAATATGGCAGCCATTCTGGCAGGGGGAGAGTAAGAGTTTTTATTTTATTGGTAAGGATAATATCTTTTTCCATACTCTTGTCTGGCCAGCAATGTTAATGGGCTATGGTCCTGAACTTGATTCAGGATTGAATCTTCCTTACGATGTTCCAGCCAACGAATTCTTGACTATTGAGGGTCAGAAAATTTCTACCAGTCGCAACTGGGCTATCTGGCTACCCGATTATCTGGAGCGATATGAGCCAGACCCAATTCGTTATGCTCTTGCGGCAAGTATGCCTGAGACCGGGGATAGCGATTTTTCCTGGGGTGAATTCCTGCGTCGCAATAATAATGAATTAGTAGCTACCTACGGTAATTTAGCTCATCGGGTTCTTACTTTTGCCTATCGCAATTTCGATGGAATTGTGCCCTCGCCCGGTGAACTTGATGAACAAAGTCAGAGATTGATTCACAAAGCTGAGGCTGTTCTGGACACTGTGGATAAGATGCTTTATCGCTGCAACTTTAAGGAGGCACTGAGAGAGGCAATGTCTTTGGCTCAGGAAGGTAATCGTTATCTTGATGAGCAAGCACCGTGGAAGAAGATCAAGCAGGAGCGGGAGGCTTCCGCCCTCTGTCATTGCGAGGGGCGAAGCCCCGTGGCAATCTCTATTTACACTGCTTTATCCCTGTTATCAGCTTTGAAGACTATTTTCTACCCATTCCTTCCCTTCAGCTCTGAGAAGCTTCATTCCTTTCTTGGTTTCGATGGGAGCATAAAAGAAGTGGGTTGGACATTTCAATTACCGCTGCCAGGGCAAAAACTTCGGGAACCACAGCCATTATTTGTGAAACTCGATGATAGTATTGTAACTCAGGAAAATAGCCGTCTGGGTACTCTCTTCAATGGGCACAGATTCACCAGCTTTCCTTAACCCTTCTATATGGCACATGATAGCTTCTTTTGCATTAGCTAGGGCTTCTTCCTTCAAAATTAGTCTTGAGTCATTAGCCATTAGACTAGAGACTCATGACTCATGACTGGTTATTATTGACTATTTTTTCGTGTATTCCATGGGCTCACCTCCCCTCTAAAAGGTTAAGGAGAAGATGAGGCTCCTTCAACGTTTTGATTTAGGGCATGTTCATAACTGACTTTTAGCGTTTTTCGGCAGGCTGAGTCATGAGCCTGCCGTAATAAACCGAGGAGGAGAGATAAATGGCAGCTAGGGGATTATGTCCAAATACTCTGTCCTTCACGGCAAGCACAGTCATTGGAACATGGCAATACCTAATAAATAAGCTATCATGCCCAACGCATAGCCCCAAAAGGATAGCTAAATCTACTCCCTCTGAATTCAGGATTTCTGCCTGGGTAATAGGATTGCACATAGACTCATAATATAGTTTACCTTTTGGGCCTCCTATCATCTCTTCCCTCTTGACGCCTATTTTCTCCTTATCAATTCTCCCTACCTTACAGCAAACAGATATCACTTGAAAGCCACGGTTTTCCAACATCCTATCCAGAATCCGAGCTTCATTGCCTAGCCCTATGCAGAAAGCAATGCCTAGTTTGTTATAGCCCATTTTATGAGCAAATTGAATCGTCTCCTCCACCCTGGGAAATTTGGTCCTAATTCCTAGTCTATCTCCGACCCCGCTAGGCACCCATTCATAGCACTCAGCTTCCTGTAGCGAAGCAAGACGGGCAAATTCTTTAATATCTTCTCGCTCATACTCAGCTACAGCCTTTTTAATTACATCAGGTTTGAGCCTCATAGAGCAAATAGCTGGCGCCTCCTTTATGGATGGTGGCTCTGTGCCAATTTTATTGTACGGATCGCAGATTCTTTTGGCACACTTAGCACACATAGGATATAATTCCCTCTCCATTTTCCTTCCTCCTTTCTCTAATTTAAGAAATTAACTTCAGCAACTTAGGCTAGGTTGTGGGGTTAGCCCTTCAAATAGCTTGTTGAGCTCAGGTTCTTCCAAAGTTTCCCGAGCAATAAGTTGCTCAGCTATTTCCTTTAGCTTGGCTTTGTTCGAAACGAGGATTTTCTTAGCAGTATTGTAGGCATTCTGGATTATATTATGCACCTCTTCATCAATCTCTTGGGCTATTTTCTCGCTGTAATCTCTCTGTTCGGTAATCTCACGACCCAAGAAAACGAGTTCTTGTCTTTGCCCAAAAGTCCGTGGTCCCAATTTTTCGCTCATGCCGAATTCGGTAACCATCTTCCTCGCTAACTTGGTTGCCTCTTCCAGGTCATTTTGTGCTCCCGTACTTATCTCCCCAAAGGTTATCTCTTCAGCAATGTGTCCACCAAAAGTGACAGCTAATCTATCGTCAAATTGAGACTTGGTCCACAGATGGCGGTCTTCTGTAGGCAAAAAGCGTGTCCAGCCTCCCATAATACCACGAGCAATTATGGAGACTTTGTGCACCGGGTCAGCATTAGGCAACATTCTGGCAGTTAAGGCGTGTCCACTTTCGTGATAAGCAATTATTTCCTTTTCCTTTGGGGATATTATGCGGCTTTTCCTTTCTGGGCCAGCAATAACTCGGTCGGCAGCATCTTCAAGTTCCTTTAGCGTAATACTCTTAAGACTACGGCGGGCGGCTAAAATAGCTGCTTCATTAATTACATTGGCCAGGTCAGCACCACTGAAGCCCGGTGTTTCTTTAGCCAAGGTTTCCATGTTGACCTCTTTAGCCAGTGGTTTGTTTTTAGCATGTACTTCCAGGATAGCCTTGCGTCCTTGAATATCAGGCAGGTCAATAACGATGTGGCGGTCAAAGCGTCCCGGACGTAATAGTGCCGGGTCAAGAATATCCGGGCGGTTAGTAGCTGCCATGACAATGATATTAGTATTGGTGTCAAAACCGTCCATTTCAGCCAGGATTTGATTTAAAGTTTGCTCTCTTTCGTCATGTCCACCGCCCAAGCCGGCACCACGATGTCTTCCCACAGCATCAATTTCGTCAATAAATATAAGGCTGGGGGCGTTACGCTTAGCTTGCTCAAACAAGTCTCTAACTCGAGCCGCACCGACACCGACAAACATCTCTACGAACTCGCTGCCATTCATGGAGTAGAATGGTACTTTAGCTTCCCCGGCTATAGCTTTGGCTAATAAAGTTTTGCCTGTTCCCGGTGGCCCCACAAGGAGCACACCGCGAGGTACGCGTCCCCCTAAAACGCTGAATTTCTCGGGGTGCCCCAAGAATTCCACTATTTCCTGAACTTCTTCTTTTGCTTCATCAACCCCCGCCACATCGGCAAAAGTTACCGTGGGTTTATCACCGCGAGTCAATCGGGCGCGACTTTTCGTGAAATCAAAGGCTTGGGAGCCAACTCCACGGGCAGAACGGAAAAGGAAAAAGAATAACCCCCCGACTAACATAATAGGTAAGACAATTTGTAAAGCTATCATGCCCCAGTCAGTGCTAGCAGGTTTAACAGAAACAATGTTAGGGTCTATTCCTTCATCTTTGAGTAAATCGCGTAACTCGATTGTAGTGCCGCTGAAACCGGTTTTGTATACAGCCTTGCCATCTTTTAAGGCAATAATCACAGTATTACTTGCATCCTGTTGGATAATATCAATTTGCTCTTGCTTAACTTTTTCGATAAATGCACCGATACTATCCACTTCTTCGGGGCCGCCACGGGGCAAAAAAGCAAATAACAAAGATATCACCACTACCATGAGTAGGAGGTAGAAAAATCCACTATGCCATGTAGATTTCATAATGCTTTATTATATCAAAAATACTACAAATAGAAAAACCAACCTGCTTGTGATTGTTTATTTGTCACCCTGACAGGAAGCAAAGGGCTCAGAAGTTAAACGGGCTGGCATTACTTCTTAAGTTTGCGAAGCATAAGCTTCCTGTAGAAAAAGAGCATCTTCTTCTAGATTAGGGCTTTCGTTGATAATCAACCCTTTGACTTTGAGATCCTTCACAGCCTTAATAAGGTCAAGATAATTGAAGTCGGAGTCCTTCAGATTCAGGTGTTTAATTTCCCCTTTCTTGCCATAAGCTATCCCCGAAATGTGTATATGCATATTATCCAGAGCGGCTCTTCCTAATTTGTTTGCTACTTGTGTGAAAATAGCAATAAATTCTGCGTAGGTATTGAATTTTCCTGTACGGGCATACCAGTGGGCAAAGTCAATACACGGAGCTACACAGTTTACCTCGCTGCTTAGATTTATCACTTCATCTAAAGTACCGAACTGGCTACTCCTTCCCGTAACTTCAGGTCTTATCCGGATATTCCTCTCGGCAGCTTCTAACTTGGTTACTATTTCTTCCAGTTGTGTCTTTACTGTATAATAAACCTTCTGTGGCGGGTCGTTCAGATAATAGGCAGCATGAAAGACCACACTTCTGGCACCACTTAGAGACCCAATTCTAATGGTTTGTCGCAATCTTTCTTGGCTGGCTAATACCTTTTCTGGTTCTCGAGCATTGAAGTTTATGAAATAGGGAGCATGAGCGCTTAAGGCTACTCCTTTTTTCCTGGCTAGTTGACCCAGGAATAGGGCAGTCTTTTCGCTCATCTTTACCCCCTGCACAAACTCCAGCTCCATACATTCCAAACCTAGCTCAGCAACACGTTGGATGCCACTTTCCGTGGAGCGTTCTTTGGCACTTAAGGGAACTCCTGCGGGACCAAAAAGCAAATCCGCCATTTAAAACATAATATAGGTGATAAAAATCCTTTAGTCAAAGTCTATTGGAATGTAGTATAATTGTTAGTGTTTGACCAACCTTGTCACCTTGAAGGAAATGAGGGGGTGAAAAGCTTTCTGAAAGCAGAAGAAATAGCCCGTTTAGCAACACAGGTTGCTTCTGAAAAGCAGGCAACTGACATAATTATGCTCGATGTAAGGGAATTGTGTTCTTTTGCCGATTATTTTGTTATTTGCAGTGCCGACTCTAAACGCCATATTGAAGCTATCTGGCAAGCTATTGATACTATAATGAAAAGCAAGGGCACTATACCCCACCACAGTGAAGGCACTCCAGAATCAGGTTGGATGCTTGCTGATTTTGATTCCGTTATCGTACATATTTTTGCCCCCTCAGAGCGAGATTACTATCAACTGGATAAGCTCTGGGACAAGGCAATTCCGGTACTTAGAATTCAGTAAATCTCGGGTCTGAAACCCTTCGTTTTTCAGGGCTAAAAGTAGGTAACGAGTTTTAAGCAATCCATTTATCTATATCCCGGGTATAATCAGCGATTTCTTCTCCTGAAAAGAACAAGGATATTTCCTGGGAAGCATTCTCCGGGGAGTCGGAGCCGTGTATCAGATTATGAGTTATATTGATGCCAAGGTCTCCTCTGATAGTGCCGGGGCTGGCTTTAGCCGGGTTAGTTTCCCCCATCATTTGCCTTATTAGTGCCACAGCATTCTTCCCCTGGAAAACGATAGCGATGATAGGGCTGGAGATAATGAAATCTACCAGTTCAGTGAAAAAGGGCTTATCTTTATGAATAGCGTAATGACGTTGCGCCAGGCTTTTGTCCATTTGCAGCATTTTCATAGCTACGATTGTAAGCCCCTTCCTTTCCAGACGTGAGATGATTTCTCCTGCCAGTCCTCTCTGGATGGCATCGGGTTTAATAAATACTAAACTTCTTTCCATTTTGGTCGTCTCCTCTATACTCTCTGAATTAGAGTAATAAGATCCACCTTTTCCAAGGAATCTACTGTTCTATCGGCTTGAGCTAATTCTTCTTTTGAGTGAGCATTGGTTACCGCTAAACATCTCATTCCCGCAGCTTTAGCTGCCTTAACGCCAAGGGGAGAATCTTCTATCACAATGCAATCCTCAGGTTGAACTCCGCATTTCTCAGTGGCTAAGAGGAATATCTGGGGGCTGGGCTTGCTTTCCATTACCTCTCTACCGGAGACAATACAATTAAAATATTCTTTCATGCCAAGCTCACCCAGGAGCAAATCAATATTTTCTCTTGGTGCTGAAGAAACGAGACACATCTTGAAATTTCCCTTCTTGATTGTGTTTAATAGTTTGATCGCTCCAGGAAATGGCTTTACATTTCCTCTTATTCCTTTTCGGAAGCTGATTTCCTTTGCCTCTATTATGGCTTTGACGTCCTCTTCAGAAACTTTGTCTTCCATGACTTCGCGAATTATGAAATCGTTCCTGGCGCCGAAAAGCTTAGTAAAGTCTGTCCAGGTAAACTTTATCCCACTTTTGGCGAAGGTTTCCTGCCAGGCAGCAAAGTGGTAAGAAGCGGAGTCAGCAATGACTCCATCCAAATCCCAGAGGATAGTCTTTTTTGACTGTCTCCAAACGTAAAACAAGGAGTTGCCTTCCGCTATAATTGTGTTGTCTTTCAGGGCAAGAACTCCCGTGGTTTCTACCAGTCTCTTCGTTAACCTGGTAACCCAAGCAGAAATCTGGATTGGCTCGTTGATAGGCGCTAAATGCTTAAACCTCACTTCACTTTTGGCAGTAACACCAAAATCAATGCCATAGCAAAGAATGGCATAGGCAGTTATCTCATCAAGGAGGGTATAAAGGATACCGCCATGGACTACTTTGTTCCAGCCCTGATAAAATTTCCCTGCCGTGAACTCAGCCCAAACCTTTTCTCCATCATAAACAGGTTTCAATTTCAGCCCTATAGGATTGTCTTCGCCACAGGCAAAGCAAAGCCTGGTTGTATATTCAACATCCAAATCTAATTTGGGAATTTTCACTCTGTTATCCTCTTTTCCTTGGGCTTTGTTATGTGAGGGGGACGAAGATATAATGGCTGTAAGGTAGCTAAGTCATCCCTTTCTCCTTTGTTTAGTTTTTGCCAACCTAACACAGCTAAGAATCCAGCTCGGTGTAGTCTGGTAAAAGTCTGTGGTATTATAGCCCTACTACCCAAATTTTGTCCTATTTCCTTTTCTACATCCGGGAAGATTTCGCCACAAAAGAGCGTTTCCTCTTTTATTTCTTGACATAAGTTTTCTAAGGTGGTTAAGTGCTCTTCCTGCCAACAATACCATTCATCATTTCTCTGTTGATAGAGGGCAGTAGCTATTTCGCTATGTCCAGCTTTGTGGATGGGGCATAAAGGCAATCCAGTATAGGCAAAAGGATAAGCTTCAGCTTCAAGGGTGCTTATACCCAGTATAGGAGTATTCAGGGAAAAGGCTATTCCCTTGGCTATACTTATACCCACGCGCAGCCCATTAAAGCTTCCTGGTCCCTTAGCTACAATGATTGCTTCCAGGGAATCTGGTTTCACCTTGGTTAGTGAGAGCAAACAATCCAGGCGGGACATTACTTCCACAGTATGGTTTTGTGCTGTTTGCCAGGTAAGTTCAGCCAGGATTTCGCCTTTGTGGGACAGCGCCAGGCTACAAATATTTGATGAGGTATTTATAGCTAATTCCATAAGAAAATCAAAAACTCAATTTGCATTTTGATTTTTGCATTTTGATTTTTAATCTTTTTATTAGCTCTAAGTAGCGCTTCCCTTTGGGGGTGAAGTAAATAGTGCGCTCTGTTTCAGAATGAGAAACATAGTTCAGTGCGATGAGCAAATTTTCTTGCGGCAGTATTGGCAATCCCTTTTCTGCCCATTCGATTACGCAGACTCCTTTGCTGTAGAAATATTCTTCCAACCCCAAGTCAGCAATTTCATCAATGTTGTCCAGACGATAGAAATCAATATGGTATAAAGGAAGCCTGCCATGATATTCCCTGATTATGACGAAGGAGGGACTAAAGGCGTATTCCTTTATGCCTAATCCCTGGGCTATGCCCTGAGTCAGGCAAGTTTTGCCTGTCCCTAAATCACCAGTGAGGAGAAAAATATCACCACTTTGAGCTAGTTCACCTAGGAGGCTTCCCAAAAGCTGAGTTTGCTCGGGACTATAGGAATTAAGCTTTAGGATCTCCATTTCTAAAATATTAAGCGCTCAGCCATTTTGTTTCCAGTATAGACACTTGCAGAGTATAAACACAATGACAGGACAGACCAAATGAAGTATCTTTTGGTTACCTACCAGTGGCGGATTTTGACCCGTCCCCAAGTGGCGGCATTTGACTGTCCGGTGACATTTAAAGTGACCTTTTCAACTGTAGAGCCATGCAATGCTACTATAAAAATAGTAAAATATTAATTGGGTGTTTTGTTACAAATTTCGAGCTATTGTCATTAAATAGTCTAATGCGGTTCATTGGCAGTAAGGAAAGCTTGATACCCTTCATCTCTGAGGTTATTGAAGGCATTGGCATTAGTGAAAGAGTTTTCTTCGACATATTTTCGGGTACGACACAGGTAGCTCAACACTTCAAGAAAATGGGCTATCATATTATTTCAAATGATAATCTTTACTTCTCCTATCTTTTACAAAGGACGTACATAGAAAATAACGTCGTTCCCCTGTTTTTGAGGTTGGTGCTATGGCTGAGAGAAAAAGGAAGTTATGATGATAGCAAGATAAGAGCACAGAACGTTATTGATTTTCTAAACACTGCAGACCCTATTAAAGGATACGTTTTTGAAAATTACGCCAGAGATGGCAAGTATCGACGAATGTATTTCTCCAACGAGAATGCCCAGAAAATCGATGGCATACTATCTCTTATAGAATTATGGCGGCAAAATGACCTTATATCAGAGATGGAAGAAAATATATTAAAGACCGCGCTGATAGAAGCAATACCTTTTGTTTCCAATATTTCGGGGACTTATGGAGCATATCTAAAACATTGGGATGAAAGGGCCTTTAAGCCCTTAACCCTCACGGTACCCCAGTTCATATTATCAACTAAGCAACATTATTGTTTTCAAAAAGATGCGAATGAATTAATAAGGGATTTTGACACAGATATGCTTTATCTTGATCCTCCTTATAATACGAGGCAGTATATTTCAAACTACCATGTTTTGGAAACCATAGCGAGGAATGACAAGGCAGAGCTAAAAGGAAAAACCGGACTACGTAAGGATGATCATTTGTACAAATCGAAATTTTCTCAAGAGAAATATTGTGTTGAGGCTCTCGAAGATCTAATCATGGCTGCTAGAGCAAAGTACATCTTGATGAGCTATAACTCTGAAGGGATTATTCCAGAGCGTGAGATAGAGAGGATTTTTAAGAAGAAGGGGAATAATTATAAAAAATTTGAAAAAAGTTACAGAAGGTTCAAAAGTCATTCGCAGGGGAAACCGAAAGAGGCTGTAACCGAGTATATTTATTTTGTAGAAGTGCCTGGGGCTAAACATTATCTTGTTAATCTCGAAGAGCAACAGGGACAACCCAGTCGTGTACGTGAACAGTTACCCTTACTTGAGCTTATTAGCGGAGATAGTTCCACTACGTCTAGGAAGTTGGGAACCGAGCGTGGAGAGAGCGGTATCTATGATATTCGCAATAAACTGAACAATTTGACTGGAAAAGAATGGGTTTACAGAATTAATTCCGTTGAAATATTGGACAACGATTATGATGAAGCGAGACTCCTCGAGTTCATGGCAGAAATACTCGAAACCAAGTATAGTACCAAAGGGAAAGAGAGTTTTTCTCATGTATTGAGGGCGAGAAACCCTGCCCCTAAACCTCCGCAGCTAATGAAGAGACTTATCGATTTCTTTACTAAGGAAAGTGGTTGGGTATTAGATCCTTTTATGGGAGTTGGAGGCACCTTGCTAGGAGTCTCTCTCACAAACAGAAACGCCGTGGGTATTGAGTTATCTCAGGAATATGTTGACATATATAAGGAAGTCTGTCGAAGAGAAAACCTGAAAGAGCAAATAGCCATAGTGGGGGATGCAAGAGATATCGACAAATTCCCTGACGTGACAGGAAGGATTTTTGATTTAATATTAACTGATCCACCATATTCCAACATGATGGCCAAAAAGAAGACAGGAGAGGCAGTAAAAAAGGGGGGAAATACTGATGCTACGCCTTTTACAAAGTACAAAGAGGATATCGGCAATGAGCCATTACCTATTTTTCTTGAAGGACTCAAGACCATCATCGCAAGAAGTTCTAGATATTTGAAAAACAAGGGTTATTTGCTCGTTTTCACGAAAGATTTCCAGCCCGTTGATAACTATCATGGGATGCTTCATTTCGATATAGTAAAGAAATTATCAGAAATTCCGCAGCTTAAATTTAAAGGCTATAAGATTTGGTATGATAAAACAGTAAATCTTTACCCGTATGGATACCCA
>Ga0210049_1002263_pt1 | contig 18008 bp, 25 predicted proteins | sample CryGeyCG2014_300_2_FD_183964 | JGI IMG/M metagenome (GOLD analysis project Ga0210049, IMG submission 183964) | Groundwater microbial communities from aquifer - Crystal Geyser CG06_land_8/20/14_3.00 (SPAdes) (version 2) | ecosystem: Environmental > Aquatic > Deep subsurface > Groundwater | place... | reverse complement strand
TTTATTCTGACACCCTCTGGAGCAATACTGATTCCAGCCAAACTTCTCGGCTTCATTTACCCGTCCCGCTTGTCGAAAATATTCCTTTTCACAAAACGCACATTTTACTTTTACTAAATTCATAGTTTTAAACCTTTACATTTTTTACTTGTTTAGTATTATTATAGTAGAGAATCTACGAGAAAAATCCGCAAGAACATCTACTTTAATAGTATTAAAATAATAGACATATGTCAAGAGGGTTATCCACAATAGGAAATAACATTAGGCAATACCGAAAAAAGCTCGGGCTTTCTCAAGATAAACTGTCTAAGTTTGCTGGGGTAGCATATAACACCGTCGTCAAGATTGAGTCGGGCGAAAATCAAAATCCAACAATTGGAACAGCCCAAAAAATTGCCAAAGCCTTAGGAATTTCTATTGACGATTTAATAAAAAAGTAATTCTATGAAAGAAAAAATTAAGAAAAAAAGTATATGACAATACCCGATAATAAATCATTAAAATATACAAAAAATCCTTGCGGTTGGTATAAAGGAATGGATAAGCTCGAAACGGATAAAAGTAAAATGTATTTAATCTCGATCGAAAGACAGGATAAAAATAAGCTGCTTCTTAGATTAAAAACAAAAAATATAGAGTGTTTAGCTTCTGTTGAAGCAATTGACGCAATCGGAACGCAAGATTTAGATTTAATCGAAAATGAGTTAAAGAATAATTTTATAGGTCATTCTTACAAGGAAATTTTAAATTATGATTTTGGGCCAAAAGCAGGAAGGTTATGATGGTGTAAATCTATGAAAGAAAAAATTAAAAAAATTGGGATAGGGATTGGAATTTTGGCAATGTTAGCAATCATAGTAATTGGATTTACGTTTTGGAAAAACAAGCAGGCGAGAATTGAAGAATGTAAATCCCGCTGTGTTTATAGCCCGGTTGAAACTCTCGGAGGTGGAATAGAAGGATTTGTCTGGGTTTATCTTCCCGAGGGAGACCGAGGTGGAAAACCTTTAGGGGCATATCGCACGTTTCAAACTCAAAAACAATGCATTGATTACTGTCTTACTATAAAATAAATCTATGAAAGAAAAAATTAAAACAATTTATTGTCCCAGAAATACTGATTTTATAATCATTGAATTTGATAACGGAAAACAAATAGCTTTTGTAAACATAAGAAGAACGCATTTTCAAAATCAATATTGCGATAAATTAAAAGATTTAAAAAGAGCTCCTATTTTAGTAAAAAATATAGAAATGAAAGGGTTTGATTATGATGAAGTAGACGACATTACAGAAAAGAATGGGGAATATATTTTATTTGTTTTTGGTCCTAAAAAGAATTATGAAACAACAATCTCTCCTAACGAACTTAAGGTTGTGCTTAATTGCGACAAAAAGGAATTTTAATTAGAATTCTCTATGAAAGAAAAAATTACTTTACTTAAAGATGAAGAATGGGGTTCAATTGACGGAGAAGCTTGCCGAGTTATAGATTTCGTTCCAATGGGAAGTTCGGTAAAAAATGGAAAAGTTATAGCTAAGGATATGACAACACCTTACGCATCTATTCAGATAGAATGTAAAAAATTATCAGGGGAAATAACTGGATTTATTACCCATAAAATAGATTTTATTAATCTTTGGAATGCTTTTAAAGAAAGGGGGGTAAGGGAAAATGAGGAAGTGTTGATTTTTTGGTCAATTAATCATTACAAAAATAAAATATTTAAAAGCCTTTCCCGTGCAATGCCTAAATTGTGGGTAATGATTTGTAAAAAAGGCGCCTTTGAACTGATGACAGACGCCGAAAGTCGGCCAGAGTTACAAGGCGAGGCAAGATTTTTAGCAGAGCGACCAATTATGGATTGGAAACCAGACGTAATGGAATAAAATCCAAATAATCTATGAAAGAAAAAATTAAGAAATTCATTTATACAGTAATCATTGTTGCAGCTGTATTTTACTTTCTTGCAGGTATCGGATTTATTATTTCTGGCACTCCGTTTTGTAAGGTAGAATTTGAAGGAATCAACGAATATGGAGAGGAAGTATATGGATATGAAAATAGCTGGGAATGCTTCTTAAATCGCTGGGTATTTATTTTATCTACCCTTATAACGCTCCATTTTATTTACAAGGTTGGGAAAAGGGGTGGACTTGAAAAACTTTAAGAGTTGTAAAAATCAAATTGCTACAGAAATATATTAAGCCTCATCGTTGGGCAGTTTTTTATTGAGAAAAATCGAAAATAGTGCTAAAATTAATCTATAATTAGAAATGGAAAACGGTTTAGGTTATTATGAAGCCGAAATTGATTTTGTTTGATTTATTTGGCACTCTGGTCTTTCCGGTAGAAAAAATCAAGCGGGAAGATTTTTTCGCTTTTTATCAAAAAATTGGAATTAAATTAAAAACCAAAGAAGATATAGACCTCTTTACCTCTACCTTTACCGATTTGATGACCGAGAGCGACAATTGGCAAGATTTTAGCCAAAAACTTCTTGGGAAATTTATTCCAAAAGCGGGAGAAGAGATAATTAATAAGTTAGCCAATTTTTATCAAGAAAATCTTGTTTATCAGCTTTTTGATGACGCAAAGGAAATAATTAACCTTCCTTGCCAAAAAGCTATTTTAACTTCCGCAGCTCAATTTTTATTCTCCAGCCTCGGTTTAGAAAAATATTTTCAGATTTTTACTCCGAGAGAAACAAAGTTTTTAAAACCAGACGAAAGAGCATTTTTATATCCCTTAGAAAAACTGGGAGTAAAAACTGAGGAGGCAGTAATGGTTGGTGACGAAATAGAAAGAGATTTGATTCCGGCTAAAAATTTAGGCTTGGAGGTAATCTTAATTGATAGACAAAACAAAATTAAAAACTCTCCGGTTAGAAAAATTAATTCTTTAACTGAACTCAAACAAATTTTAATTTAAAATAGGAAGGGAGTCGGGGAAACCTAGGTTGCCCCGTGTAGGAAAACAGGCTTTCGCCGAAGGCGAAAACGTTAGAAACCGTGGGTTTCTAAGGAGCGGTGTTAGCGCGATTGCCGAAGGCAATCGTCGCGTGCCGCGACGGGCCTATAGTTTAACGGTAAAACGGCGCATTCGCATTGCGCAAATGGCAGTTCGATTCTGCCTGGGTCCATTATGAATTCGAAACAAGTTGGTAACTGGGGCGAGAGAATTGCTGAAGATTATTTAAGGAATAAAGGATATCAAATTTTAGACAGGAATTATTCTTTTAGAATCCCAGGCAATCCTCAAAAGGGAGAGATTGATATTGTGGCTAAAAAAGATGATATAATTAGTTTTATTGAGGTAAAAACTTTATCTGACCCAGCAGTCTTGATATCGCCGGAGGAGAAGGTGAATTTTGGAAAGCAAAGAAAATTAAGAATTACGGCGGAAAGTTGGTTGATGAAAAGGAAGATTCCTTTAGATACAAAGTGGCAGATTGATGTAATCGCAATAGAGATAGGTCCTAGTCGTCAGGCTACAATTAATCATTTCGAAAATGCCATCCCCTATGCCCCGTAGTAGAATTTCAAACGATTATGTTCCACTATATCTATGTTATTGAAAGCACAAAGGATGGTGGTTTATATACCGGCTACACTACAAACCTTGCTCAAAGATTGAAAGAACATAATCGAGGTTTAAATTTTTCGACCAAACCAAATAGGCCGTGGAAACTTATCTACTACGAGACCTGTCTTAATGAAAATGATGCCGAACGCAGAGAAAAATATCTGAAAACTTCGCAAGGTCAACGCCTATTGAAACGTAGGCTTAAAGAATATTTTTATTTAAGAAAAATTTAATTTGAAATTTCACTACGGGGTATGCCTAATTTAATTCTTTTAATTATTTTTGGTTATTTATTAGGTTCTGTTCCTTTTAGTTATTTGATTCCTAAAGCTAAAGGAATTGACATTAGAAAAGTTGGCTCAGGAAATGTTGGCGCCACCAACGTTATCCGAGCTCTGGGTTTGAAATTTGGGCTGCTGGCAACCATTTTAGATCTTTTGAAAGCCGTCATTCCAGTTTATTTAGCCACCAGATTTTTACTTTTTGATTGGCAAATTGCTCTGGTGGCAATAACCCCGGTTTTTGGACATATTTTCCCTATTTGGCTTAACTTCAGAGGAGGGAAGGGAGTGGGAAGCACCATTGGAGTTTTATTTATTCTTTTAGGTTGGGAAAGATTTTTAATTTTGCTTTCAATTTGGTTAATAGTAATAGCCATTTTTCAGATAATGAGCGTTGCCAGTCTTTTAATGTCGAGTCTTCTGCCTCTGTTTATGGCCTACTTTTCTTATCCTCTTCCTTATTTTTTCTTAGTCATTGCTTTAGCCGTGCTTATTTGGTGGGCTCATCGAGAAAACTTGCAAAGGATCAAGGAAGGTATAGAGCCGAAATTAAAATTTAAAAAATCATTATGAGTAATAATGAAAGAAAAATCGCTATTTTTGATTTAGATGGAACTTTAGTCAACTCTCACCTCTGGCTGGGAATTGTCAAACATCATTTGAAGACAAAAGAAAACCTCTTTTCAGTTTTTTGGTACCTCTTCAGCCACATGGCCCTGGCGCCCTTTTGGAAAATGAAATTAATCCCGACTGAAAAATACTATAAAAGCTGGGGGCAGGATCTGGCCTTGACGATGAAAGGAATAAAGACAGATAAAGCAAAAGTAATCTTTGAATGGCTATCTGATCAGTACCTATTACCTTCTTCAAAGAAGAACGTTTTAGAGAGATTAAAAAAACATCAGGAAGAAGGTTTTCTGACAATTTTAACTTCGGGTAGCTTTCAAGACTTAATTAAAATCATCGCTAACCGTCTTAATATTGATTTTGCTATCGGAACAGAATTAGAGCAAAAGAGCGATAAATTTTCTGGTAAAATTGTCCCTCCCTTTTGTTTTGGCCAGGGGAAAGCCGAGAAGGTAAAGAATTTTTTATCTGAAAAAAAATTAAAAATAAATTTTAAAGAAAGTTTTGCTTATTCGGATAGTTTTTTTGATTTACCAATTTTAGAAATGGCTGGTAACAAGGTTGTTGTCGAGCCGGATAAAAAATTATTAAAAATTGCCAAAAATAAAGGTTGGCAAATAATTTAAAAATATGAATAAAATTGGTTTAGTTGTTGATGAAGCGGCGGATTTACCCAAAGAGATAATCGAAAAATATCAGATGGCCGTTGTTCCTGTAAAAATGGATTGGCCAGATTTAGAAAATTTACCCGGCGAAAATACTTTTCAGAAAATGAGAGAAGCAGAAAAACGGGGAATCAAAAGTTTTGGCAAAACCTCTCAACCTTCCCCTAAAGATTTTTTAGTTGCCTTTAAAAAACAGTTAGAAAGTTTCGATAAAATTCTTTGTATTACTGTAACTTCTAAACTTTCTGGGACTTATAATTCAGCAAACCAGGCTAGAGGAATATTGAGCCAAGAAGATCAAAAACGAGTTTTTATTGTTGATTCTTTGAACGCAAGCTGTGGTGAAGGGCTCTCAGATCTAAAAGCAATTGATTTAATTGAGCAAGGCAAAGATACAGAAGAAATCGTTAAGGAGTTAGAAAAATTTGTTCCTCAAGTTCGTCTTTATGGAATATTTGAAGACCCTAAATGGCTAGAAGCCTCAGGCAGAATATCTTCTACTTTGGCCAATTGGTTTAGAAGAATGCAAAAACTTGGATTTAGGCCAATATTGGGAGTAAAAAAAGGATTAGTAAAAGCTATCGGAATAAAAGCTAAAGCTAAAGATATTCCCACTGCCTTATTTCACCAATTTGAAGCCAAAACAAAGAAATTAAGGAACCAAGGTAAAAAAATCAGGGTAGCAATTACCCATGGCGATGATTTACCAGGAGTTCAAAAATTAAAAGAGATGATAGAAAAAAACCTTGAGAATACTGAAGTCGCTTTTGTTAATTTAATCGACAATGTTCTTGGTGTTCTAGTTGGCCCTAATGCTATTATTCTGGCCTGGTGTAAATTATAGAAAACGGGCAAGAAGACCACCGATTTCAATGGATAAATTACTCCTTTTATGATATCATACTAGTAATGTATAAACAAATTCTCAAGAAGACCTACAAGTATAGACTATATCCAACTGAACGGCAGCAAGATATTCTTGAAAAACAACTTTCTCTCTGCCGCTGGCTTTACAATCATTTCTTAGAAGAAAGGAAAACTCTCTATGAAAAGAGTAAAACAAAGATTACCTGTTTTGACCAAATCAGAGAAATTCCAGAACTTAAAAAAGGAAAACCAGAACTAGGGGAAGTCTATTCTCAGACCCTTCAAGATGTAGTTAGAAGATTAGATAAAGCCTTTCAAAACTTCTTTAGAAGAGTTAAGAAGAACAAGAACGGGGAAAAGCAGAATCCAGGCTATCCAAGATTTAAAGGTTATTGGAGATATGATAGTATTGTCTATCCTCAGTCAGGGTTTCAACTAAAAGAAGACAAGCTCAATCTCTCAAAAATAGGTAACCTAAAGATTGAGCTTCACCGGCCAGTTGAAGGAAATGTAAAAATACTAACCCTCAGAAGAACCTCAACTAATAAATGGTATGCCTGCTTTTCAGTAGAAATTAATAAAGAATTACCAAAGAAAAAGAAAATCAAAAAAGTTCTGGGTATTGATGTTGGACTAAATAGTTTCTTAACTACCAATCAAGGAGAAAAGATAGATAATCCAAGATACTTAATCAAATCAGAGGAAAAACTATCTCAAATCCAAAGATGGCATTCCAGAAAGAAACTAAAAAGCAACAATAGAAGCAAGTCAAGATTAAAAGTAGCTAAACTACACGAGAAAATAACTAATCAAAGAATAGATTTTCTTCACAAACTAAGCCATAAATTAGTAAAGAACTTCCGGCTCATTGCCTTTGAGAAATTAAATATCAAAGGAATGACAAAAAATAAGTATTTAGCAAAATCAATTATTGATACATCTTGGGCTCACTTTCTACAACAGCTCACCTACAAAGCGGCAGAAGCTGGTGTCTGGGCAGTAGGAGTTAACCCCAAGAATACTACCCAAGTATGCAGTGGCTGCAAAAATATTGTTCCAAAGACATTAGCCACCAGAAAACATAAATGTCCTCTTTGTGGCTTAACAATAGACAGAGATGTCAACGCAGCTAGAAACATACTTCAATTAGCATTAGATACCGTAGGAACTACGGAAATCAACGCCTGTGGAGTTAGGAGAATACTCCCGACTATGAAGCAGGAAGCCACCGGTTTTAACCGATGGTAGTTCACAAACTTAATTGATAATGTCCTTGGTGTTTTAGTTGGTCCTGATGCTTTAGTGATTGCTTGGTCTGAGATTACTTGAGAGCTAAATATATTCTTTGAATGGCGGTGATATTTGAGAAAATTGCCAAAATTATAATTGGATAAATCATCCAGGAAAGGTTGAAGATTCCCAGGAACATTGCCAGAGAAATTAAGATTATTCTTTCTGCTCGGCCAAAAAAGCCTTTTTTAATTTCAGTTTCGACCAGCCCCTTTTCTTTAGCTGCCGCTTTGGCATAGGTTGTCATCAAGGAGCCAAAAAAAGCCAGGAAAATCCAAACCTCCACTGGCAATATAAAAAATTCCTTTAAGGGTAAAAATAAAAAACCTAATAAAATAATTCCCTCAACATATCTATCAGAGATGGTGTCTAAATAGGCACCCTTTTTAGTTTCTCTTTTCAAAAACTTGGCCACCGCTCCATCAATAAAATCTAAGACCGAAGCAATGACAAAAAAAATCAGAGCCAAAACTAAGTTTTTAGAAGTTAAAAAATAAAAAGAAATTAAAACAAAAAAAAGGGAAAATAAGGTGTACTGATTTGGTGATAAGCCAAGCTTTGCGAAGGCCTCACCCATTTTTTCCGAAATTTTTTTAAATTTTTCTCGTTTTTCCTCTAACATGTATGTGTGCAAGGTCGAACCTTACACATTTTAAGTTTGGTGAGATTTCGTTTTGTGTGGTCGATGACCTTTTCAAGAAATTTGGCTTCGGAGCCACAGACTTTAACATTTTTCTTTTTGATTGTTTCTAAAATTTCCTCAGCTGATAAATTTTCCCCGGGGATTTCTAAATAGCATTTTCCGATAAAGTTTGGGAAGTGAGCGTCGGAACCACAGGTCCAAGGAAGATTATGTCTTCGAGAAAATTCTAAAGCTTTTTTATTTCCTCCGAAAAGAGAGGCATTTAAAACTTCGATTCCGTCAATATCATTCACTAAATCTTTTAAATCACCCTTAAAAGAACAAAACCAACCAAAAGGATGAGGGATAACGGCTAAACCGCCGACCTCTTTTATTTCTCTGATAGTTTCTTTTGCTGATAACTTATTTGGAATTTTTTCTCCGATATTTAAACCTAGAATATCGCCAGCCTTACTTTTAACCTCAATTCCAGGTATAATTAAAATAGGTTTTCCTCTGGCATATTCCATTGCTTCCAAGGCCCCTTTAATCTCATTGTGATCGGTAATAGCTAAGCAATCAACTCCCTTTTTAAGAGCAGCATCTACCATTTCTTTTGGCGAGGCGTTACTGTCATAAGAATAAGAGGTATGGACGTGTAAATCGCACTTCATATCTATATGAATATTTTAACATATATTCTCTCTTGTCTCTATTTTTTTCTGCCAGCTTATTTTGCTAATATGACGCCGCCTTTAGTAAGGGGGGCAAGATTTTTAAAAATTTTGGACAGAGAGGTGGATTTTGGACGCCACCCGCCCACCGCCCTATTTAAAGATGGCCAGCCCATTTTGGGACCTCACAAGCGTTGGCGGGGAGTAATCTTTGGAATCATAGTTGGAATGCTGGTTGTCTGGGGCCAAAGTTGGCTCTACCACTATGAGGCGGTTCAGAGGATTAGTTTTTTAAACTACCAGAAAATTGATATTTTGCTTTTTGGCTTTTTAATTTCAGCCGGCGCAGTTTGCGGCGACCTCTTTTTTGCCTTTATCAAACGCCGTTTAAAAATACCTCCCGGGACAAGATTTATTCCCTGGGACCAGACAAATTATGTTATCGGCGCATATATTTTCTTGACACCTGTTTTTAAAATTGATATCCTAATCTGGATAACTCTTTTTATTTTTACCTTCCTTTTACATATAATTGTTAATCGGCTTGGCTATTGTTTAAAGCTCCACCGAGCCAAATGGTAAAATAAAAACATGTTTGAAGAAATTTCTAAGATATTCTGGCAAAATTTAACTGAAATATCTCCCCCAATTTTTTGGGCAGGTTTAGTTTTACTTGTAGGAATTTTAATTGCTAAATGGCTGGGTCAAATTTCGGTTGCTTTCTTGAATAAAATAAAATTAAATCAGCTCTTAAAAAGAATGGGGTTGGAAGAGGCCTTAGTGAAAATTGATACCAGGCTTAATGCTCCGAAATTTTTCGGTGCGATAGTTAAGTGGTTTTTTATTGTAGTTTTTCTGATGGCTTCTTCGGAAATTTTAGGGTTAACCCAGTTTAGTCAATTTTTAGAAAAGGTAATCGGATACTTTCCAAATATCTTTATTTCTTGTTTAATTTTTTTCGTTGCCGCTTTTTTAGCTGATTTTTCCCAAAGAATTATGGTTGGAACCCTGGAAAAAGAAAAAATTACTTATTCCAGATTCATCGGGAAATGGATAGGCTGGGCGATCTGGCTTTTCGCTATTTTAGCTATTCTTTACCAACTCCAAATTGCTTCCAATTTGATTTTAGCCATCTTCATTGGTATGGTGGCTACTATTTCTATTGCTTTGGGAATTGCCTTTGGTTTAGGTGGAAAGGATTTGGCAGCCAAGATTCTTAAAGAGCTCGAGGAAAAAATCAAATAAGAATATATGGAGTATTTAACCCAAGAGGAGCTAAAAAAAATGATGCTCCTCTCTTGGAAAAAAATTGAAGAAAACAAAGAGCAGATTAATAAGATTAATGTCTTCCCGGTCCCTGACCAGGATACGGGAAGTAACATGGCTAAGACCCTGCTGGGGATAAAGAAAGCTATTGAAGGAAAAGAGTTTAAAGATTTGAACGAAATTTCGGAAGCTGCCTTAGATGGTGCTTTAACTGCTGCTCAGGGAAATGCCGGCGTAATTTACGTCGGTTTTTTAGCCAGTTTTTTGCCATTACTTGATAAAAATCCGGTTAATGCTAAAAAATTAGCCATTGCTTTTGAAAAAGGAGCAGAAAGAGCCAGAAAATCTATTCAAAATCCAAAAGAAGGAACAATTTTAGATGTCATCGATGCAGCCAGAGACGTTTTTAAGGTTGAAGCAGAAAAAGAGAAAGATATTATTAATCTCTTTAAATTAGTAACGGAAAAAGCTAGAGAAGCCTTATTAGCCACCCGAGAGAAAATGGAAATTTTTAGAAGAGCCAATGTAGTTGATGCCGGGGGTCTTGGTTTTTTAATGATTTTGGAAAGTTATTTAGAGGCCTTAGAAGGCGAGAAAAAAGAAGTAAAGAAGGAAGAGATGCCTTCAGAAAAAATTAGGAGATTTGTCCAAGTTCTTTCCAATCGATATGAAATTGTTTCTTTGATTGAAAACCCAAGATTTAATGAGGAAATCATCCGGGGAAAATTGAAAAAAATGGGAGACTCCATCGATGTCGTTCAAATTGGAAATAAAACAAAAGTTCATATTCACACCGATTATCCAGGAGAAGTGAGAGATGTTATGAGAGAGACGGGTTCAATTTTAGAATTAAGAACTGAAGATATGGCAAAGGAGGTGGTTGGCGAGCCCTCGGTTAGAAAAGTTTCAATTGGAATTGTTACTGAAGGAAATCTTGCTGATCTACCCCAGAAAGTTTTAGAAAGATATCAAATCGAGCCGGTTCTTTGCATTGTCGATTGGCCAGAAGGCCAAAATCTCCCTGGTGAAAATATTTACCAGAAAATGAGAGAGGCTGATAAAAGAAGAATTAAAACCTTTCCAAAAACTACTCAACCTTCTCCAAAATCCTATTTCGATGCCTTCAAAAAACAACTTCAAAAGTTTGATAAAGTTTTATGTATTACTCTATCCCACAAACTTTCTGGTTGTTACAATTCAGCCTGTCAGGGAAAAGAGATGATGAGTGAAAATGAAAAACAAAGAATTTATATTTTGGATTCTTTACAGGCGGCGGCAAGTCAGGCCCTTTTAGTTTTAAAAGCAATTGAGTTAATTCAAGAGCAAAGAGAAATTAATGAGGTTATTGAGGAACTGAAAAAATTAATTCCCAAAACCCATTTATATGCTATTTTGGAAGACCCAAAATGGTTAGAGGCTGGCGGAAGGATGAGTAAATCTCAGGCTAACTGGATAAGAAGAATAAAAAAAATAAACCTTCATCCTTTGGTGACAATCAAAGATGGGGTAGTTACTAAAGCTGGAATAATTTTTGCTAGAGACACGGCTGAAGCTCTTTTCAAAAAAATAGCAAAAGAAAGCCAAAAAGCCAGGAAAGAGGGAAAGAGAATCAGGATAATAATTGGCCATGCCGATAATCCAGAAGGAGCAGAAAAACTGAGACAAAGGCTAAAAGAAATTAAAGCCGAGGTTCCTTTTATCAGTTTAGCCTCGCCAGTGGTTTGCAGCCATACTGGTCCAGGAACCTTATTAGCTGGCTGGATGCCCATATAAATATGTACATAAAAGGCGTAGGGATGACAAAATTTGATTATTCTGATAAACCCTGGTGGCAATTTTGTTACGAAGCAACCATGGAAGCCCTGGAGGATGCTAAAATGAAAATCTCTGAAATTGATGCCATTGTTTTATCGGCCATTTCTAATGCCGATGGTTACGGCGAACACCAGACTCATAAAATTTCTTTGCTTTCTGATTTATTTAAGACAAACTGCCCAATTATTGAGGTACCTTCAGTCTGTGCCGGTGGAGGCGTAGCTATTTGGGCAGCACTGCATTTAAATGGATTTAAAAATATCTTAGTGGTCAGTGGGGAAAGATTAGTGGATAATGTTAGTGAAATGACTACCCATTGGATCCTTTCAGCAGCTGAAAGAGTGATTGAGCAAACCGAGGGAATGCTTTTCCCGGTTCAGAATGTTTTAGTCTGGCAACAGTATATGGTAAAGTATGGAGCAACAATGGATGACTTAGCCCTCATTGCTTTTAAAAACCACCAAAACGCTACTTTAAACCCAAAAGCCTATTACTATAAAAGACCGGTTTCCTTGGAAGATATTAAAAATTCGCCAATAGTTGCTTCTCCCTTCCGCTTGATGGATTGTTCTTTGTCAGTTAATGGAGGGGCAGCAGTTATTCTTTCGAAAGAGAAGTCAGATATTGAAATTATTGGTTCGGGTTTTGCCACTGATTATCTTTTAACTTTCGGCCGAGAAATTGTTACCCATTTTAAAGGAACTAGAATCGCGGCTGAGCAGGCTTTTAAAGAAGCTAAAATTAAACCAAATAATATTGATGTGGCTGAAGTTCACGATGCTTTTACTTCGGTGGAATTATTCTCTTATGAAGATTTAGGTTTTGCCCCGATTGGAAAGGGGGCAGAGTTAATTAGAAGCGGGAAAGTTAATTTAGATGGCGAGTTCCCAATTAATCCCTCCGGCGGTCTAAAAGCCAAAGGCCATCCAATTTCAGTAACGGGATTAGCTCAAATTTACGAAATTGCCAATCAGCTAAGGGGGAGATGCGGCGAGCGTCAGGTAAAACCCGTTCCCCAAATTGGTTTATGCCATAATATAGGCGGGGCAGGGGGGAGCGTCACAGTCCACATCCTGAAAAAAATTACTTAGTTTTGAATTTTTTCAGCAGCTCTTTTAAATCTTTTTTCATTTTAGTGGAAACTTCAATTAGACAAACTCCTTTTTCTGGAAAACCATAAATTACTGCCGTATTTTTTTCTGAAAGCAAGACACTAGGAATGACCAGAAGATCTTCTTCGCCATTAACAAAAACATTTTCATTATTTTTAATTGCTTTTTTAAGAATCGGCCAGACTTCTTTCTGAATTGTTCCTGGCGGATTAGCACATTTTAAAGAAAACTTCAGCAATTTTCTGATTTTCTTTCTTTTAATCTTCCCATCAAAAATTTTAACATCGGAAGGCAAAGTTAAAGAACAATAATCTCCAACCGTAATTATTTTTTTAAATTTCTTTTCTTGAATTAACTTTTTAAATTTTCTGGTCACCTTTTCTTTCCCATTAAAGACGGGCATTCCCCAAATTTTTCTCAATTCTTTCTTAAGCTTAGTTGGCAAAAAATAAGTTTTTCTCATAAACTATGTCTAATCCATCATTAAAAATTATTTTCGGGATTTTGGCAATAGGAATAATTTTTTTGGTTGGAATAGAGTATAAATTAACTCTCGGGGAAATAAATGAGTTGAACGAAAAAATAGCCAGTAGCGAAACGATTTTAAGAGAATTTAAAGAGAGAAAGGTTTTTTATATAATTGATAAAGGGGACGGAAATTTGCTTTTCTATCAAATAGTTCCTGCCGAAAATTCCACCGTCTTTTCTTTATTAAAAGAGCTGGCCCAAAGAGAAAATTTTGAGATAGAATATAAGACCTATGAGGGAATGGGCGTTTTTGTTGAAAGTATTGCTGAGATAAAAAATGGAATGGATAATAAATACTGGCAATATTGGGTAAATGGAGAACTACCTATGGTGGCTGCTGATAAAAAAGAGATAAAAGAAGGTGATAAAGTGGAGTGGAAATTTGCCCCCGCATCTTTTTAATTATGAATAAAAGGAAAATTTTATTTTCAATTTTTATTATCTTTATTGGAGTTACCATCCGAATTTTTTTAAATGAAGTAATCAGGATTCCCAACTTCGAAGCCGTGACTAGTTTATCTTTGGTTTCTGGCTCATTTCTGGGAGGTGTTTTTGCTCCAGTAATTCCTCTTTTTATAATTTTTCTTTCCGACACTTATTTTGGTTTTGGACATCATCCCATTTATCTTTTTACCTGGTCAGCCTTTATTCTAATTGGAATTTTCGGCCTTCTTTTTAAAAAAAATTCAAAATATTATTTTTTGAAAATTACCGGGGGAGGGATTGCTTCAGTTTTGTTTTTTTATCTCTGGACAAATTTCGGCTGGTGGTTGAGCTTTGGGATGTATCCGATGAATCTTCAGGGATTAATCCAATCTTACATTGCCGGCCTTCCTTTTTTAAAAAACCAATTGATATCAGTTTTGGTTTTTACTCCGGTTTTTACCGCCCTTTTTTCTTTAGTTTATGATAAATTTCTTATTAAAGAAAAAAAACATGAAGATTTTGCTTTTGTGGCCAAAATTCCCTAATACTTTCTGGGGTTTCAAATATGCCCTTCCTTTTATTGGGAAAAAGACAGCCTTCCCGCCCTTGGGTTTATTAACAGTTGCCGCTTTACTTCCTTCTGAATGTGATAAAAAATTAGTCGATCTAAATATCCAGAAGTTAAACGGAAAAGACCTTTATTGGGCAGATTTTATCTTTATTTCGGCAATGATTATTCAGAAAGATTCAGTTAATGAGATAATTAAGCAAGCCAAAAAATTTCAGAAAAAAATTGTTGCCGGCGGTCCTCTCTTTACCACCGGCTATGAGGAATTTCTAAAAGACATTGACCATTTTGTTTTAGGCGAGGCAGAGGTTACCTTACCCTCTTTTTTAGAGGATTTTAAAAAGGGAAATCTAAAAAAAATCTACAAACCAAAAAAATTTCCGGATATAAGACAAACCCCCATCCCTCTCTGGGAATTAATTGATATGAAAAAATATGCCTCAATGAATATTCAATCTTCGAGAGGTTGTCCTTTTAACTGTGAGTTTTGTGATATTGTCCTTTTAAATGGAAGAGTCCAGAGGGCAAAAGACGGAGAGCAAATCTTAAAAGAATTAGATGCTTTATATAATCGTGGCTGGCGCGGCAGCGTCTTTTTTGTCGATGATAATTTCATTGGAAATAAAATAAAATTAAAAGAAGAGATTTTACCGGCGATAAGCAAATGGATGGAAGAGAAGAAATACCCATTTGACTTCAACACCCAGGCTTCAATAAATCTTGCCGATGACAGAGAATTAATGGAATTAATGGTTAAAGCCGGTTTTAACACTGTCTTTATTGGAGTTGAAAGTCCCAATGAAGAAAGCTTAAAAGAATGTGGCAAGTTTCAAAATATAAACCGAAACTTATTAGACTCAATTAGAATTGTTCAAAACCATGGCCTCCAAGTCCAGGGCGGGTTTATTATTGGTTTTGACAAAGATACTCCTTCAATTTTCGATCGGATGATTCTTTTTATTCAGAAAAGCGGAATAGTTACAGCCATGGTTGGTCTATTACAAGCCCCACCAAAAACAAGATTATGGGAAAGATTAAAAAGAGAGAAAAGATTAATTTCTCAACCCACGGGTAGTAATACCGATTGTACTATTAATTTTGTTCCGAAAATGAATTCTCGTTTTTTGATTTCCGGCTACAAAAGAGTTATGAGCCATATTTACTCTCCTAAAAATTACTACCAAAGATTAATTACTTTTTTAAAAGAATATAAACCTAAAAAGAAAAGAAATTATCGGCTCGATTTTAATCATCTTTTTGCTTTTTTAAAGTCCATTTGGATTTTAGGAATAAAAGAGAAAGAAAGATTATATTATTGGAAACTTTTCTTTTGGGCTCTTTTTAGAAAACCAAAACTTTTCCCACTGGTGATTGATATGGCTATTAAGGGGTTTCACTTTCGGAAAATTTCAGAAGAATATTTATCTTAAGACTATGTTTTATCGATGTTCAAAATGTAAAAAAATTTGGCAATATCCGATTGAGAGGTGCCCAGATTGTTTTTCTGATTTAGAAAGGATAAAAAGCGAAAAAATAAAAGTAATCGGAATTTCCAAAGTAACCATTCCGACGATTTTCCATCAAAAAATCCCTTACTTTGTTTTGGTTTTAGAGGATGAAAATGGTAATAAGTGGACTCAGAAATCAATAAAAGAATACAAAATTGGTGACCTGTTTAAGGTTGAACCCTGCACAGATAAAAACGCCGTTGCAATCTGGCGAATAAAATACGATATTTTAGAGGCAATTGAAAAGGTTATTGAATTGCTTGGCGGTCCCCCACCAAATCTTGGTTGGGGGACCAAGATTTTAATTTTACCAACTTTGGTTTCTCCGAAACACCCTTATTTGGCAATTAACACCAATCCGAAATTTTTGGAAAGTTTAATTAAATATCTCATCGAAATAGGCGGAGATGTTAAAAACATTAAAGTGGCTGCTCAAAGTTTTGATGAGACCCCGATTGAGGCATCGGCTCAAAAATCTCAACTTCTTAATGTTTGCCTTCAAAATCAAATTACTCCCCTTGATTTAGCCAAAACTAATTTTGTTAAAAAAACCCAAGACGGTCTAACCTTTGAGATTTCAGAAGAAGTATTTAATTCAGATTTAATAATTAATCTGCCAATTTTGAAACTTGATTCAAAGTTAGGAGTGAGAGGGGCGACAGAAAATATCTTGAAATTCTTGAAAAAAGAATCTTATCTTTCTTTACAATATCTTCATTCCCAGGAGGAAATAATGACTAATATGCCAGGGGTTTTGCCAAATTTTCTAACAATAGCCGACGGGCAAACTATCCAGAAGACAACTGGTTTTACCGCCTTTCTGGGCGTAATTTTGGCCAGCTTCAATCCTTTTAATCTTGACCGAGCCTTCGCCGAAATTACAATGGTAAGCAATTTGCCAGGATATCTAAAAAAGATTAAAATTGAGGATATCCCAATCGTCGGCAGAAAGGTCGAGGAAGTTCAATATAGTATAGAAAAATTAGGGGTCTAAATAGGTGAAAACAATGTCTCAGCCTCAGTCAGTTTTTGTCGACGTTCTCTTACCAAAAGTAGAAACCAGAATCCAAGCAATAGCTAAGGATATTATTTTGGTTTTAAGTTTTAGTCTTCTGACTGCCCTTTTTGCTCAAGCCAGTTTTTGGATTGGACCAGTACCCATTACTGGTCAGACTTTGGCTGTCCTTTTGGCCGGAATTTTATTAGGAAGTATTCGGGGAGGGCTATCCCAAATTGTTTATCTTTCGGTCGGCCTAACCGGTTTTCCGTTTTGGTTTGCGGCCGGCGGTCCCTTAGGAATGGCCAGGCTTATTGGTCCAACCGGTGGTTATTTAATTGGCTTTGTTTTTGCTGCTTTTCTGGTTGGCTGGTTAGCTGAAAGGGGCTGGGATAAAAAAATTAAAACAGCAATTTCAGCTATGCTCATTGGCAACATCGTTATTTATATTTTCGGCCTTTTCTGGCTAGCGAATTTTATTCCTTTAAAAGGATTACTAGCTGCTGGACTCTATCCCTTTATTCTAGGGGACGCCTTAAAGATATTGCTAGCTGGATTAGCCTTACCAATGGGCTGGAGATTCATTAAAAGGTCGTAAAATAAAATTTAAAATTATGCTTAAGGACAAAGTAGTTTTAATCACCGGCGCTTCGGGCGGCATTGGCAAAGCTATTGCGAAAAAATTTGCTGAGGCGGAAGCAAAAGTTGCCCTAAACGACATTGCTCCAACCGAAGAAGCCCTAAAAAGTTTTAGCCAAGAAATCGGCGGCAAGTATTTTTTAGCCGATGTTTCAAAATTTGAAGAGGTAGAGAAAATGGTTGAGAATATCCAAAAAGAATTTGGCAGATTAGATGTTTTAGTTAATAATGCTGGCATTACCCAGGATAGAACCTTAGCTAAAATGACAAAAGAAGAATGGCAGAAAGTAATTGATATTGATTTAACCGGAGTTTTTAACTGTACCAAAGTTGCCCTTCCTTTGATTATTGCTAATCAGGGAAAGATTATCAGCATTTCTTCTCTGGTTGGTCAGAGGGGAAATTTTGGCCAGACAAATTATGCCGCAGCCAAAGCTGGCATTATCGGTTTTACTAAGGCCTTATCTAAAGAGGTGGGAAGATTTGGAGTAACCGTTAATGCCATTGCCCCTGGTTTTATTGAAACCAGATTAA
>Ga0210049_1002260_pt1 | contig 18020 bp, 14 predicted proteins | sample CryGeyCG2014_300_2_FD_183964 | JGI IMG/M metagenome (GOLD analysis project Ga0210049, IMG submission 183964) | Groundwater microbial communities from aquifer - Crystal Geyser CG06_land_8/20/14_3.00 (SPAdes) (version 2) | ecosystem: Environmental > Aquatic > Deep subsurface > Groundwater | place... | reverse complement strand
GAAACGCTCCGGGACTAAGTGGCCCGCTTGTTTCCAAAGAAATCTCCGGCTTGGTAACAGCACCCAAAAAGCCTTGCAAAAAACGAGAGTTAAAAGCGATTTCTCCTTCATCTCCTTCGAGTTTTGCCTCCAAAGAACTCTTATTCTCCCCTATTTGCGGCGAATTGGCACTCATTTCCAAAGATCCTTTCTGAACTTTGAACTTAATAATATTAGCCGAATCTCGAGCAAAAAGAGAAACTATTTTGACTTCCCGAGAAAATCCCTCTCTGTCTAGAATAATCTTCGTTGACAGATTTTGCGGAATTATTTTTTCGTAAGCCGGGAAATCTCCCTCGATCAACCTTGAGAAAAGCTCCATTTCGGGAAAAACAAAAACAACTTGATTCTGCTCTTTAGTAAAACCCATTTTTACCGTCTTTTCTTTCTCGTCTTTATTTTCAGAAAGAATTCTTGCCATCTCCATTAATGATTTTGCTGGTAAAAGTAAGGATATTTTCTCTTTTACTTCCATATCTATCTCTAAGGTCTTTAAAGATAGTCTGTAGCCGTCTGTAGCAACCAAGGAAAGGTTTTTTCTTTCAATCTTAACAAGAACACCGGTTAGAACCGGCCGGCCTTCGTCGGTGGCTGCGGCAAAGGCAACTTGATTGATTGATTCTAAAAATTTCTCTGAAGGCAGTGAAAATAAACTCTCGGGTAAATATGTTGGCAATTTAGGAAACTCCGCTGCCGGAATCCCATTAAAACTCGCTTCATATCCATTTGTTGAAATCTTTAAAGAATTTTCTTTCGACTCCAAATCGATTTTCTCTGCAGGGAGTGAAGAAACTACTTCTGTTAGAATTTTCGCCGGGATAGTAATTTCTCCTTCTTCTTCAACCTTCGCTCCCAATTTAATATTTATTCCTGTTTCCAAGTTTGTCGCTGAAATTTGCAAACCGTTTTTATCGGCCTTAAGAAGAACATTTGCAAGAACAGGCAGTTGAGCCTTAGTAGAAATTGTTCTGAAAGAAGTTGAAAGACCGCGATTTAGATTTTCCTGTAAAATTTGTATTTTCATTTCCTTGTCCTCCGTAGTTTTAACGAAGGAGGATTTCCTTTCTACTAATTGTATACTAAAAATCGTAAGTCGGTAATTTCTTATTAATACTTAGTAGTCGTAGTAGTAGGTAATGGTGCAAAAGTTGATATTTATTAAACATTCGTTTGCTTTTCGGGTTATCTTTTTGTTTATATTTCGGTTAACTTAATCTGGATAATTTTGTTGATAAGCGTAACTTCTTTGTTGATAAGTGTAAAACTCAAGTGATTGCTTTAGATAATCGGTGCTTTATCCCCGAGATATCCACCCTTAAGCCCTCGTTTTCTTTGAGTAAGGCGGTAATCTTTTCCACACCGTGCATAATTGTAGTGTGATCTCTTCCTCCTAAAAGTTTTCCGACTTCCATATAAGGTAAATTCAGTTCTGCTCGCAAAAGATACATCAATAGTTGTCTTGGGAGAGAAACTTCTTTAACCCGTGTTGGACTTCGTAGTTGATTGACTTTTAAATGATAATAGTCAGCCAATGTTTCAATAATAACCTTTGGTTTAATCGCTTTATTGTCAAACTCTTTTTCAAGGAGTGCTTTTCCTAGAAGAGAATTTACCAACTCAGGAGAGAGAGGAATATTTTTTGTTTCCGATTCGGTAACTAGCCTTGTTAGAAATCCTTCTATTTTCCGGATCGATTCGATATTGGCGGCGATTAGTTGGGCAAGATCCATCTTAAGGTCGATTTTTCGCTGGTGAGCTTTGATTAATAAAATTGCCGTTCGCAGTTCGAAATCAGGAGCAGGAATGTCGACAGTTAAGCCGGCTTCAAACCTCGATTTTAGTCTTTCTTCTAATTTGGAAATTTCTTCCGGTGGTCGATCGCTGGTCAAAACGATTTGTCCTCCTTCTCTTTGGATGGCGTTGAAGGTGTGGAAAAACTCTTCCTGAACAGTGACCTTGCCGGCGATGAACTGGATGTCGTCCAGAAGAAGCACTTTAATGGAACGAAATTTTTTTCTGAATAAATTAGTGGTTTTGTTTTTTATTGCCTCGATTATTTCATTGGTGAATTCTTCCCCGGGGCAAAAAAAGACTTTCGTGCTGGAGTTATTTTTGAGAATTGCATGGCCGATTGCCTGCATCAAATGTGTTTTCCCTACTCCAACCCCGCCCCAGATAAAAAGCGGGTTGTAGGCGCTCGCAGGGTTTTTGGCAACGGCGGTTGCCGCGGCAAAAGGCAGTTGGTTTGAAGAAGAGACAGCAAAATTTTCAAAGGTAAAATCCGATCTTAAACTATGAGTGTTTTGGGGAGTTTGTGCCTCTAACCCGGCGTTTTCCTCAAAAAGGGGTCCAGTGTCGCCCTTGAAGGAAGAAATCGGCTTTACAGTGAAAACGAGACTATTATTGCCTTTAGTTTGTCTGTCGAGAATCTCTTTGACAAGGCTGTAGTATCTTTTTTCAATCAAGTCGATAATATAGCCGGAAGGACAGCCGATGGTCGCGATATTGTTTTCCAAAGAAAGGAGCTGTGTATTTAAAAGAAGAGTTTGGAAATGAGCCTTGGAAATAGAGATTTTTAATTCTTCCTGAATACTTTTCCAAAGAGTTGCGTTTGTCATATTGTTGTGTGGGCAGGGGTTTATATTGGGGCGGAGTCTCCTTTTTTGTTAAAGCAATCATATTTCAGTTATCCACAATTTGTCAATGGGGGAAACAGCCGATTCTCACAGATTTTTAGCGGATTTACACAGATCTATTTAAGCAGATCCGCGAGAATCCCTGCCCGCAAGCAGCCTGAGCTGCAAGCGATGGCAGGCGGGCGTTCGTAATCCGCGAAAATCAACTTCCTCGTATTGGCAGTTTAGATAAATTAAGATATACTCATCTTATTGTAATTTGCAATAGGATTAAGGTATTCGTATATACAAAAATTATATTGTTAAGTTACAAAATAGAATAATTTTAGTATATAATGGAGTTAATAGTAAATTGGAGGTTAAAAAGTTATGCCTAAACGAACCTATCAGCCCAAAAAATTAAAAAGAGTGAGAAAACACGGATTTAGAGAGAGAATGAAAACTTCGGGGGGACAGAATGTTTTGCGAAGACGAAGAGCCAAGGGCAGGAAAAAAATCTCAATTTAAAATTCCAAAGTGCTTTCAAAAAAAAATCGTCTCAGTAGAAGAGAGATTGAAGAATTAAAGGCCAAAAAAACCGGGGTACTCCAGGGCAAGTTTTTTGGTTTGGTTTTTAAAAAACAAACAAGAAGAAAAGCTTTTGCTTTGATTATTTCTAATAAAGTTGCCCCTGGAGCAGTAAAGAGAAATAGAATCAGAAGACTTTTTTTCAAGGCGGTTCAAGAGAGTTTTCCCGACAAAGAAGGCAAATTTCTTTTCTTGGCAAAAAAAGGCTGTTTGACGGCTAATTTAGAAGAATTTAGAGGAGAGATGCTCAGTTTTGGAAACAGTATAATTGATTAACAATGAAAAAACTTGCCTTGGGTTCAATTCGTTTTTACCAAAAATACTTATCGTTCGATTCTGGAATCTTGAAAGCATTTTCTTTAACCAATAAAACCTGCCGTTTCAACCCTTCTTGTTCTGAATATACTTACCAGGCGATTTCGAGGTATGGTATAATTCTGGGGAGCTGGAAAGGAACCAAAAGGATCTTTAGGTGTAATCCCGGTTACCGCGGCGGAAACGATCCTTTGCAATAATAATTATGAATATTTTACAAATACTGCTCGACCAACCAATTTTAAATGCGTTGGTTATTTTTTATAATATTTTCTTCTCAAATCTGGGGCTGGCAATTATTGCCTTGACCGCGTTGGTTCGTTTGGCTCTTATTCCTCTGACTAATCCGCAGCTTAAATCCGCACAGGTTATGCAGGAATTAAACCCGGAGCTGGCAAGTTTAAAGAAGAAATACAAGGACGACAAACAAAAGCTAATGCAAGCGCAAATGGAACTTTATAAAAAACATGGCGTGAACCCGGCTGGCGGTTGTCTCCCTCAAATCTTACAGTTCATTATTTTAATTTCTTTATATCGAACCTTTAACCAAGTTATCAAACCCGATGGAGTGAGTGTCATTGAAAACATAAATAAGAGTCTTTACTCGTTTGTTAGTTTGCCTTCGAGTACGCATCTTAATTTAACCTTTTTGTACTTAGATTTGTCCAAACCAGACCTTATTCATATTCCCGGTTTCTTTGCTCTTCCCGGGTTTTTCGTGATTATGGCAACTGTTTTCCAGTTTCTATCTTCAAAATTAATGATGCCGACGGTTAAAATAGAAGAGAAAGAAGTTCAAGCTACGGAAAAAAAGAGTGACGATATGGCCGTGGCAATGCAAAAACAAATGCTTTATCTTTTCCCGGCAATGACCTTGATTTTTGGCTACACGATGCCCTCGGGAGTTATCCTTTACTGGTTTGTCTTTTCTCTTTTTTCCTATGTTCAACAATTGGCGATAGCTAGGGCGAAGAAAGGAGTTTTAAAATGACAGGCGAGGAATTAAAAAAGGTTGAGCAAGAAATAAAAGAGTTTGTTTCCGAGCTGGAAATTCCCATTACTACCAAAACGGACCTTGATGAGGCCTCTGGGGTGCTTAATGTTCAACTTGATTCCGAAGAAGCGGCTGTTTTAATTGGTTTCCATGGAGAGACTCTTCAAGCAATCCAACTAATTCTCTCTTTTGTTGTCCATAAGTCTTCGGGAGAGTGGGTCAAGACTTTGGTAAATGTTGGCGATTATCGTCAGAAAAGAGAGGAACAACTGAAAAAACTAGCCTTGAATTTGGCCATGAAGGTAAAATTTTCCGGGGAGGCACAAACAGTTCCTAATTTGATCCCGTCCGAGAGAAGGGCAATTCATTTGATTTTAGCCGATCACCCGGATGTTTATACCGAATCCGAAGGTGAAGGCAAAGAAAGGCAACTGGTAATTAAGCCGAAAGCATAAAATACGAAGTGCAGGAAATACTTTTAGGTCTTCTTGTTCTTTTTCTTCCTCTACAACTTGGTCGTCACTTCTGGATTGTCGATTCTTATATTTTTGGTTTAAAGGTTGATTACCTCTCCCCTACTTTGTATTTCCAAGATATCTTAATTTTTTCTTTGATTTTTTTAAAAAGGAAAGAAGTTTTCTCTTTTCTAAAATCTCATTTTAGGCTACTTATTGCTTATCACCTATTGCTTATCACTAATGTTTATTTTTCTCTTACTCCCCTACTTTCTTTTTTTGCCTGGCTAAGAATTTCCGAGTTTGTTTTACTGGGCTTAATAATTTCTAGAAATAGCCGCAAAATACTTGCTTCCCTTGAAAAATTTTTACCTTGGATTCTGTTTTTTGAATTTGGATTGGGTCTTACCCAGGTGCTTAAACAATCTTCTGTCAATGGTCTGTTTTGGTTTTTCGGTGAAAGGACTTTTAATTTGTTAACTCCGGGGATTGCTAAAGGAGTTTGGCTGGGGAATGTCTTTTTGCGTCCTTATGGGACATTTTCGCATCCCAACAGTTTGGCTGGTTTTACTTTTATTGCGATGATTTTGATATTAGGCAAAAAGAAACTTAATTCTTTTGACAAGCTATCGATTTTTTTTGGTTTTGCCCTGATACTTCTTTGTTTTTCCCGGACGATTTGGTTGGCAGTTCTGATTATAGGGATCTATTTTGTGTTTAGTAAAATATTTTTAGGATTACAGCATGGTTCTGAAAACAAAAAACTTTCTTTAAATTTTACTTACCTTTTTTCTCTTGCGAGTATTCTAATAACTATTTTTCTTTTTTTAAGAACAACACTGGAAGCTTCCTCTTTTGAAAACAGAAGAAAGTTGGCAGAATATGCCTTCGTGATAATTAAACAAAATCCCCTCTTCGGTGTGGGCGCCAACAATTTTATTATTAGTCTTGCCCAAAAAAATACTGCCTGGGAATGGTTTTATTGGTTGCAGCCGGTCCATAATATATTTTTACTTGTAGCAAGTGAAACCGGCTTAATTGGCTTAGTCGCCTTCTCGATGTTTTTGACTCTCTCATTAAGGAATCTTGTAAAAAAAAGATCTCCTTCTAGCTTCTATCTTCTAGCTTCTCTCTTCGGTATTCTCTTTACTGGCCTTTTCGATCATTACTGGTTGACTTTAATTCAGAACCAACTTCTCTTTGTCATTGTTTTGAGTTTATGTTGGGGTAAAGAAAATGTTAAAATGTCTCGACAGGATATTTGAAGCTTTTGTAACTTTTTCAAAATTTATTTATTTTTTATTTTAAATTTATTTGTTTTGGCCCGATCTATCGACCCATTAACAAATTATGATAAAAAAATTTATTGTTTATACCGATGGGGGAGCCAGGGGTAATCCGGGTCCCGCAGCTATTGGAGTCTATATTGTTGACTCCGAGGGTAAAGAAATATTGAGGAAAAGTAAACAAATAGGTAAGGCAACTAATAACATCGCCGAATATCGCGCCGTAATCGAAGCTCTTAAATGGATTAAAGAAAATTTTCCTCCAACCCTGAAGATTAATGATGACAACTTTCAATTTTATCTGGATTCATCTTTGGTGGTCAATCAATTAAATGGAATTTTTAAAGTTAAACAAAAACACTTAAGAGAGTTACTTCTTCAAATAAGGGGACTGGAACAAGAAATTGGAGGAAAAATTTTATACAATTTTATTCCCCGGGAAAAAAATAAAATCGCCGACTCTTTGGTCAATAGTTCTTTTTAAAGGCTTTCAAAAAATTTTACACGATATCCGATAGTCTTTTTCACGTACTCCTGTATTGTTATTATGTAGATTTTTCTTTAAAATGTTTTTAATGCCCACTAGTAATTTTGGTTTAAAAACAGAGTATGATGTTTTTTCAAAAGCTTTGATTGTTGATGAGGTGGGGGAGTTGCCGACCCTTTTGGTTGACGCGCTTTTGAACCATGGTTGTTTGGTAAATTATTTTGGTAAAGAATCAAAAAAGAGCCTCGATTACCTTCAAGGAAAGGATAATTTTGTCTATCTTAATACTTTTGAGAAAGAGAATTTCTTAGGAAAAATTGACTATTTTTTTTATTTTCCCTCTGAGTCTTTTTCTGAACTAAGCGATTTTTCTTTTTTATTGAACGACCAATTAATCAAATCTTTAGTCTGTATACCGTTATCTTTTTTACAAAAAGAAGAGAAAAACAGACTAACAAAACAATTACAAGGTAATGTTAGGATAACCTATATTGATTGCTTTTTTGGCCCAAGAATAAAGTCTGGTTTCTTGGGGGAATTATTTAGTTCGGCGATTGAAAAACAGGAAGTTTCAGTCGCTGGCTCTTCTGCGGAAGAAATCTACCCAGTTTATGCAAAGGATCTTGTTAAAGAACTGGTTAAGTTAATTTTTTCTTTGGATACAGAGGGGAAAGAATATTTTTTGCGGCCAAAGGAAAAAACAACTCTTTTTACCCTTACTTCTTTGATAAAAAATTCTTTACCTGAAGTTACTTTCAGTTTTTCCGAGGAGAATCAGGAAAGAGTAAAGGAAACAACCGGAACGGCGGCAGTCAAAATAAACTTCAGTCTAGAAGAGAAGATAGAGGAGACAATCGATTGGTTCCAAAGAAATCTGCTAAGGGCGCCTAAAGAGGTTCTTCCTGTGTTTGAATCGATCCCTTCTCCTGTGATCGAATCAGTTCCTCCTCAAACAGTTGCTGCCACAGTGGAAGCAGGGCCTCAGCCGCCTATCCCTTCTTTCGAAGAATCTTTACCGAAGAAAGAATCCAAGAAAGAAAAGGTTTTGTTTAGGAAGATTATTTTTGGTCTTTTTCTTTTTTTTCTCCTTCTTTTTGTCTTTTTTTTGGTCCCCATAGGCTTATCAATCGCCACTGGATCTTTGGGAGCGAACAAAATTGTTCGGGTAAAAGAACAAGTTGAGAAGGGGAACTTGTCTTTGGCAATTCAGGATGCCGAGAAGGCACAAAAATTGTTCGCTTTTTCCAAAAAAACAATGACAATTACCGGACCTTTTTATGGTTTAATCGGCTTTAGAAAGCAGATGGAAGTGGTTAATGAAGCTTTTCCTTTGGTTGAGAATCTAATTAATGCGGTAAGGCTTAGCCTTTTGGGGATCGAGCAGGCGGTTGCTTTAGAAAAATCATTTTTCGGCGAAGAAGAGACTGATTGGTCTGGTGTTTTAGGATCGGTTAAGGCAAATTTTTCCTCTGCTTATGAACAGGCATCTTTAGCACAAGCTTCGTTAGAAAAAATTGAGCCGGCTTTCAAGTTTTTCAAACAAATGTCCAGTTTTGAAAAGATTAAATCAGCCTTGCCCGAAACAAGAGAAGTTTTGTTAAAAAGCGAGAACTTTGTTACTGTTCTACCGAAAATCTTGGGGGTAGGAGAAATAAAAACATACCTGGTTCTTTTCCAAAACAATATGGAACTGCGACCCACAGGGGGTTTTATTGGTTCGTATGGGATTCTCCGGCTGGAGAAGGGGAGACTGATAAACTTTGAAGTTTTTGATGTTTATCAAGCAGACGGTCAGCTTAAGGGGCATATCGAGCCGCCCGCAAAACTTAAAGAGCACTTGGGTGAGGCTACTTGGTACTTAAGGGATTCAAATTGGGATCCCGATTTCCCTGTTTCCGCCAAGAGAGCTCAGTGGTTTTTGGATAAGGAAACTCAGATTTCAACAGACGGCACCATTGCTGTAAATTTGGAAGTGGTTAAAAAATTACTCGAGGCTCTGGGAGAAGTAGAGGTTACTGATTACCAGGAAAAAATTACCGCCAATAATCTGTTTCAAAAAGCTGAATATTATTCAGAGTTAGGAACTTTTCCCGGCTCGACTCAGAAAAAAGATTTCTTGGCCAGCCTAGCAAAAGAAATCTTTGAGAAAATAAAACAGGCAAAAGCAAAAGATTTGCTCAATGTGGCAGGAGCCTTTCTTTCTTCGCTGGAGCAAAAAGAAATAATGCTCTATTTTGACGATCCCCAAGTCGAATCGGTGATTGCTAATCTTGGGTGGGAGGGGAGTATTAGAAATTATCAACTGGCAATGATGAATGACTCGGTTTTTACGGATTATTTGTTTATCAACGAAGCCAATGTGGGGATCAATAAAGCAAATTACTATGTTCAAAGAAAAATCGACCAGCAAGTGACTATCGGCGATTCAGGGGGAGTTCAAGAAAAATTAAGCCTGACCTATGAAAATCTTAGCTCTTCGGAAAATTGGCCAGCCGGGCGTTACAAGAACTATTTACGAGTTTATTTGAAAAAAGGAGCCAAGTTGTCCTCTGTCTTTATAGACGACCCCGCCAACCCGGGACTTTGGCTTCCTTTTGATCAGAAATATATGGATACCACTGAGGAGCACGGTAAAACCATTTATGGGTTTGTTTTTGAAGTACCCATTAAATCAAAAAGGCAAATTGAAATAAATTATGAATTACCTGAACCCCTTGTTTTGTCGTCAAGCCCAACCTCCTATTTATTGATGGTTCAAAAACAATCGGGCGCTTTTCCCTCCAGTTATGATTTAACAATTTCTTATCCGGCAAGCTTTATCCCACTTCGAGTTATACCGTCAGCGATTGTTGGTAATCAACAACTACTTATTTCCACTAAATTGAACAAAGATTTAATTTATCAAATCGACTTAGCCCATTAAGGCCGTTGCAATAAAGCTGCTTGTTTGATAGAATAACACCCATGCAAGAAATAAAGCTAAAAGCTCTTAAAAGAGAGATCAGTGGGAGAAAAGTTAAACAATTGAGGAGTAAAGGATTAATTCCTGCGAATGTTTACGGCAAGAAAGTTAAATCCCAGGCTGTTTCTCTCGACAAAGAAGAATTTGAGAAAGTTTATAAAAAAGCTGGGGAAACTGAAGTGGTAGGCTTGTTAGTCGAAGGGGAAAAAGAAGAGAGACCGATTCTGATTCAAAATTTGCAGGTCCATCCGGTAACAGACGAACCTTTGCATGTTGATCTTCGCCAGATTATTTTAACTGAGAAAATCACCGCACAAATTCCTGTTGAAATTTCTGGGGAAGCTCCTGCTGCTCAACAAAAGCTTGGAATTTTGATTCAAACAGTTTCCGAAATTGAAGTTGAAGCGCTTCCGATGGAACTGCCGGAGAAGTTCGTGATCGACGTTTCTGGGTTGGCAAAGGTTGACGACGAGGTTAAAGTTAAAGACATGGTAATTGATCGAAGTAAAGTTAAATTGGCAGTTGAAGACGACCTAGTGGTTGCCAAAATAGAGCCTCTTGCAGCCGAAGAAGTTGCTCCACCGCCAGCTGAAGAAACCCCGGTTGAAGGTGAAGCCCCTGCAGATGCCAGTGGAGAAAAGCCGGCAGAAGAAGCAACGAAAGAAGCGGAAACAAGCCAAGAGAAGTCGGAGTAAATTTCTACAGGCCTTCAAGAATTTTTTCAAAAGAAAGAACTGTTTCGTTTATAGGATCTAGCTGTCTTGCTTTGTCAAGTGCTTCCTTTGCCTTTTGTTTGTTTCCCAACCGGAAGTAAAGAGAGGCTAACTGAATCCAGTATTTCCTTCATTTTTGGATAGATATAATTTGGATTTAAATGAAAAGTAAAATTGGTTATTACTGTTTAGTTAAAGGATAAAAATTTATACGATTGGTTAGTATAAAAACTTGATTATTCCCTCGTTATATGTAAAAATATGGTGGGAAAAGAGAAAATTTACAAAGATTTATTAAAAAAAGAGAGCCTCAAATGATTTTGTTCATATGAATATAACGATAGCGAAAAAGATTAAATTTCCTGCAGATAACTCTTTTGAGGTAGTTGAAAGGAAAGGAATAGGCCATCCAGACACTGTTGCGGATTCGTTAGCGGAAAAGATATCGGTTGATTATTCTAAGTATTGCTTAAGAAATTTCGGCGTTGTGTTACATCATAACGTAGATAAAACTGCAATACTAGGTGGTTTGGCAGATATCGATTGGGGCAAAAAGGGTAAGATGGTCAAACCTATACGAGTTTTGGTCAACGGCAGAATTAGTAATACTTTTGGCGGAAAATCTATTCCTATTAAAGAAATATACACTAAAGCTATTAAAACGCAACTCGCAAAATGTTTACCCTGTTTTGATTATGATAAATGGCTTAGCATTATTGATGAGACCACGCAATATTCAATAAATCCGCGATGGTTTAAACCGGTTGATCTAAGTGATATTCCAGATTATTTAAATCTTTTTGCTAACGATACTTCAGCTGTCGTCGGTTATTGGCCATTAACTGACAGTGAAAGAGTTACATTGGGATTGGAAGGCTATTTCTATGATAAGGAAGGAAAGCCAAAATATAAAGAGATCGGTCAGGATATCAAAATTATGACAGTTAGGAAAGGTAATAATTATGATATTACTTTATGTGTCCCCTTTTTTGTTAAATATCTATCTTCTTGCGACCAATACTGGAAGAAATTATTCTCACTGCAGGAAGAATTAATATTCTATGCCAAAAAAGTTTTGGGGCAAAAAGCGAAGATTGATTTAATAGTTAATGCACACAATCAAAAGAAAAAGTGGTTAGATGTTAGCCCAAAGTCTTTATATTTTGTTGTTGCCGGAGGGGCTCTTGATTATGGAGAAGAAGGCTTGGTTGGGAGAGGCAATAATAGGCTGGGAATTATACCATCCTTCCGCCCTTACACAATGGAAGCTTCTTATGGGAAAAATCCTGTGTACCATGTAGGGAAAGTTTTGGGGTTAGTTGTCGATACATTAGCGAAGGAGATCACTGATAAATTTGACTGTCATACTGAAGTCTGGATTATTACTCGTACTGCTGACCTATTGTTTAAGCCAAACAACATTATTGTAAATGTTTCAAAGCAGGTGGCAGAGAAAAAATTAAAAGATTTAGTTATGAGCGTTTTAGAGAGAAGAGATTGGACAAAGAAGATAATTTATGAGGAAGTGATAATTCCTAAACCAGGCATGATTCGATAAATGGTAAAAACTTGAAAATCGAGAGTAGCTAGATTATTATACCCAATAATGATAATTACGGCATTGTTGGGTAACCCCACTTCCCATAGTGTTTCTCCCCGCCTTTTTTTCTGTCTATGCAAAAGAACACAACTTAGAATATGCTCATCTAAAGATAGATGTCCAGCCCGATAAGCTCTATCCCGTATTGGAAGCTGCAAGACTTCTTGGTTTTAATGGACTAAATATAACAGTTCCTTACAAATCTGATGTTGTTAGATATTTAGATAGGATAGACACGCTTGCTGAAAAAATAGGGGCAGTAAATACTATAGTTATTAGGAATGAAAAACTGTATGGTTATAACACTGATTTGTACGGAGCAATTAGAGCAATAGAGGAAAAAATAAAAAGATCCATAAACTCAAGAGATAAATGTCTAGTTATTGGTACTGGAGGGGCCGCCAGAGCGATTGTGCAAGGATTAATACAAAGGAAAAGTTCTGTAACCGTCTGTTATAGAGAACCAAAATCAATCCGTACTAATTCCCTAATGAAAGATCTTAGAAGAAAAGTTGAATTCATTAAAAATACAAAAGAGATAGTCAGATTTATATCCAAAGCAAATATTGTTTGTAATGCCACTAGTGCAGGTATGTATCCTCATATCAATGAATTACCACTGAAGAAACAATTTATTGCCAAGGCTGCTAAATAAAGCGATTTCTCCCAAAAGTTGTTTTTTGACGCGATATTCAATCCGTATCAAACATTGTTTCTAAAAATCGCAGCAGAGTTTGGATCTCTAACTCAGGGTGGTATTGAGATGATGATATACCAAGGTGTAATCGCCTTCGAACTTTGGACAGGTTTCGGTGTCTCTAAAAAATCAATAGAAACCGCCAAAAAGGCATTAAAACCAAGTTAGTTAAAATTGATGAAAGTTATAGCATAATTCATTTCGCTGAAAGCATATATGATAGAAAGATTTAATGTAGAAGTAAATATCGAGCCAGAAAAATATTCTCATGTTGGAGTGGTTACTACTGGTCTTGTCGTTTGTGATATTTTCTCTGAACAAGGGAACGGTATGGAAGAATGGCTTACACAACTTTTTGAAGTTCAGACCATGTCAGAACAAGATGTTTTTACCTTTAAATTTCAAGCGGGTAGACAAATTGATACCACAGATTTTCCTCGTACTGAAATTGTCTTAGCAAACAAGGAACAAGCATCTATAAATTTTGATCCCTCGCAGGGATTTCTATTAGAAGGTCCGTTAAATGATATAAATTTTAGGCAGAGGATTCCATATCTGATATATACTCTGACAGAAAGGATAAGACAGCAAAAACTAGGAGTAGTTACTATCCACGGAGCAGCAGTAGCTAAAGAAAGGAGGGGTATATTAATTTTAGGAGATAAAGGAGTTGGTAAAACTTCAACATTGTTGTGGCTTACTCTGGAAAACGGTTACAAAATGATTGGAAATGATTTAGTGTTGCTCCGGAATGAAGAGCCCCTTACATTGATCGCTGGGTCACACACTATTGACATAAGAGATTGTGTCAGATCTAAATTTGACAAATTGTCTCATATAAAAGGTACCGACAATCAAGTAGCTGGATCCTATGAAAGGAAAACACGCGTATTCCCTAAAGATATTGGCATATCAACAGAACTAAATCCAGTACCTTTATCGATGATTATTAGGATAAATTTGCATAATGATAATACCCAATTAGTCTGTTTAAGAGAAAAATTACCCATCTTGGCAGAGTTACTTAGGCTTAATGAAAACCTATCTAGATACATAAGAGGGGTAACTACCCCCCTTCAAATTAAAAATGGGAACATAACTGGTTATTATCCATCTTTAGATACCAAAGAATTATGCGAAATGAGGAATATAATGATAAATAGATTAATAAATGAAACCCCTTTTTATTACATTTTTGCTGGTAATTTTGGTGAAATTGCTAGGTGTATTGAATCCTTATTGATTTAAACAATGAAAATAGTCGTTATCATCCCTTCTTTAAATGAGGAAGATAGTATTTCAAAAATTGTGCAAGTCATTGATCAGGGTTTGCTAAAATATTACCCCAATTCCGACTCATTAATTCTTAATGTAGACAGCAACAGCCAAGATAAAACTGTTGAGACGTTTACAAATACTTCTACCTATTTTCCCAAACGGAGCATTGTTAATAAATCAATTCCCAAAGGAAAAGGTTCAAATATTTTAAAAGCAATTTCTCGTTTTCAGAATGCTGATTATTTTTTAACATTAGATGCTGATTTAGTTTCAGCCAAAGATATCTGGATTAATAAACTTTTAACTCCGCTTATAGAGAAAAAAGTAGGTCTAGTTACTCCAATCTATACAAGAAATCGGTATGAGGGTAACACGACAAATCATTTTTCTTCTCCTGTTATCTACACATGTCTTAACAAAGATGTGACTCAACCCATTGCAGGAGATTTCGGTTTTACAAAAAAATTAGCCTTCGATATTCCTAAAAATATTGTCACCACCTCTGATCATATGTATGGGATAGATACTGTTATCACATGGAAGGCTATTTTAAAAGAATATAAAATTACTCAAGTAAAGTTAGGTAGGAAAATACATAAACCAAGTTTTCCTAAAATAGTTCCCATGTTTGAGCAGGTTGCCATGACCACATTTAGATTGGCTAACCAAAACAGACATAAGATAGTCGAAAACTTAAACATCGAAGCAAAGGATCCTGAAAGACATGATGTAATCGATGATAAATTTGTCCAAGCACCCCATAGAAATAAAATTCAAGAGATTCAACAGATTGCCATTAGAAGATTAGATAAATATAAACCCCCAGATTTTGTAAATAAAGGGCTTTATAAAAAGGTACAAATTTTTACTGAGGAGTGGACAGAAATCCTTTCAGAATATCTGTGCTTTCTGATCAAGAATAAACTTAATGCTATACAGATAGAATCTCTCGCTCGGAGTATTGTGGGTTTATACCTTTTTAGGGTTTTGGGGTACTTTGACGAAATATCCAATATAACCACAGAAAAGACGGGGAACATACTGTTTAATCAGAAACTTCTTTTAAGAAAACGCTTGATAACTAACTTTAGAAAAAATACTTTTAAAAATTAAAACAAATTTTTAGTTCTAGGCAGATTCGATGCCAGAAATGCTATAATCACATCATGGGATTACCTGAACTTGGGAGAATTCTAGACGAAAGAAACATAGAACATTATTTAGCTTTTGCCGTTCCGAACATTCCAGAGATAAAAGAAGATGACGACTTAGGTTTAATAATTTGGGATCGTGCGCAGTTGTTTGGGGGTTTTATTGACAAAGATATTATTGTCGTTGCTTCAAAAGTTATATCTAAGGCAGAGGGCAGGGTAATAGATATTTCTAATTTAGAGGCTTCTCCAGAAGCAGAAGAACTTTCAAAAAAAATCGGGAAACCTCCCCAAGTTTGTCAAATTATCCTCAATCAATCATCCGATTACAAAGTGAGAGGTAAAACAGTAATTGCAAAACACAAATTGGGTTATGTGCTCACATCGGCGGGAGTAGATAGGATAGATGATTCAACTGTTGCGCTTATACCACAAAACCCGGACTTATCTGCTGCCAAAATACGGGAGAAAATAGAGCAACTTTCTGATAAAGAGTTGGCTGTTTTAGTTTCCGACAGCGAGGGGCGAGAAGACAGATTGGGTGCTGGTGCGATCGGACTCGGGATTTCTGGTATGAATCCATTGCGGTTCACGGAAAGCATGACAAGAAGCGGTACAATAAAAAAATCCGAAGAAACTCTATCTGATTTATTATCCTCAGCTGCCAATGTGATTATTGGACAACGAGGGAAGCAAACTCCTGTGGTTTGCATCCGAGGAATCAATTACGAGAGGGATTTAAATATTAGAGTTTTAGATATACTCCATCGCTAGATAACTACCCAAATCTAAATTTGACGGGTACCTTTTAAGTTAGAAGCAGATTTAAAATATGTCCTTCAAAAAATTTATTATTTATAGTCAGGAAGAAGATGTTTATTGCTTCGATTGGTCTTCTAAGATAGAAGGTTTCACTATTATAACTTCAGTCAATATAAGAGAATTTATTATTAACATTTTTAATAAAAGAATTAACAGGATTAGATTACACAAACTAATAGGATGGCTTAAAGGAGAAATTAGAACAGAGTATATTGAGAATAAAAATGGTTTTAATGCCTTATTTACATTCAATTCAAATAAATTTGAAAAAACTTTCCCCAAAAGTCTATTTATAGATGATATTTACGCCAAACACAGTACTAATTTATATCGGTTCGTTAGTTTAATCGAACTCGAAATTTTAAAACAATGTCCCCTTAATAAAAATTTACTTCTAATATCTGATTGTATAAAGAAAGTTTCAAGTAAAAATATCTATTTAATAGTTATCTATTCTTCAGGCCAGAAAAAAGACATTTTACAAAAAACAGCCGCCGATTATTATGTCGATTTTTCATTAAAGGATTGGAGTGAATTGACAATAAAAATTCTACTTTCCAAATTAAAAAACAAATCTGTTAGTAAGTATTTCCCAATTATCGATTATGAAAGGTTTTTTGCTAATCAAAAAACAAATGCACAAATCGAAAAAATTAGAGACTATATCCATCCGAAAAGTATCGACATTGCAGCAAGTTCTCATTATCCATTTGATCAGTTCGACCTTGAGATTCAAACGCTTATATCTTCAACATGGCTGGAGAGGGATGATTTATATTTGGGAAGTAATAAAAAATTAAATTATAAAACACTTGATACTCTGATCTTTGAACAGTTGTCAGTAATTCTAGATCGTTATAAAAATTTTAACAATAAATTGCCTGTGAGAAAACTTCTTACCCCCGATGGAATTTTTCAATCAAAAACGAGATATTGGTACGATAAAAACAGGATCTATGCTGTACCCGTACGAAATGGTTTTATAAATAAATCAAAGGCAATAGAGGTCGAGTTTAAAGAAGTGGATAGCGAGATGGCTGCCAATTATGAACGCTGCTTCCATTATATTCATAACAATAGGCATTTTTCTACTGCATTTGGTTTATTTATCAGAGATGAAAAATTTCCATATGCGATTTCTATCTTGGATTTTTTAGGTTACCGTAGTATAGATTATAAAATAAAATTTTTAAACCAGGCTGGAATAAACCAAGAGCAATGCGTTGATGAAATTAGATTATATTCACTTCCATGGGCGCCAATGTTAACTTCAAGTCTATTGGCTGAGCTTGTGAGAAAACATTTAATTGTCAATTTTCCTAATATTACAACTTCGATTACGGCCGTGAATAGAAACTTGTTTAAAGGAATATATATTATTCAGGCTGGTTATATTCCGCTTGCGCTAAAACCAACTACATTCAACTACGGAGAAATTTCAATTAACAATAAACTTATTAAATTCTATCAAGGTTCTGCTGGAAGACCACCAACCAACTCACCTTTCTTATTGTTACCAACAGTAGAATATTATAGATCTATTAAGAAAGCAGTTAACGTTAACAAACCACAAGGAAAGGTTCTAGTGATACCACGAGTATAGATTAAAATAAAGAAACGGATTGCTGCCAAACAATGCGTCAGAAGGTTGAAAAGACGTCTTTTCACCATTGGTTGGTAATTGCCAAGAAACAATTTTTGCTCCCAAAAACAAAATTATTGTGTAGCTGTTTTTACCCAAGCTAGAGATGATGGAAGAGAACAAAAAGCGGCTCACTCCAAACAGGAACTTAAAAATCCTGACGTTTGTTCTTATGGAGCAGAATATCTGATAGTGGGTTGGAGTCCAGACCCCATTGCCGGTAGATTAAGGCTTGATCGTTCGAACGACAAAGACTTTTTTGAATAATCGAATACGCCCGAAACTATTTATCGTTGGATTTATAGCCCTAAGCAAGTTGATAGATATTGGTTTGAATACCTGAGGAGAAAACAAAAGAAGAGAAGTCAGAATAAAT
>Ga0210049_1002250_pt1 | contig 18070 bp, 16 predicted proteins | sample CryGeyCG2014_300_2_FD_183964 | JGI IMG/M metagenome (GOLD analysis project Ga0210049, IMG submission 183964) | Groundwater microbial communities from aquifer - Crystal Geyser CG06_land_8/20/14_3.00 (SPAdes) (version 2) | ecosystem: Environmental > Aquatic > Deep subsurface > Groundwater | place... | reverse complement strand
ACGCGTGAAGTGAGAACTGTACGTCTTTGTCAGTCCAACGTTTGCTTCCGCTTTCGGTGTGCCGTCCTGACAGAGGGACGGTGGGGAGAGATTCAGCTTGCACACAACGGCACACGACCACGTGCCGAGCTCCGGGCTTTGGGTCAGTTTGCTGCATGACGCGAGGAAAGGCGTTCGCCGTCTGTTTCTTATGACTGGATCTCAACTTGATAGGGCAGAGGGACATCAAAAAAGCCCCTCATGCCCCTGAAGGCACCGATTTTACCGAAGGTTTGGGAAACTTTTGTTCCAGTCCGAAGGACTGAAACAACATAAGTAGGTCGTCAGAAATACTGTCCCTTCGAGCCATCCGCCAAACTGTCATTCTGAGGAATCATTCATGCCGACCTGTCGGCACCCCGTGAGATGAAAACTCGGCGTGCAACGAGGCGATTCATTCCGCACTCCGAAATCCGCATTTTTAAGGGAATCGCCCATGACCGCTCGGTCACCACGGAAAATGAAAACGGGCGAGAGTTCTTTTTAACCGCTGCGTTCTTTGCGGTTTATTTTCGGAGGAGGAACGACGAAGGATCTCCTTTGCGGCAGAGATTCTTCACACCGTTCAGAATGACAGAGGGCGGACAGTATTTCTGACGACCTACTTATCAGAACGCCGGTCCGCTTCTTCGCGTTGAAGACGTCCCACAGCCACTGGTGCTCCAGCTTGGGATGATCGACCACGGCGCAAATCTGCGGCTCTGTCGGCTCGACGCCTTTCACGCGCACTCAACGTTCGGCGAGGCCGCCCCGGCTTCGCGAAGCGGCCTCACCCCTCATTCACTTCACATCATCCGGCAGGCCTTTGGTGGTTCCGCCACCGGCGGCGCGGCGGCGACGACGGCGCTGGTGCGCGAGGTACGGGCAGTTTGCGAGAGCGTCGGAATCCCGCCCGGACTTGTTCTCGACCGCGGTGGGGTAGGCGAGAATCTTCTTGTGTGCTCCCGCCAACTGCATCTCGTGGGCCTCCGCCATTTCGAGGGCGTCGGCGGCCTTTGCAGACACCAGAGCCGCGGCCTCGAGTTCCGCATCTTCCTCGCCGAACTGCTCCAGCGTGGTGCCGTCGCCCAGCGTGAAGGCTGCTCCACCCGTCCACTGCTCCCAGTGCGCCATCACTTCATCGCTCGCATTCAGGATCATGTCGGTGTTCTCATCAGACATTGTCATTCCTCCTTTCTTCCAGAGTCGCTCTTATGCAGGACCGGCATTCCGCCGGCTTGCAGCGGTGCGCCAGAGTCGGCGCACGATGCGCCACGGTCAAGCGCACGATGCGCCGGGGTCGGCGCACGCTGCGCCTGGGTCAGCACAGGGTGGGCCAAGGTCGGCGCATGGTGCGCCGGGTGAAGCGCACGCCCCCCCTCCCGCACAATCTCTGTCGTCTTTTCGGTTGGCACGCTCGGACGGAGAGTTTCTGGCATTTCAAGCGGTAATGGAAAGCCAATATCAACCATGAGCTTGTCTATCCCCCATTCCAAGTGCCGCACTTGATTGGCAATTTGCCAGGCAAACTCCTTCAGCCTTGGTTCGTCATTGTTGTCATGGGTATTATCCGCGCTCCTTAGCGCCGCCCTGCACAGATACCACAATCCAAGCAATGCACCTTGCACTTCTTTACCTTGAAGCTTCCGGGTGTGCCACTGCCGAAGGTTAAAGTAAAGACTTAACAGCGTCACCAAAATACTCGCAATAGTTATCTACGTTTCAGTTGAGAAGGACACGTTGCACTACCCCTTGCTCCCATGATGCTTACTGTGGTTTACTTTGCTCACCCGTCCCTTCCACAACCTCAATCTCCTCTTCCGTCAACCCGTACCGGTCGCAGACGAGGCGGTTCCCGACGCGTCGGGAGCGGTCGAGGCTCAGTGTGTGGATAACGCCGTTGCTTTCGCAGCCCTTGAAGTCCCAACACCGACTCGTCGGGGCTGGTCGGAGATGAGGAATGCGATGTTGGGTTGGTTCATAGCCCTCCTCGAAGAACCCCCGTCAATCCACTCCGCATCTCGGCCGCAGAGGCTGGCAAGATAGATGACTAAAGAAGGCCTGATAATCATATAAAGTTCCCCCATGTTCCCAAACTCCCACCTCGTTCACCTTGATACCCCATGCGCCGTCACACATAATGCCGTCGGTCTTATGCTTGAGGGGACGACACAGTGCTGGTATACTCTGCGCGGGAGGTATTCGGATGTTGACTATCAAGAAACGCTACCTTGTTGATGATCGGAACGAACCCGTCGCCGTTCAGATTGATCTGGCTACGTGGACCAAGATCGAAGAGGCCCTCGAAGATCATTTCATTGGAAAGAGTATGCAGGATTCTGAACGCGAAGGTGCCTTGGATCGAGCGACCGCGGTGAGATACTACCAAAGGCTGAAGAAAGTCTGATGGCCTGGGAAGTCGTTTATCGCCCGCAGTTTATCCGGGATCTCGCTCGTATGCCCGAGTCACCCAGGAAGGAAGTCGAACAATTCGCGTTCGATGTTTTCCCCGCGGCGGACAATCCTTTTGCTGTGCCCGGATTGGAAAAGATGAGCGGCTTCAAGGACTACTACAAAGCCCGCTTCGGTGTTTTTCGGGTGGGGATTAGAGTCGTGAGAAAGAACCGCGTGGTGGAGTTTCAGCGTGTGCTCAACCGGCGGGATATCTATCGTCATTTCCCATCCGCGGGTTGACCCAATCCCAACTCGTTCACCTTGATTCGCCCCGGAACCGTCACGCATAATTCCGTCGGTTTGAAGTGGACGCCAGACAGAGGCATTAAATGACAAATGAAAATGCGATCCCTGACCCTCTTTGCGCCAATAACGATAACGGAGTCCGAGGGAATGAATAAGAGAGTAATCGGTATAATAGCTATGGTAGCGTGGATAATGCTTGGTACGAAAGATGCATGGTACGCTATTTTGCATCCAGATCACAGTATCAAGAAAGTTCATGCTCAGTTGGGAGGAAGAGATACAGTCGACGAAGGTTTGATCCTTCAGGGACTAGATGACAAGAAAACCTTTGCATCAACCTTTGATTGGTATAAGCAAAAATGGTGTGGCGGGGTGACCTTCTATCGTCCGCTTACATCACAAGGTTTCTGGCTATGGAAGAAAGTATTTGGAGACAAAAGACTCGACCTTTGGCTACGTCAATCGCTTATCTTCCATGTTATTGCAGTGATCCTTTCTTTCTTTGTGCTTGAGGAGTTATTTGGAACATGGATAGCAATTGCGGGTATTATGCTTTTTGCTGGTCCACCGATACCGGTTCCGTTTCCTGGAGAAGAAGCGGGAAGAATTGTTATGGGTAGGGCCTGGTCTTTTGGCGGCGAGCATTTTAGCTTTACGCTTCCGTTTTGGAAGAACGCGCCAGAATACTGGGTGACGATTCCATTGATGGTGGGTATTCTGATGTTTCTGAGAGAGAGGTATATTGGCGCTCACTTCTGTATGCTAATTGCGATGTTTGTCAAAGAGACAGGATTTGCAGTCCTTCCTGCTTTTGCCCTTGTCGCATACTTGACCAGAAAGAAAGCTCCGTCATGGTTCTGGCTGGAAGGAATCATACTTACTCTTATGACATTCCTTTTCAGATATTTAGCACTTGGGAGCATGGGATATTCTCTCGGGTCAAATAACTCTTGGTGGTATAGAGCGATACTCTACTTTGGCGGGCAAATTGCCGGAGGAATTGTAACGGGTGGATATTTCACATTGTTGATAGGGTTTCTAACCGGAACCGCAATGATGTTACTCATTCTTAGAGTGAAGAATCGTTTATTCCAGACCTTTGGAATGATCGTCATTATAGCGGTTTGGAGCTATTTTATTCTGGTTGAGTGGAATTGGGGAATTATCGCTATAGCGGTAGCGATGGTGCTTATACCCTGCGCCCTGCGTTACTACCCGAGAGAATGCATCTTCTGCTTTGGGTGGATGATCGTATTCTCGGCGGGACTCTATACTGCAGCCCAAGTGACCAAACACGCGTGGTATGTCGCGGATATAATGCGGACTACCATGTTCGTTCTATCGGTTATTGGCTTGGTTCGTTTCATCCATGACCACAAAGACCCTCTGCTCGTGCGTGGAGTCATCGGGGTCAAGTCATACCTCGCCATCCCGCACGCGCAGACGCGGCTCGGGATCGTCAATCCATCCGGCGGGACGTTGGCCCGTCCCCTGGCGGCCCCGGTCGCCCAAGTCCGCGCGAGCCTCTTCAGCCAGCGCGAGCAGGCGTTCCACGACCTCCGGGCGCTGTTCGGCCACTTGTATCGTCTCTCCGAGATCGTTGCGGACGTCAAAGAGTGTGGGTTCACTGGCCGCAACCTTTCCTCCGAGGTTTGTGCGCTTCTCCTCCAACGGAAGGTAGAGCTTCCACTGTCTCGCGCGCACCGCCTGCAACTGGTCCATGAAGTAGTAGAAGAACCCCGTCGCATCATACCGGGACCGCGCGGCTGAGTCGCCGAAGAGAAGTGGGCGGAGGTCGTGGCCGTCAATGATTCGATCGTCGGGTGGTTGGGTGCCTGCGAGATGAGCGAGCGTGGGGAGCCAATCCATCGTGGTGGTGATCTCATCACTAACGATGCCTGTGGGAATGTGTCCCGGCCAGCGCGCAACACACGGCATCCGCATCGAGCCTTCGGAAGTATCGTAGCCCCAGCCCTGCAAAGGAGCATTGCTCCCCTGGGTTGGATCCTGAAAGACCGCGCCGTTGTCCGAAGTCCAAACGATAAGGGTGTTGTCGTCCAGACCGAGACGGCCGAGCGCGGCCAGGATTTCACCCGTTGACCCATCCATCTCCTCGATGCTGTCGCCATAGGGACCGTTGGCCGACTTGCCCTGGAACACGGGACAGGCAAACGGGCGGTCAGTGCTGCCCGGCATGGCGTGAGGCAGGTAGAGGAAGAAAGGGCGGTCGCGGTTCTCGGTGATGAACGGGAGGGTCTCCTCCGTGTAACGCTGTGTCAGGTAGTCCCGGTCCACGGGCGCCTCGATGACCTCCTCGCCGCGCATCAGTGGAAGCGGCGGGTAGTCGGGGAGAGTTGGGCTGGTATCCATGTCGTCGCTGTAGGGAAGGCCGAAGTAATGGTCGAAACCGTGCCTCGTCGGCAGGAAGGGCGGCTGATCTCCCAGATGCCACTTGCCGATACAGGCGGTAGCGTATCCCTCTGACTTGAGCAACCTGGCGATGGTGGTCTCGGAGGGATGAAGCCCTTTGCGGTCGCACGGCAGCAGCACGGCGCCGCCGGAGCCGCTGACGTGCAAGCCGACCCGGCGGGGATAGCAGGCGGTCATCAGACTCGCGCGCGACGGGGTGCAGACTCCGCTGGTGCTGTAAAAGCTGGTAAGGCGCAACCCCTCGGCAGCCATGCGATCCACGTGGGGTGTGCGGTGCACCGTCGAGCCGTAGCAGCCGAAGTCACCGTAGCCGAGGTTGTCGGCAAAGATCAGTATGAAGTTCGGTCGGGCTTTGTCCATGGTTATTCCTTCCACTGCGCTCATTCCAGGGCACCCCATTCCACTACCGCTGATGCCGCGTCAGCGATTCGGGCCGCGTCACCAGCCCGGTCTGCAGGTCCACGTGCCGTTGATAGTCATCGTTGTCGCCGAAGAAGTCCCCGGTGCGCTCCAGCCAATCGTTCAGTTCCCGGTCCAACTCCGGAAGGACGGCGGACTTCCCTTTTGTCTCAATCAGGTTGGTCAGTTGATACGGATCATGTTCGTTGTCGTAGAGGAACCACGGCCCTTGCCGGTCGCGAATGTAGGTGTGAGTTCGTGTGCGGACACCGCGATAGGGGCGGATGAATCCGAAGGGCATACCCCACCCGCCCTTCGAGCAATTGGTCCAGCGTTGCCCCCACGTAACCGACGAGGTGACACACAGCAGCACCGCGGATTGTGGCGTCTCCATCGGCTTCCCAAGCAGGGCTGGAGAGAGGTCAGAACCTTCCACCCCATGTGGAACCTTCAATCCCATCATGCCAAACAAGGTGGGCAGGATGTCCGGTGTCCCGAACGGGACCTCCGTTCTCATGCCGACTTTCACCTTGCCCGGATAGCGGATGAGAAAAGGAACACGGACGGATTCCTCCCACGGCTGCAGTTTGTGGAGTTGACCATGGGAGCCGAGCATGTCGCCGTGATCTGAAGTGAAGACTACAATCGTGTCCTCTGCGATGCCCAATTCGTCCAGTGCCGCCGTAAGTCGGCCAAAGTTCCAATCCAAGTTGGTAATTGCTGCGTAGTAGCGCGCGATGAAATCCTTCAACACCATCTCAGGGTCCGCATACCGCCGGTCATATCCGCCGTTATCGCCAAACGTAACCCAGTCCTCCACCATGCGGACGTTGGGGCGTAACGTGATTCGTTCAGGCGCGTAGAGAGCTTCATACTCCGGTGGCGCGATGAACGGTGTGTGCGGCGGTCCCCAAGACATCACCAGAGCAAAAGGCTTCCTGTCTTCAGTCTCCGGCCGGATATGCGCACGCAGGAACTCAATCGCGAGGTCCGTCTGACCATCCGGCTCCCAACCGGGCAGCTTGATCGGCTCGGATCCATCGCGATAGTAGGTAGCGTTCCGGTAATCATGCGAGCAGTTGTGAACGGCCCAGTACTCGAAGCCATGCCGCATCGGTCCGGGCGGGACAAAGCCCTCCAGCGCCGGTTCCCCTCTCAAGTGCCACTTGCCGATGTAACCGGTGGAGTAGCCAGCTTCCTTGAGCATTTTGCTCATGGAGGGCATGTCCGGTGGGAGTTGGATGTTGTTGGTAAAGACGGTGCTGCTGAGAGGGTAACGTCCGGTCAACAGAGAACCCCGATACGGCACACAGACCGGGCAGGTGGACACCGCGTTCGTCAGCATCGCGCCCTGCGCGGCAAACCGGTCGAGATTGGGCGTCTTTACCGCCTCTTCACCGGCGCACCCCAAGGACGTGTAGCGCATCTGGTCGGCGAAGACCAAGAGGAGGTTGGGATGTTTGCATGCGCCTTTTCTCTCATGAATCATTTGAGGTCTCCTGCAGTGTTCGCGAATCAAGCGTTACTGTTCCAATGTCCAAGAACCAGATTGTAGCTGCAATTCACATCTCTCATCCAGGGATCTCGGATTAAAGTCCGAGTCTAAATTGAAAGCATGCTGAAGCAAGCTCTTGCATAATAATGGGCAGCCTGCTTCAGCACGCTTACCTTTTGTCCTGATGCTTTGACATCAGAAAAAGTATTCCGCCTGTTCTTCGCGAAGCACTCGACCGCCGCCTGGCTCTTCTTCTTCATCCATCTTCTCCAGCGACGACCACACCTTACCGACGGCGTGGCGCTTTTTCTGGTTCTGAACGTATTCGAGAACAGGATCAAGATCGCGTTTCCCGAGGGTAAACGCGCCGTAGCCGCGTTGCCATTCGAGGACGTGTATGCTGTCACGCAGGTGATTGATGTGGAAGGAAGAAGATCCCTTGACCTGCCCAACGAAATCCGAGACAGAAATGTTTGGAGGAATGCTCGTCACAAGGTGCACGTGGTCCGCAGTACCATTGACCTGTAGAGGATCGCCCTTGAGAGCGCATACCTTTCGCCGAATCTGCTCGTGAGTCTCCGCCTCAATCTCTGAAACGATCAGCGGCTCGCGGTTCTTGGTCGCCCAGACGAGGTGGTAATACAATCGCCAATGAGGCATTCCATTCCTCCCTCGGATTAAAGTAATCGCGAATTTTCGTCGCCTGCTCGATGGCGAATCCGCCCACCATCATCCCGCCCTGAGTCGGGAATCGCAGGACCGTGCGCCACTTCGAGGCGTCGAGTTGCGCCGGGGAGTCCATGAGGTCGAGCGCCAACGGCAGCGGTCCCTGGCCGGAATCCACAATCTTCAGGAAGTCCTCGGTCGAATCCTCCACGAGCTTGCCGCCTCGCGCGGTTACCACGCCGATGGCGTCCCAGTCGGAGAAGAAGTCGGAGAACGGCGCGGCGTCCTGGGTGAACAGGTAATTCCCCGCCGTCAGCTTGAAGCTGGAAATGGAATAAGCGTAGTCCAGCGTCGTCATCGCCAGTTGACCTTTGACGTAGGGGTCCTTCTGGTTGATCTCCGGGTCGCGGGCGCGGAAGACCTTGCCGTCCTCCGAGAGGAACTTCTTGTCGGGATAGGGGAACGTCGTGCCGAAGTAGAAGTAGTGGTTGCCCACCTCGTCGTCAATGGTCAATCCGGGAATCGCCGAGAACCCCTCGGATGACAGCCGCGCGCAGTCCGCTTTCAACTTGGCGAAGTTCTCCGCCGACAACCGGGCGAACTCCTCGAGGAAGACGATGTAGGCAAGCTTCTTCTCTTTCGCTTTCGCCACCCACTCGTCCACCGTCGCCTTGCCGCTGGAGTAGCGCGTCCGCGCTCCGATGACTCCGGGATAGGCTGCCTCCACCGCGGGGAACTCGAGCTTGTCCGTCCAGCCCCACGGTTGGCCGAACTCCGTCTTGTGCGGGTTCTTCAGCATCGCCGCGTCCATTGTCGCCCCGCCGAGGTCGCCCGCCGCGAGCGACGGCTCCGCCAGCCATTTGAGACCATTTTCCAACAGCTTGTAGCCGCCGGAGGGCTTGCCGCGAAGACCTCGCTCCAGCGCGATGCCTTCCAGTGTGTTGGTCGCATGAGCGCCGATGAGATACTCGGCAGTGAGACCGAGATACATGATGCGTCCCTTGCCCACCTGCTTCACCGCGACCAGCGGAACTTCCCGCGGATAGGTCCCCGGCTGGTCACCGACCTGCTGCAACGGCCCCTTCTTCGTTTGAGATGTTCGAGAACCCTTTACCACCACCGTCCACGTTTCGTCCACCGCGCAGGGAGTGGCGTGATTCTGTGCCCCGGCGCGCGTCTGCACGACGAACCAGAGCGCCTTCACTCCGACGGCTACCGGGGATTCAGTGATCGCTTCCGTGTAAGCATAAGGCAGCTTCCACGATGTCGCGGGCACTGCTTCTGAATCGAAGATGGTCTCGTCGAACAGTGGCGTCAAACCAAGTGGTTTCAGGAAGGTGTCCTGCGGAGGTTTGTCAGTGACCATTTGCCCGAACGCGGGAAAGATGAGGACGCCGCCGCCCGCTTCGAGATATTTGTTGAGCGTCTCGATTGTCTGCTTCACCTTGTCCGGCAGCGTCATGTCCGCATTTGCCTGGCCGATGCCCGTCGCCACGATGGCGTTGTAGTTCTTGACCTTGTCCCACACCAGCGGAGTCTGCGTCAGACCCGGGTATGGGGTGCCATTCAGCGCGAACCCCGCCTGCGCCAGCTTGTTCGCCACCTCGAACCCGCACCCGCCCCCGTAGCCACCGATAAAGAGAACGGACGGCTTCTTGCCGGGCGGAGTCTCGACTTGGGAGAAGGCTGTGCCGGCAAAGAGGATCGCCAGCAGGATGGACACTTGGGACTTAGGTTTACTGAGGCTGTCGACAAATTTCGTATTCATGGGTTACTCGGTGTTCCTTGTGTCTATGGTTTCGCCTTGTATTCACATAGCTCCAGCAGGTTGCCCTCGGGATCGTGGAAGTAAACGAGTTGTTTGCAGACGCCGCCGGAATAGGTGACCTGCGAGTTGGGCACGCGCTGGACTTCGCTGAGCAGTCGCACAGCGACGGACTTGAGTCGAGCAACTGCCGCGTCGATTTCTTCCACCTGAAATGCAATATGCCGCAAGCCGCGCGTATTGCTCCGCCCGAGGTCTGGAGGGCAGTGTCCTTCGGGGGAGACGTATCGAATTAGTTCCACCCGCGGCCCGGATGGAGGGGCCAGGTAGACAACCTCGGCGACGACGCCCTCCAGCCCCACAACGCTCTCGACCCACTCTCCCGAGATCGTCACTTCCTTCGTCACCTCAAAGCCGAGGGCGTCCCGGTAGAAAGCGGTCATGGAATTGAGGTCGTTTACAACGATATTTACATGGTCAATCTGGGTGAACACTATTTTCCTTCCCTCGGATCAAAATCCGAGGCTATGATGAAAGCAAGCTGAAGCAGGCTCCGCCAATACGACAGTCTGCTTTAGCACGCTTGCGGTATAGTATAGCCTGACGCTTTAACATCAGGTCAGAAGAAATATCCCGCCTGTTCTTCGCGCAGCATCCCTGCGCGAATTCGTTCCTCCTCTTCATCCATTCGTTCCAGCGACGACCACACCTTACCGACGGCGTGGCGCTTTTTCTGGTTCTGAACGTATTCGAGAACAGGATCAAGATCGCGTTTCCCGAGGGTAAACGCGCCGTAGCCGCGTTGCCATTCGAGGACGTGTATGCTGTCACGCAGGTGATTGATGTGGAAGGAAGAAGATCCCTTGACCTGCCCAACGAAATCCGAGACAGAAATGTTTGGAGGAATGCTCGTCACAAGGTGCACGTGGTCCGCAGTACCATTGACCTGTAGAGGATCGCCCTTGAGAGCGCATACCTTTCGCCGAATCTGCTCGTGAGTCTCCGCCTCAATCTCTGAAACGATCAGCGGCTCGCGGTTCTTGGTCGCCCAGACGAGGTGGTAATACAATCGCCAATGAGGCATTCCATTCCTCCCTCGGATTAAAGTCCGAGTCAAAACCAAAAGCATGCTGAAGCAAGCTGAATTCAAACAAGCTCGGAGCAAGACTGCCGTCTCGGAGTAGGATCCGAGGCAATTTTCAAAGCATGCTGAGGCACGCTCGATGCTCAAATCCATCCATTCAGAATCTAAAGACAGCCTGCTTCAGCACGCTTGTGATTTAGCCTGAGGCTCTAACCTCAGGGAAAAGGTGATGTCCTCCTCTACCTTCAGCAGATATTGCTCCAGCGGTCGCGGGCCGCAACTGTTGCTGCCAAGGCCTCCGTGACGGTAGTCGAGGTTGAGGACTGTTTCATCCCTCGGAACGAGATCGTAGGTGTGGTTCGCCGCGGTCAGGTGCTCGGCGGTGAAGTGGTGCGCGCTGACCTCGAAGGTCGGCATTCCTTCCACGCGCAACCCCACACCGAGAAGGTTGGTGATCGTCGCCCACCGGACGTCGGTCTTGTTTCCGTTCTCCTGGGGGCGGACGTAGTTGACGAACTGGTCATCCACCGTGCCCGAATAGACCCCGATGCGCGCGCTTTCCTTCCGGTCGATGTAGCTTTCATGCGGGCCGCGGCCGTACCACTTGAACTGATCCATGTCCTCCGGTAACCGCAGGCGGACACCCAGCCGCGGGAGGGCTGGCAATTCACGTTGCGGGACGAAGCGCGTCTCCAGCACCACGTCTCCTGTTGCATAAATGGTGTAGCTGGCGTAACAGACCAATACCGGACGCAGACTCGGCGCGGCAAGCGTCGTCTCAGTCTCAACTCGGATCACTCCGGAGTCATCTCGACGGAAGGTGAAGCTGTTCAGCCGCGGTTGCAGCCGGTCGAGTCCAGCGGCGCGCCGTTCGTCGGCAATGTGAACATCGTTGTCGGTGGGAGCTCGCCACACCTGGAACTCCGGACCGTCGAGGAGCAGCTCAACGCCGTGGAACGTCCACTCGGTCAACCTGCCGCAAGTCTGGTCAAAGACCAGCTCGAAGTCGTCGCCGGTGACGATGAGGCCGTCGTCGGACTCGTCGGACGTTGTCGGACGAGTCCGACAAACGGTGGAGGGCGGGTGTGCATTTCTGCGGGTGGGCAGTTGAAACTGCGCCCAGGCAAGCTCGAATCCCGCGTCAGCCCACTGAGTGGCGTGAGTTAGCCGAAAGCTCAGGTTCAGCCAACGCTCTGCTCCAGCCGTCAGTCCCTTGGGAGGGGAACAGGGGATGGTGATCTCGCTTGTCTGGCGGGCAGGGGTTTCCGGCAAGGCAAGGTGTCCCGATTGGAGGAGCGTTTTCTCTTCCCGGATTTCCCAGTGGCAGAGCAGGTGAGAGAGGTCGGCGAAGTCCTGTGTGTTACGGAGCCCGATCCTGCCGGACTCCAGATCGACGGCTTCGCAGACAACGGGTTCGAGAATCTTCTTGTACTCCGTTAGTCCTGTATGCGGGACACGGTCCGGGAAGCACAGACCGTCGATGCAGAAGTTGCCGTCGTTGGGCTTGTCGCCGAAATCGCCGCCATAGGCAAACCATTCCTCGTCATCCTCCGGGCCGCATCCGCAATCACAGCCAGAGTCGCAGTCGCAGTCACAATGGTCCGGCAGCTCCCCAATGACACGTATCCCGTGGTCGGCCCACTCCCAGATGCAGCCGCCGATCAGCCGCCTGTGCGCCCAGATCGTTCCCCAGTATTCCTTCAGGTTACCGGGGCCGTTGCCCATCGCGTGGGCATACTCGCACATCAGGAACGGACGCGGATCGTCCTTAGCTCCTTCGTTCTCCAACCGTTCGATAGTGGGATACATGGTGCTGGCGACATCGCCCACTGGAGGCATCTCCGGCTCCGCCTCCTCGCCCTGGTAGTGAATCGGGCGCGAGGGATCGCGCGCGCGAATCCAATCCGCCATCGCCACGTGGTTGGGACCATAACCCGATTCATTTCCGAGAGACCATAGGATGACAGACGGATGGTTCTTGTCCCTCTCGACCATGCGAACCGCCCGGTCGACAAAGGCTTCCTTCCACTCCGGCAGCTTGGTGGGAATATCTGGCGGACCGTAGCCGAAGCCGTGGCTCTCCAGATCGGCCTCATCGATTACGTAGATACCGTAGCGGTCGCACAGGTCGTACCAGCGCGGGTCGTCGGTGTAGTGCGCCGTTCGGACGCAGTTGATGTTGTGCTGTTTCATCAGCACGATGTCCTGCACCATGGGATCCAGCGGCACTGCGTGCCCGAGGTCGGGGTGGAACTCGTGGCGATTCACCCCACGGAGCTTCACTGCGTTACCGTTGATCAGCAGTTGCTGGTCACGAATCTGCACCTGCCGGAAGCCGACATTGAAGGCCTGCGACTCGATCGTTGCGCCGTTCTGGTCCTCAAGCGTGAAGACCAACCGGTACAGGTTCGGCTCTTCCGCGTTCCACAACCTGGGGGCATCGACGGTGATCTCCGCGCAGATGACGACATCATCTTTGGCATCGACGGCAAGGGCGCCCTCGGACAATGGCTGGCGGAGTACATCTGTTCCGTCCGGTGAGACCAGCGCTGCCTCCAATGCGCCCAGCTTCCCCGGGTCGTTTCCGGGATTGCTGAGAGTCAGTTCGAGCGTGAGTGCAGCGTTGCGATAGTCGCCATCAAGCTGCGTGTTGATGAAGACATCCCGCAAATGCACCGCGGGTGTCGCCATCAGGAACACGTCACGGAAGATGCCACTCAGTCGCCACTTGTCCTGGTCTTCCAGGTAGCTCCCGTCGCTCCACTGAAACACTTGGACGACGAGAAGGTTCTCATCCGCGCAGAGATACTGTGTGACGTTGAACTCCGACGGAAGGTGCGCGCCCTGGCTGTAGCCCACTGGCTCTCCGTTGACCCAAACATAGAACGCCGAATCAACTCCCTCGAAGTGCAGGAAGACCTGCATCCCGTCCCAGTCCTCGGAAACGATGAAGCGGCGGCGATAGACGCCGACCGGATTCTCATTGGGCACGCGGGGCGGGTCGATGGGAAAGGGGTACGCAGAGTTCGTGTAATTGGGCGTGCCGTATCCGTGCATCTGCCAGCACGACGGAACGAGGAGCGTTTCCATGCTTCCTGGAAAGCTGAGACCCTTTCCGAGGTCGTCCGGCACGAATGAGGCCGACTCGAAATAATCAAATTCCCACTCGCCGTTCAGTAGCTTGCACCAGGGCGAATGGTTGCGGTTACCGATCAGCGCGGACGCCTCGTCCGGGAACGGCATCAACGTGGCGTGGGCCGCTTCACGGTTCCGGTGTAACACTTGCAGGTTTTCCCAGTCGTTCATGTTGTGTATTGCTCCTACGTGAGAATCGTTCCATTAGCATTGGCGCGAGCAGACCGGGAGACAGGGCTACTCGGACCGAAGAGCATCGAGAATCCTCAACGCGTCTTCCCGACCCTCTGCCGTGGCGGTGAGCACCGCGCGGGCGTTGCGCGGAAGCTGTCCGCGCCATGTCGTGTGATCGCCCTCGCCACACCAACTGTGGAATTGAGGGATGTCGGGCGAGAAAAACGAATAGGCTTCCTTCACAACCTCAACGGGCTGGCAGATGTTCAGCAGCTTGAGGTGGGGGATCGTCCGCAGTTTCTCCCACTGATGGGTCGCGTTGGCGCAGCAGTGAATGCCGATGGCGCCGTAGCGGTTCGACAAACCCACCAGCTCGGGCAGAAAGGTCTCTTCAAAGACCTCGGTGCTCACCGAGCCGATCTCGTCTTCCGAGAGTGTGATGCCATAGGGGAAGTAGTAGTCCGGGTAATGAGCGACGAAGTCCTTCCCATACCGCGAAAACCATGTGTCGAGAAAGGGAGTGAGGAGTTGCCGGACTTTGCCAGCCAATTCCATGATGGCTTCCGGCGCGTCCAACAGGGTTGAATAGAAACCGGTTTTCTCCCAGATCAGCGCGGCGATATCCATGGGGCTCTGAATATCCACCAGCTTCACCATCGCATCCGGTCCGCCGCGTCGGCGCAACTCGTCGGTGATGTCGAAGAGGATCGACAGACAAGGCGTGTCGATGTCCGGGACCCGCAGTGATGCAACCTCCGAGGCATCCCGAATCATCGGCAGCGCGAAAGGGTTTGTGTTGTCGGGACGGTGGACCTGGCAGCCGAAAGCCTCCGCGAAGATTTCCGTCCCGGTGTACGGGTTGAGGTAAGGCACGGTGTCATCATCGAGCCACTCCAGCCGCTCGAGTTGCTTCTCGTACTGCGACCACGCCCAGTCAATCCGTTCCTGCTTATTGTCCGGGAGAGGTAAAGGCCGCGCGGGCGCGTCCTTTTCGCTGACGTACACCATGACCATGGCGCTCACGGCCGGGTCACCGTCGAAGAACGAGCACCAGCGTTGTTTGCGGAGGGAGATTGACATGAGCGATGCACCTTGCAGGAATGATTTGGATTGACTCCCTACGGGCTGCGCAAGCTGTTTGCCATGATACACGGTATGTCGCGGACGGGAACCAGGTTGCGACTCATAGTACCACAATCCTCTCGGGCGAAAAAATGTCGCCGTCCCCTTGACGCCTCCGTGCGCGGGTGATACTATCCACTCGTCCTTGTCGACTGCAAGTCTCCCGTCGGGAGGTGGTTGTCGTGAGAAAAGGTTTACATTGATCGAGTTGTTGATCGTCATCTCGATTATCGCGATCCTGGGCTCCATCCTGTTTCCCGTGTTCGCTCGCGCCCGCGAGAAGGCGCGCACCATCTCCAGCACCTCCAACCTCGAGCAACTGATGATGGCCGTGGAGATGTACACAACCTGAAATTCAGCGACGACACCTTCTCCCTCGTTGTCAGCCGCTGTTCTCTACTGTGCTGGAACGACAAAGTTAAGGCGTTCTCGGAGATGTACCGAGTCCTCCGTCCTCGAGGCATCGGATTTGTCGGAATGGGGTCGGGGAAGTATCTCTCACGGAGCGAACGGAAACGAGTATTGTCCGCGCTCGATGAGTTACGCGAGCGGGGCCACGCAGACAAGGAATGGCTGAAGGATTTACCCAGCACCGATTACCTGTGCTACATCGTCATGAAGGCGGGGGTGACGGACTACCGGATTCTCCGGTATCCCGACGGTGTGTGGGTGGAGATGCGCAAGTCGCTCCCGCAAGCAGACATTCGCAGGCGGCGATCACAACATGCGTGTCCCAATGCGGTTCCCCGATCTTCACCACCGGGAGGCGGAAGCGGATGAAGCTCGGCAGCAAGACCATGTGGCTGCTGCTTCTGCCGGTCACCGCAATCATTGCGGTCCTGACGTTCTACGGCGTCGGTGTTGCACGCGAGCGTCGCGCCGTGCTGGATTTCTGTCGCGTGGTTACGGAAGCGGAGACGCAAGTCCTCAGGGGCGAGTGCCCGGGGCTGCACTCGCTCGCAGTCAGCCAATTTGCATTTCAGCAACCTCTCAAACCGATTGACACGCCTCGCCCACGGACCCCGTGCATGAGGTTTGGTATCGCGGGGACCTGCTTTGCCTGTGCCTTTGCAGGGAAGGGACGGTCTCAGCAAGTCGACGTCGCCGAGCATCTCACCCGTTTGGAGCGTGGCTTGACGCGCTACCAACGAGCCATCGAGGACGGGATCGCTCGTGTGAGTAACGCGCCGGTGCCGCCCGCGATGCAGGAGGGAAAGCGCCAGTGGCTCGACGCCGCAAAGGCGTGTGTGAAAGCGATTGACGCCACGCGCCCCGCGGCACGGGAACTGAAAAAGGCGCTGGACGACGCAGGCAACCGCCAGAGCCTCACGCGCCAGCAGGAAGCCCGCCTGCGTCGCAACATCGTCCACCTGATCGAGTATGAGTGGGCGCTGCTGGACGTCCACGCCTCCCGCCCCGCGGTCGCGAGCGTGATATGGAAAGCAGCCACGGACACCGCTCCGGCAGGGCCGTAAGCCGCATAGTCCCAGAAAGACCCGTGAAGAATCGCTTGCAAGCTGGACCGCAGCGCATTTCAGCGGTAGTCGATGGTTGCCGAACGTCGACTGGTGGACGGAAGATCCCCCAATTGCACGCAAGTCGGCGTCCGTCAACCGAACTGCTCGTCCGGGGATGGGCACGAATGGAGGGGAACCCGCCACGACTTGGGGAGGTCCAGCCACGACCGGAGGAGAACCTGCCACGAGTCGTATCAGTCGGTACTCGACCGGATACAACGCGTTCATATCCCGCCCCGGCCCAAGCCCTGTGATTGTCGCTCCTCACTCCAAGGAGTCGTCGAGGTCCTGGAACTCCGGACGGCTGCCTTGAACGGCCTCTAGGATTCGCTTCGCGTGACACACGCCGATACTGCGTGAAAAGCGGCGTAGTAGGCCCGCGAGGCGGCGTCATCGCCGCTGACTCCCACCAATACCTTGGCCGACCTGAGCGCGTTCCGGGCGCGTTACCAGAGCGCTTGAGGGTGTTCGTTACTCACAGCGGAATCTCCTGGCGGCGTGCGTTTTGGAAGAGAGTGACCTGGTCGCTGCCATAGCGCAGGACGTCAACAGGCTTTGGAGTGAGAGGGCGCCCAAGAGCCAAGGTCAGGGGGTAGAGGGCGTGGACACATGTTCGCAGGTCCTGCCACAAGTGAATGGGTCCTTGCAGTAGAACCAACAGGTCTATATCGCTGTCCGGTCCGGCGTCTCCACGGGACTCGGAACCGTACAACACGATCCCCCGAAGCCTGTCGCCGTAAGCGGATTCCAGTCTCGACCGTATTGCCCGAGATACTTCCTTCTCCATCTCACACCTGACCGCAGTATACGCGGACCGTGTGGTTACGTCAAGGAGTAGGGCCGTTCACCCGTTCATATCGGTTGCTGAAGGACTTGATACTCGCGCGTGTTGCCTCGGGCGCGGGGCTCCGTCAGGCCGTGCTTCACCACGGAGACCACTTCGTGAAGGATTTCAACCAAAATCGATAATTCCCAACGCATCTATCTCCTGGTTGGTGGCCTTAAGTCCACGGTGCCAGTCATGCCCGCAAGTTCCCCCAGCTATTCTCTGCACAGGTATTCATCCATAACCTTCCACACGGCTTCAACTGTGTGAGCGACACGGGTAACTGCTGTTGCAATCGCTGCATTACCTCAAACACCAATAGCGCCCCACAGCAACTGAGATGCACCAGAGTCGGGCATTCCCGATAGGCTTTTTGGATACACTCTGAGCTGGACTTTATCCATGTGAAAGCTGGCTAAACATGCCACCGAGCGGCACTTTGGCAAGCCTGCCGGCCGGGAGGCTGGATTCTTCAATATCGTTATTGCGGACCGACATGCAGAAAAGGACTCCCGATGTTTCAACGTCGGGTAGCTCACACAGGTGGCTACATGGCTGGCGCAGGAGATTTCTCAGACACCAGACGATTCATCGTCGGGTAGCTCACACAAAGTGGCTACATGGCTGGCGTAGGAGATTTCTCAGACACCAGACGATTCATCGTCGGGTAGCTCACACAAAGTGGCTATGAAGGCGCAGTGTGGCATCGCTGTTTGCAGCTGGCGAGAGGGACTTCTTT
>Ga0210049_1002249_pt1 | contig 18072 bp, 25 predicted proteins | sample CryGeyCG2014_300_2_FD_183964 | JGI IMG/M metagenome (GOLD analysis project Ga0210049, IMG submission 183964) | Groundwater microbial communities from aquifer - Crystal Geyser CG06_land_8/20/14_3.00 (SPAdes) (version 2) | ecosystem: Environmental > Aquatic > Deep subsurface > Groundwater | place... | reverse complement strand
AATAATTTTTGATACCTTTTTTTTAATAAATGAAAAAATCCATAACCAAGCATCCCATAGAAAACAACCGACATAGTGGCATGCCCACTTGGAAATGAGTAACCATTTCCTGAAATTAGAAAAAATTTTACCTCGGGACGAGCGCGATGGAAAATTAGTTTGAATATTGTGAGAATTACTTCACTACCAACGAGGCCACTGATTAAAAAATACATTAATCGTTTTTTCTGAGTTAGCCATAAGATAATCACTAAAATAACTCCTAAACTGACAATGATTTGCCAATTACCCAGATAAGTAAAAAAAAGCATAATTTTAGCCACGTTCATGTCTCGTGAAGAGGTAATCAGATTTAAAATTTGGACATCGGCTTTTACCAACAAACCTTTGGCTAAAATATTTTGAGTAATTAGAAGAAAAAGAAATAAAAAAAGGAGGCTTAAAATAATGCTTAAATTAAACAATAAATCACCCCTAGACTTTTTTAATGATTTAAAAAACTCTTTCATTTTTTAATTTAACAATTGTGTAGTCTTTTCCAGAATTACCTTTTTTTATCTTTTAGTTTTTTTCACTGCTTTTGAGGCTTTCTTTCGCGGCATAACTATTTCTAGAACACCATTTTTATATTTTGTTTTCAGTTTTTTTTCTTCAATTTCAGCCGGTAAACTAACTGCATGTTCAAATGAACGGCTGTTAATTTCTTGTCGGTAATAATTTTTTCTTTTCTCTTCCTCTTTTTTCTCCATCGCGCCACTGACATGAAGCATCTGATTTTTTACCGCCACTTTTATTTTTTTTGGATCAAAACCTGGCACATTCATTCTTGCCACTACATCTTTATTTCTTTTCTCAATATTTATTGCACTAAAAGGTTTCCAAAGAATAATTGCCATATTTTTTCTTTTTTATTTTATTTTTAATATAGCTCGACCTTTAATTTAGATTATATAACTTTTTCTTTTTTATTCAACAGTAGTTGTAAATTTATCCTCAAAAAGGTGGAAAAGCCGCTTTCCTTTTTTTCTAAGTTCGGCTTTACTGACTTGAGCAATGAAAAGAAGATGATCGCCAACTTCAATTTCTTTTATCACCTGACATTCTAAATAACCTAGAGATTTTTTTATTCTTGAACAATTTATTGTTTTTGCTTCCTCTTTTTCGAGTTTCGCCTCTTTAAATTTATCAATATTTTTTCCTGAATGCCGACCACAATATAAAACTTCTTTTTCAAAATCCTTTGACATAAAATTTACGACGAAAATTTTTGATTTTCTCACTAAATTTAAAGAAAAACGATTTTTTCCAATTGAAACAGCATAGATCATTGGTTCAAAAGATAAAGGCGTGTGCCAATCAAGAGTCATCACATTGTCTTTGCCGTTAGCTCGACAAGTAAGCAAAATCGTTTGTCTTGGATTAGTGAGAGTAGTAATTTTCATATTTTAAGGTCAGACCTTCAAGTCTTAATTTTAAACGTATTCCTTTTTTCTCGCAATGACAACAGCGACCATAGTAAGGGCACTTACAAGTACAGGAAACCACACTTGGGAAAACCACGGAACCGGAATCAAAAAAAGAACATCAGGAGTCAGTAACGAGGATGGCCATCGAACTGTTGCCCAAAGTCCAACATAGTAAAAAATGTCCCAGACAGCGAAAGTCCAGAGAAACATGGCCCAACGCTCTCGTAATCGTTTAGTTGTTAAAAGAGCCACACCAAATAACATGGTTATCATGGCGGCTTCCCGAAAGAAGTCTACCATAAACAAGCTCCTGGGCAGTTTACCAAGAATTTGAGCCTGTTGGTAGATATTAGCTGAAAGCCTGGCGACATCAGAAAGCGTTCCACTATATCCAGGAAGAAGTCCTACTGCTGCACGGATATAAATTATAACTGATGCTTCAACAAACCCGAATGCAATTCCAAACAAACCAGAAACAACAAGAGTCCATTTTGAAATTGTAAGTCCTTCCTTTCGCCATAAATAATACGCAACAAATGGAACGACTATTAGAAAATTTACCCACCAAGGTTGTGCAAAAAGCGTAAATTCATTCATAAATTTATGATAATTTATGATTAAAAAACTTTAATTTTATTTTGGACCAGGCGGGAATTGAACCTGTGATTCCAGTCCCGCTAAGCGAGATGGGAGTAAGTCTTCGCATCTTGCCCGTCAAAATTTTTATGGATCTCGTATGTGTTAGTTGGAACCGAGTTATTGAAGAGTTAATCGCTTGGCAAAACTACTTTTCCCAACTATGACCTAATTCAGAAAGCTGTAGCTAAATCTTAACTTCTCCCAGCGAGGGTTTCTCTTTCTGGATATAATCCATAATTTTTAGACAAATTTCATCCTGTTTTTTTATTCTCTCCGCAAAAGAATATGCAGTTATTTCAACCTCTACGGCACCAATCATTTCACCGCCAGCAATCTTAATAAGGCGAACACTTACTTCGCTGGGTTTTAACTTAATATCTCCGCAGGTTAATTCTTTGGCGACATAATCCCTAAGCCCGCCCACTAAGGATTGTAGCGTCAGCTCTTCTTTTAAATCTTTATAGAAAATATTTACTGTTGGCATAGATATATGTAGACATAAATGGATTAAAGTGGACCTAGGCAGAATCGAACTGCCGTTTACGCATTGCAAATGCGTTGTTTTACCACTAAACTATAGGCCCTTTTTTAAAGGCGTTAATGACTAAATAATCGCCCGATAGTTGATGAGAGCAGATCGTTCCAAAGACCAGTCATCACCGTAAAACCCAGTAAAATGATTAAAATTCCGAGAAGTTTAAGGAATAGCCTTGTTCCTCCTTCTGTGCCCAAATTGTTTTCTGCCCAAGCAATAGATCCAGTCATTCCCAAAAAAAATTCTGTTTTTATGACCATCAGGCTGCCAACGATGACAATAATTAGACCGTAAAGAATTTGCATACCCCGTTAGAAGTTTAAAATATATTAAAATATAATGTATTTTTTATAAAATATTTCATAGTTAATAAATTTTTTTCTCACCGCAGAAAAAATTTTGATAAAATTTTTTCTAATAGAACTTCTAACGGGGCATAAAATTAAATATTATAATGGGCGCACCTGGACTCGAACCAGGAAACCTTCACTTTATAGCGGCTACTTCTTTTTTAATTTATTTAATATTATTGTAGTAGCCGATATATCGATGATTATCTTATTATTAAATGGGCGCGCTTGGATTTGAACCAAGGACTTCCACTTTATAAGAGTGGCGTTCTAACCACTGAACTACGCGCCCATTTTTCAATGAAAATCATCGCTATAAGAGTGACGCTCTAACCAGTTGAGCTATGCGCCCAATTTTAATTATAAATTTTTCTTAGATAATAATCACTAATTGATTTTAATCCCATTAATATTTTTTCAGATAGTCTTGCGTCTCCAATTCTAGCGTTACAAGTACCGTGACCAAAACCTCCTTTGTGATTTATATTTTTACTAGATGTTTTTTTAATATAAGGACGAGCAAACTGATTTAATGGGATTTTCAATATATTGGACCAAAATTTAACCTCTTTGCTGATATTCATATCGCTGTATAGCTGTAATTGTATCTTTATTTTTTTATAGGGACGTTAAGATTTTTGGTAAGCCAACAGATAAAAAATTTAATAATCGAAGGATCTGTGTTTGAAATAGAAAGCATAGCAAATTGCCTTTTTGATCCTTCGCCTAAATAAAGGAATAAACCAGCAAGAAATGTTTCCCGTTTTGTTAATGGAAAGATCAATTTTTTTTGAATTTTATAAATTTCTTTGAGTCTCTTTTCTTTCTTCTTTTTTTTTGTATTACGAATTTTTTTCTATAACTGTTTCGTTTTTTTGTAATTCTCTGATTCTTTCTTCAGTAAGAGGATAATTTTTAAGCCAATCGCTTAAAGTACTTTTGCTTATTTTTAAAATTTTCTTGATTTGGCTGTAACTTTTTCCTTCTTTTCTTAAAATTAAAGCTTTTTCATGCTCTTTGAAACGTGCCATAATTGAGTTATTAATTTATTGGAGTTATCGGGGATGCCGGATTCGAACCGGCGACCTCACAGTCCCGAACCGTGCGCGCTACCAACTGCGCTAATCCCCGACAAAATAATGATATCTAAATCCTTGAAAAAATCAACCCCGTTTAGAAATTCGCGGAGACTTGAGATACAGGGAAATAATTGAGCGAATTTTGCCTGTCGGCTTAGCGCTTTTGAAAGACAAGCCTTGTTTAAAATTTCTAACGGGGCGAGTGGGGACTAAAATTGTTGTAGTTGAACAAATTTTGAAAAATGATAAAATAGAACAATGGATAAATCAAATCAAGAAAAACCATTGGCTGATCGAATGAGGCCCAGCTGCCTTGATGATTTTTTCGGTCAGGAGCATTTAGTTGGCGAGGGCAAGGTATTGCGACTGTTGATTGAGCAGGACGCAGTTCCTTCAATGATTTTTTGGGGACCACCTGGTTCAGGCAAGACAACTTTAGCGCGAATTATCGCTTGCAAGACGCGAGCAAATTTTATTTTCTGTCAGGCGACAGAGGTCGGAGTGGCAGAAATTAAAAAGATTATGAATAAAGCGCGTTTAGAGAAAAAAGCTTATGGCAGGAAGACGCTTATCTTTATTGACGAAATTCATCGTTTTAATAAAGCTCAGCAAGCCATTTTTTTACCTTTTGTTGAAGAAGGTTTAATTACTTTAATTGCTACCACCACAGAAAATCCTTCTTTCGAAATAATTTCACCCTTACTCTCTCGTTGTCAACTTTTTATTTTTGAATCTTTGAAAGAAGAAGGTTTAAAAAAGATTATTAAACGCGCTTTAATAAACAAAGAAAAAGGTTTGGGGAGATTTAAAATAAAAATTAAGCCAAGAGCTTTAGATTTGTTAGTTAATTTTTCGGCCGGTGACGCTCGAGCGCCTTTAAATGCATTGGAAACAACTTTAAAAATTGCTTCAGCTGACAAAGACGGCTGTTATCATCTTGATGAAAAGGTTGTTCTTGAGGCTCTTCAGCATAAAGCGCCGATTTATGATAAAAAAGGGGAAGAGCATTATAATATTATTTCTGCTTTTATTAAATCAATGAGAGGTTCTGATCCTGATGCCGCTCTTTATTGGTTGGCCAGAATGCTTGAAGGGGGAGAAAACCCTCGTTTTATCGCTCGCCGAATGGTTATTTTTGCTTCGGAAGATATTGGCAACGCTGATCCAAGGGCTCTTGAAATAGCGGACGCGGTAGCTCAGGCGATTGAATTTGTTGGGTTGCCAGAGGCTAAAATTAATTTAGCTCAAGGAGTAACTTATTTGAGTTGCGCGCCGAAATCAAAAGCTTCTTATGAAGCTTTGTTGAAGGCAGAAGAAGACGCTAAAAGAACTTCTGATTTGTCAGTTCCTCTTCATTTAAGAAATGCGCCGACGAAGTTAATGAAAGAAATGGGTTATGGCAAAGATTATAAAAAAATTCAAGAATATTTACCGAAAAAGCTGGTTGGAAGAAAATATTATAAAAGAGAGGAAAGAGATATCTCAACTCAGCTAACTAGTTAACCAAATAGAAGATTTTCAGTTCATAAAAAAACCTCCGAGCCTTCTTTCGCTCACCTTATCTGTGAGTTAAGGTAGGGAAATGTATAAGATGAGATACATAGGATACAGTGAGATTTTTAATGGCACCATGTGTTTCCGATGTACCCATCTCATACAAGCTCTGCACAAATTAAAAATTTTTGCTATAAATTTTATTATCTTGAGAGATAAAAAATTTTATCTCCAAGAAATTTTGTACAAAAAAGGAGGGGTAATTATGGCAAAGATAAGAATTGTGTCTGTTCCGCCAGGAGCAGCTCCGGAATGGGTACGAAGGGAATGGGTGGGATTAGAAATTCTTCTAGCTGAGGATGTTTCGTCTAATTTATCTTTATTAACGAGTAATAAGCCAGAGAGTGTTGAATGTTATGAGGTAGATGTCAAAGAAGCGGTAAAGATACTCAGGGGAAAAAGACCTGAAGCTGCAGCATGGTGGGACGAGAATAGACCATTGTGGCGGAACCCTCTTCTCGTGCCACGTTTCAGTTTTCCAAAGGAGAATTGTGAGCTGATTTCATAAAGGAGGCGACAAGAAAGATCCTCTCTGAATATTGGCGAGGGTCTTTTTTTATCAACCCTGGCGGGGTTGATTCTTTTTTGAAAAGTGGTAATATAAAAAATATATGACTACTACGAGAAAAATTTTGATTTTAACACTTTGTTTGTTATTTTTTGCTTCAGGAGTTTTAGCTCAGGGCGGAGCGCCAGAAACGCCAAGTAACTTTTCTCTTTTTTGGGGAGAGGTTAAAGAAACTTTTAGAATTCTTTTTAGTTGGGACAATGTCGAGAAAACAAAATTAGCATTGGATTTTGCTGATAAGAAACTCGAAGATTATAAACGGTATCGGCTAGAGCAAAAAGATGAATTAGCGGAAAGATCATTAAAAAGATATCAAAAAGAGATAGAGATAGTTTTGGATGTTTTGGAAAAAGAAAGTGATCAGAAAAAGGCTGAACAAATTGCCGAAGAAGTTAAAGAAAGAACGATCAAAAGTATTGCTGAGTTAGAAGCACTTTATGATGAATCGCCTCCCTTTTTTAAAGAAAGAATTTCTCAAATAATTTTTAAATTACAAGATAGTTATAAAATTTCTCAAGGTATTATGAGCGGCGAATATAAAGAGGTCTTTCAGAGCAAATGGAGCCAAATTAAAGCTAAATTTAGAGAAAAGATGAAAGAAATTTATTACAAACTTTGGCCCCTTCCTCGTTAGGGTCAATTAAAGTTTTATTATCGGGTATGAATTTTGAAAAATTAATTTATCGGATAGAAGAAAAATTCAGCATTAAGGACCGAAAAAAAGAATCATTTTTGGTTGAAGAAAGTTTGAAAGGGGAAAAAATTTTTGGTGAAAAAGAATACATTGAATTTGAAACGCCGCAAGGCAGCTTTCGTTTAGAAGAAATCAGAAAGCCAAGAATTTTAGAGAAAAGGGTTTTATCAAGTAAGAGAATCGGGGGAAGAACAGCGATTGATTATATTTATTCAAAAGACGAAACGACAAGTCAAGTAAAACTTTATAAACTAGGAGGAGGCGAATGGCAAGAAATAGACCTAAAAGGCCTTATAGAAAAAAATGATTAAATATTTAAAATTTCATTTTTATTTACCTTTATTTTTTCTTTATTTATTTCTGCTTATTTCTTTTCATCCCACTCTCTTTGTTATCAAGACGGCCTTTCTTTTAATCTTTGTCTCTTCTTTAATGACCATCTTTTTTTTTATCAGAGAAAATTTGAAAACAGAATGGATGGAAATACCGGAATTTGTTTTATTTGCCCTGAGTTTTTTTCTTTTTATTCTTTTTATTAATCAACCATTTTTCAGCTATGTTTTTTTAACAATTTTTTTAGTTGTTTTGGGCTTATTTTTATTTTTTCTTTATCGAAAAAAATTTTTCCCTCGTTTATATTCGCCAGGAAGCTTAGAAAACATTAAGAGGTTTATTCACGGCTTTATCATCTTTACTGGTTTAGTCAATTTAAATTTTGCCAGATTGTTTTATAATTTTGATATTATTTTTATTCTTATTTTAATTTTTCTTTTATTTAGCTGGCTTTTTTCTTATTCTCTCCGTCCCGACCTTCGTCGGGATCCCGACTTTGGTCGGGGCCTTAATTTTCTTGGTGGTTTAGTTTTAACAGAAATTTATTTCAGCTTATGTTTTTTACCTTTAAAAGTTTATTTTAACAGTTTGATGCTTCTAGCCTTTTATTATATAATTATTTATCTATGGTTTGGCAAACAAAAAAACTTAGAGTTAAAAATATAGGAGAAAAACAGGAGATAGAGACCGTTTCAAAAAAATCAGACGACAGCCGGCGGAAAGAAAAGGTTGATACGCAAGAAATAAAAGAATTTTATGAACAAAAAAAAGACTTTTCTCGTTTAGAAAAACCAACTGCTGGTTTGCCATTTTGGATTATTATTATTTTATGTTTGATTTTTGGTTCTTTAGGCGGTTTGATAACTAATGTTTTTATTTTAAAACAAGGAAATATAAAATTGCCGTTCATTGGTGAAGTTAACTTAAGTAAAATTTTTCCGAATAGAGAAATAACTCTAGTCACAGAAAAAAATATAACTATCACTACTGATTTACGTTTAGCTGATTTGTCAAATAAGCTAAAACCTCAATTAATGAACGTCTTTCAAATGAAAGAGGAAACAGAGGCAGTTCCAGTTTTAGAACAGGTTTATTTAGATAAAGATGTAATTTCTCAGGCCGGTGTTTTGACTGCTGACGGCTGGCTTATTAGCGCTGGCAATTTAGACCCTGAGGTGAATACTTATGTAGTTTTAAACCGGGAAAATAAAATATTTAAAGTAAAAAAAATTGTAAAAGACCCTTTAACAGGTCTTAATTTTTTAAAAATTGAGGCAAAAGATTTACAGGTGATAAATTTTATCAGCAGCAAAGAAGAGATTATTCAAGGAAAAGAAGTGATTTTATTTGATCACTCAATGAAAATTTTTACGGATATCTTAAGTTGCCCGTCTTATTTAAAAGTAAATAAAAAAGAAGATTTGATTCGGTCGACAGATTATTTTTCTGAAGGAACAATTTTAGAACATGATTATTTAAAACCTGAGTTTTTAGGTTCTTTCATTTTTGGATTAGACGGTTTAATTTTGGGGATTGTCGCCGAGAAAAAAAATATTCCTTATTGGCAATTTGAAAGAGCAGTGAACGCCATTTTAGAAAAAGGAGAAATAAACAGAAATTATTTAGGAATTAATTATTTAAGAATTGAAGATTTAGTCGGGGCAGAAAGAGAAGATTTAAGCAATGTAAAGAAAGGGGCGATTATTTATGGAGACCCAGCAGGCGTCGCTGAAAAGGCAGGTCTTAAAGATGGCGACGTCATTGTTAAAATTGATTCAACCCCGCTTGATGAAAAAATTAATCTTACTGAATTAATTCAGAAAAAGAAGCCAGGCGAAGAAATTAAAATGACTATTTTAAGAGAAGGGAAAGAGAAAGAATATCATTTAAAAATTTCTAATTGAAAATTGTCCCGCTGTAGCGGGATTAAATTATGTTTTATATTGGTCTTACAATTAGTGTTTTTGTTGGTCTAGTCTTATTTTTAATATCAAAAAAGAAGATTGAAACAAAGAAAGATAATGTTTCTGAGAAGCTGCTGCGAGAGCTAAAAGAAAAATTTAAAAAGATTAAAAAAATAGTTCGGGAAGAGCTAAATGAAGACATCAAAGAAACAAAAAATTTTTTCAATAATAAAAAATAGTCTATAATTAAACTACATTAAAAAGATATTGGAAGTTTAATTTCAAGGTTCTGCGAGCGAAGCGAGCAGGTTCTTATAAACTTTTTACAATCAAAAGATTGAGAAGAATTTTTGGATCAATGGGGTTAGTTTTTCTTAAAAAATCAATCTTAAGAAGATTCCTATAAATTTTTTTTAATTCTTCAAAACTGTATTTATTCTCTTCTTCTTTTGCTTTTTGAGCGACATAAGGATGGATTCCCATTTTTTTTGAAAATTCAAAGATATTTTTTTGTGTATTTTGATGAAGAAAAGCTTTCATTTTTAAAATAATGCCATATTGTCGACCGACAAGATAAAGAATATCTTCTATGCTTATGCCGGCCTCAATTTGTTCATTTAAAAGCTTAAGAGCCATTTTTTTTCTTTTATCTCCGATTGCATCAATTAATTTAAAAATTTCCTGATTTGTTTTTAAAACCAATTTTTTTATTTCTTCTTCGTTGATTATTTTTTTTCTTTGATGGAGAGAAATGAGTTTGTCGAGTTCGTTCTTAATAGCCCACAGATTATTACCTAAAAATTCAATTAAGAGATCAAGAGCCTTCTCTTCAATAGTGACATCTTTTAAAAAGTTTTTTTTAATAAATGCTTTGAGTTGCCAAGGTGAGAGAAGGGGGAATTCTTGAGAATATTTTATCTTTTTTAATTTATCAAAAAGTTTTTTAGTTGTCTGGTTAAGTTTTCTTCTTTCAATTTTTGTTTCAAAAAGAATAAGATTATTATTTTTATCCCTGTCTATTCCATGAATAAAATCAGAAATTTTTTCGATTAAATCTTTCTTGAGAGAAAAAGGATTTTCAATGATCGTTAATTTTTTTTGACTAAAAAGTTGTTGAGAACAAAAGACCTTTTTTAATGATTCTGGCGTGACTTCTTCTGCGCCAAGATGGAAAAGATTAAAATTTCCTCTTTGTGGCTCAAAAAATTTTTCTTTTAAAGCTTGCAATTTTTTTCTGGAACGATAAGTATCCTCACCAAAAAGAAAAATAAGCATATTTTAAATTAAAATAAAATTTTAAAAAAGACTTTTTTGTTGAGAATTAAGCGCCTCAAGGCGGCTGACAAGACTTTTAAAGCCAATTTCATTAAAAAGTTTTTTTATTTTCTCTTTGTCAATTTTTTGCAAATGGCAATTCTCTAGTTTAAAATTTTTAAGCTTCAAGTCACCTCTTAGTTTGATCAGGCGCTTAAATAAAAATGCTCGCTCTTTTTCTTTAATCAGCGCATTAAGCATTCTCTCTTTAATTTCTTCTTTTTTTATCTTGTTCTTTTCAATTAATTCGTAAAGATTTTCTAAACTATGATATTTCTTTAAAAGAAAAGTAGCAAGACGGGATCCTATCCCTTTAACGCCAGGAATGTTGTCAGCCGGATCGCCAACTAGAGCCTTAAAATCAATGAGCTGTCTAGGAGAGAGGCCGCCATATTCTTTTTCAACTTTGTTTTTATCATAAATTTTTGTTTGAGAAATATTTTGTTTAAGGAGAGCAACCTTTATCTTTTTATTAATCAACTGGAGTATGTCTTTATCGCCGGTGAAAATAATTATTTCGTAAGGCTCTATTAATTTTTGACAGCGCTCTGTAATAGAAGAGATGAGATCATCAGCCTCCTGTCCTTCGAGAGAAAAAAAATTTATAGAAAAAGCTTCAAGAATTTTTTTTGACAATGGAATCTGGTTATAGAACTCTTGTGGCTGAGGAACTCGATTGGCCTTGTATTCTTTAAATTCTTTTTTTCTGAAACTCGGGATTTCCGTATCGTAGGCAACAGCTAAATAGTCTGGTTTTTCTTCTTTTAAAGTTTTAAGCAGAAAACTTGAAAAGCCATAAACAGCATTGATAATTTTTCCTTCTTTATTGGTAAGTTTAGGCAAGGCATGCCAGGCGCGATGGAGAATAGCTAAGGCATCGATGATAATAAATTTTTTCATCCTCTTATAATTAAATTACCTTAAAAAATATATTAGAAATTTAATTTCAAGGTTCTGCGAGTGAAGCGAGCAGGTTCTTATTATATAACAAAAGTCAGGTCTTGTCTAATGACCCTTCGATAAACTCAGGGTCATGGTGAGTTATATCGAACCATGAGAATAAAAATTTATTTGTTAGCCACGCTTATTCTTTTATTGTTTTTTATTTTGACTTGGTTACCTTATGCGCAGATAGATTTATTAGTTTCTTCTGAAACGCTAAATTATGAGTTCAAAGTAAATTTAGACAGTCAAAGCGAAAAGATATTTTTTAATCTTGATATTTTGCCGGCCAAGATTATTTTGCCAGAGGAAAAAAATAATTTTCAGGACTATGTTTTTCTTCAAGATTTAGATGACGAGAAAAAAAACAAGATTATTATTTTCAAAAAAAGCGATTTAGAAAAATTAGTTGAATTTAGAATAAAACCATTGGTAGAGAAAGATAAACGTGTCTTCGATTTTTCAGTTAATCACTGGCAAATTACAGTCAAAGAAAGGGATCCTAATTTATTATGGGCGAACATCATTGTTTTAGTAAAAGAAGAGATAATTCATAATTATAACTTTGAAAAAATTAAAGAGGAGATGATTTTTGAAGATACAAAGTCAGCCAAAGAAAAATTGAGCACCCTTTTTGGATTGAAGGAAAGTAAAATTTTTCTTTGGCCAAAATTTCTTAAACGTTTACCAATTTTTAAAGAGCGGATTAAAATATCATTAAGAAGTCAAATTTAGGGACAGAGAGTTTTTTTTGATTCAGAGGATCTGAGGACTTTCAGAGTCGGATGACCTGAGGAGCAAATTTTTGTGCTCCTCGCATTCGCTCGGAGTATTCTTCGCTTTTATTGGGCCGAAGGCCCTGATGAGCGAAGCGAAGAAGGGTTGACAAAAAATTAATAAACTTTAAAATTATAAGAACCTGCTCGCTTCGCTCGCAGAACCTTGAAATTAAATTTCTTATTTAAATTTAACGCTAAAGTAATTTAATTATAAAATGCCCGAAAAACAAATTTCAAAAGAGTTTTTAGAGTTGGAAGGCATTGTGGAAGAAACTTTACCCTCAGCTGTTTTTAAAATTAAACTTGATAATGGTAAAACAATTCATGGCCATCTTTCAGGAAAAATGAGAATGAATAGAATCAGAGTTTTACCGGGAGACAGAGTGAGACTTGAGGTTAGTCCTTATGACACCACCAAAGGAAGAATAGTCTATCGATATAAATGAGAGCGTTAAACAATTTGTGAAACGCTCTCCTCCCGAGCAGTAGCGAGGTGCAGCAGCGAGGGATTTCGTCTAATAAAATAATAATTTTGGTATGAAAGTTAGAGCGTCAGTTAAGAAAATTTGTCAGTTTTGTAAGGTAGTCCGTCGGAAAAAGCGGGTTTATATAATTTGTAAAGATCCTAAACATAAACAGAGACAAGGATAAATAAATATTTTTATTTATGGCAAGAATCATGGGAATAAATTTACCTTCAGAGAAAAGGGTTGAAATAGCCTTAACCTATCTTTTTGGTATTGGCCTGAGTTTGTCTAATCGGATATTGAAAGAAACTTCTGTTAACAAAGACAAAAAAGTCAAAGATTTAACTACCAAAGAAATAGAAAAGATTCAAAATTTTATTGAAAAAAATTATAAAACGGAAGGGTCTTTAAGAAGAGAGATAGGGGAAAATATAAAAAGACTTAAAAATATCACTTGTTATCGCGGAATAAGACATATTAGACACTTGCCGGTGAGAGGACAAAGAACTAAAACTAATTCTCGAACCGTCAGAGGCAATGTCAGGAAGACAATTGGCGGAACCACCCAAGCTCAACCTCAAAAAACCTAATAATTTTAGCCTATGCCTAAACTTAAAAAAAAAATAGCTAAAATAATCCCAGAAGGAAATGCTTATATTCAAGCGACTTATAATAATACAATTGTTACTTTAACTGACCTGAAAGGAAACGTTCTTGCTTTCTCATCAGCCGGTAAATTAGGTTTTAAAGGGCCAAAAAAATCGACGTCATTTGTGGCGAGTTTAGTTGCTAAAGACGTGGTAGAGAAGGTGAAAGATTATGGATTGGAGAAAGTCCATGTTTTTGTTAAAGACATTGGCAAGGGGAGGGAAGCGGCTGTTCGTTCTCTTTATGCAAATGGTCTTGATTTACTCTCAATCAAAGACGTCACGCCAATTCCACATGGTGGTTGTCGACCGCCAAAAATGAGAAAGGTTTAAAAAATTAAACAATTTTAGCATGGGCAGAAATTTAGATTCAAAATGTAAAATTTGTCGTCGCGCAGGAAGGAAACTTTTTTTAAAAGGTGAACGTTGTTATTCTTCAAAATGCTCTTTAGTCAAAAGGAAATATCCGCCAGGAGTCCATGGGGTTAAGGGTTATCCTAAACTTTCAGAACATGGAGGACTTCTTAAAGAAAAACAAAATATGAAAAACTTTTATGGATTGCTCGAGAGACAGTTTAAAAATTATTTTAAAAGAGCCAAGAAGGAAAAAGGAGATCGGGGAATAATTTTTTTGAGTTTTTTAGAAAAAAGATTAGACAACGTCTTGTATCGGGCTGGATTTTTTATTTCAAGACATAAGGTTCGTCAAGCTATTAATCATGGATTAATTGTCGTGAATGATAAACTAATTGACATCCCTTCCTACGAAGTAAAAGTCGGAGATTTGATAAAGTTAAAAACCAAAGAATCTCTTCTTAAAGAAGTGAAAGATACTATTTCAAAAAGATATAGTGAAACCTTGCCTCTCTGGTTTAATATAGATAAAGAAAAAATAGAAATTAAAATTCTAAAAATGCCAGCCGAGGAAGATTTACCTAAAGAATTTGATGTTCGGTCGGTCATAGAATTATATAGCCGTTAAGAAATTTTATTTTTTAAATTTTAAATTATGGAAAATTTATTTTTACCTAAAACAGTCGAATATCAAGTTGATAAAGAAAATAAAAATAAAGGGACAATAACCATCACGCCTTGTTATCCTGGATATGGAACAACTTTGGCAACTTCATTGCGCAGAGTTTTGCTTTCTTCTCTTGAAGGAGCGGCGCTTGATGCAGTTAAAATAAAAGGGGTAAAACATGAATTTTCAACCATTTCAGAGGTAAAAGAGGACGTTTTAGAAATTGTACTTAATCTTAAAGCTGTCCGTTTGAAATTTTTATCTGAGGTGAAAGAGCCATTAGAACTTGAACTCAAAGCAGAAGGAGAGGGCACAGTGAAAGCAGGCGATATTAGCAAAAGACCGGAGATAGAAATTGTTAATCCTGAATTGGTTATCGCTAATTTAACTGACAAAAAAGCTAATTTACAAATGAAGCTTTGGGCGACAAAAGGTTATGGTTGGATTTCAACTGAAGAAAAAATAAGAGAAAATAGAGAAGAAGGAACAATTATTATTGATTCCATTTTTGGTCCAGTTTTAAGAGTCTCGCCAAATATTGAAAATGTTAGAGTAGGAAAAAGAAATGATTATGAAAAATTATCTTTAACAATTGAAGTTGATGGCACTCTTTCGCCTCTAGAAGCCTTTATTAAAGCAGCTCGTTTATTAAACGGAGAATTTGTCTTTTTAAAAAATGAAGGGGCTAAATTAATTGAAAAAGAAAAACCTGTTAAAAAAAAGGCGATCAAAAAGATAAATAAAAAAGTTACTAAAACTCGTAAAATTCGAAAGAAAAAGTTGTAAGTTATTAGTTGTAAGTTATAAGAACCTGCTCGCTTCGCTCGCAGAACCTTGAAATTAAATTTATTATCTAAATTTAATGCTAAGGTAATTTAATTATAAGTTATTGTCTGTATGCGTCATGGGAAAAGAACAAAAATTTTAAGTAGAAAAAAAGCGCCAAGAAAGGCTCTGATGAGAAGTTTGGCTCGAAGTCTTATTTTATACGAAAAAATAAGAACCACGGAGGCTAAGGCCAAGGCCTTAAAACCCTTAATAGAAAAAATAGTTTATTTAGCGAGAAATAATGATTTAACCACCAGGCGGCGATTAATTTCTATTTTAAAGGATAAAAAAATAGTAAAGAAACTTTTAGAACAAACTGGACCGCGGTATCTAAAACGAACCGGAGGCTATGTCAGGATTATTAAATTTTTACCGAGAAAAACAGACGCGGCAAAAATGGCTTTAATAGAGTTTGTGTAAGTTGGCAACAAATTTATATTTGAGTTAGAGTATGAAAAAAGAAAAAAATAAAACTCAAAGAAATCTCATGACGCTTGATGCTAAAGATCAATCTTTTGGGAGACTCGCTTCAAATGTTTCTTTAATTTTACAAGGGAAAAATAAAGCGAGCTTTCTTAGATATCTAGATAGGGGAGATTTTGTTGAAGTTAAAAATATTGAAAAAGTAAAAATTACAGGCAATAAACTAAAAAATAAGATTTATTATCATTATTCTGGTTATCCCGGAGGAATGAAAAAAAAGAGTTTAGGTGAGGTTTTTGCGAAAGATCCAGCGGAAATTTTACGGCGAGCTGTTTACAATATGTTGCCAAAAAACCGCTTGAGAAAAGAGAGAATGAAGAGATTGAAATTTGTTTAAAAATTGTCAAATTTTTTTGAGAGATGTCTTTAAAAGACATTTTTTTATTTTTAAATAAATATGAGATCCTTCGCTTCGCTCAGGATGAGACACCCGTTGAATTTTTTAACAGCCTCGGCTTGTAAATTTTAAAAAATAAGATATTATATTATAAAGTCGCGGGCTTGCCCGCCATGCGCCTAACACCATGCAACCTTCTTTACCCCGTACCAATTTTGCGGGTATGGTTCAGTGGTAGAATGCGACCTTCCCATGGTTGAGATGCGGGTTCGATTCCCGCTACCCGCTCACTAAGCAAAAATTTTACGGGGCCATGGTTGAAAGACGGGTTCGATTCCCGTATCCCGCTTAGGAACAAACACCAATTAAACTTAGGATCATTTGTTTTATGCCGCCTTAGCTCAGTGGGAGAGCAACTGTTTCGTAAACAGTAGGTCCTCGGTTCAATCCCGAGAGGCGGCTCAGGCATATCAGCTAGGTAAAAAGTAGGAAAAATTATTATGATTAAATTTATCAATGTTAGCAAATTTTATCCTCCTAATGTTTTTGCTTTACGCAATGTCTCTTTTCATATTAAACCCGGAGAATTTGTTTCTTTTGTTGGTCAATCTGGCGCAGGGAAAACAACAGTTCTCAGATTAATTATTACTGAGGAAAAACCAACTAAAGGAAAAATTATTATCGGGGGGTGGGACATAGGAGATATTAGATTAAAAGAGCTCCCGCTTCTTCGTCGACAAATAGGTGTTGTTTTTCAAGATTTTAAATTGCTTAAGAAAAAAACTGTTTATGAAAATATAGAATTTGCTCTTCAGGTAATTAATACGCCACGCTCTAAAATTCCTTTTATTATTAAGCAAGTTTTAAAAATAGTTGGTCTAGAGCATAAAGCGCAAAATTTTCCACATCAACTTTCTGCGGGTGAAGCTCAGAGAGCAGCGATAGCAAGAGCAATTGTTTATCGGCCTAAAATTCTTTTAGCTGATGAGCCAACTGGCAACCTTGATCCAATCAATACAAGAGAAGTAATCGAGTTATTATTAAAAATAAACGAGTTGGGTATTACCACTCTTCTCGTGACTCACAATCGCGAAATAGTTAATCTTGTTAAAAAAAGAGTCATCACTATGGATCACGGCGTAATTATCGGTGATCAACAAGATAAAGGGAGGTATGTCATTTAAAATTTCTAATTTTCCCGCTTCGCGGGATCTCGCGTCTGGCTTCGCCAGATCTCGCGTAGCGAGATAGCGAGACTAATTTCTAATTTCTAATGTTTAGTAAAAAATACGAGATTTTAGAACATCCGGCAGATTTGAAAATTCGTTCTTATGGGAAAAAGATGGATGAAATTTTTTCTAATATGATTGAAGGAATGTTTAAAAGTTGTCGACCAGAAATGACAAAAGAAAAAGTGAGCAGGGAAATAAAAATTGAATCCCTGGATCGAGAATCTTTGTTGGTTAATTTTTTATCGGAAGCCTTGACTTTGTCTGACATTAATGAAGAGGTTTATTTAAAAGTAAAATTTGATAAATTAACTGACAAATATTTGAAGGCAAAACTTGAAGGCTATAAAATTAAATCTAGAGAATTAGAAATTAAAGCCGTTACTTGGCATAATTTAAAAATAGAGAAGAAAGGTGACCACCTTGAAGCCATTGTTTTATTTGATATCTAAAAGAACAAAAAAATCATGATCAATAAAAAAGATTTTTTAAAAATTAATGATTGGCTTTGGGAGGTTCCTAAATCTTTTAGAGGAGATATGAGGGTGCCTGCGAGAATCTATATTTCAGAGAAAATGTTAGAAAGAGTAGAAGTTAATGCTCTTGAACAAGTAATTAATGTCGCTTCCTTGCCAGGCATTGTCAAATATTCTCTGGCCATGCCAGATATTCACACGGGTTATGGGTTTGTTATTGGGGGAGTGGCAGCGACTCGTCTGCCTGAAGGAATAATTTCTCCTGGCGGAATCGGCTATGATCAAAATTGTGGTTGTCGCTTGCTGCTTTCCGACTATCAAGAAAAAGATGTTAAGCCACATTTAGAAAAGATGGCTAGTGAAATTGAGAAAGAAGTTCCATCAGGACTTGGACGAGGTCGACGGGTTAAATTAAGCATTGAACAAA
>Ga0210049_1002245_pt1 | contig 18090 bp, 12 predicted proteins | sample CryGeyCG2014_300_2_FD_183964 | JGI IMG/M metagenome (GOLD analysis project Ga0210049, IMG submission 183964) | Groundwater microbial communities from aquifer - Crystal Geyser CG06_land_8/20/14_3.00 (SPAdes) (version 2) | ecosystem: Environmental > Aquatic > Deep subsurface > Groundwater | place... | reverse complement strand
TTTAACGTTATGATACCAAGAAATGTAAAGTTGGCTGAATGTCCAAGCTTTGGCAAACCAATTTTAATCTATGACATAAACTGTAAAGGGGCTAGGAGCTATCTACAATTGGCAGAAGAAATTATGATGGCTTTGTAAAAAGTCCATCTGCTGTGTTGCGCTGCATCCTTCGTCATTGCGGTGTACCCCTGAGTACGCCTCACTCCTTCGGATTTGCACGCCTTGCATCTGGAGCTTTTTACTTTGCCATCCAATTTTGACTTTTTACGAGTCCATCAAATTATGAATAACGGAAGGACCAGGCAGTGACTAAGAGAAAGGTGCTAGGGAAGGGATTGGGTGCATTAATCCCAGAGATTAACCAGTATGATGATAAAGACAACTATGTTTACTGCAATGTGGAAGACATTCAACCCAATAAATTTCAGCCAAGAAAAGGATTTGACGAAAACAGGATAGAAGACCTCGTTGTCTCGATAAAAGAGAAGGGAATTATTCAGCCCTTAATCGTTAGAGATGTTGGAGATGGTTATGAGTTGATTGCAGGAGAGAGAAGATGGCGGGCTGCCAAGAGGGCTGGTATCACAGAGGTTCCTGTAATTGTAAAGAAGGCTTCCGATACTGAAGTCCTTGAACTTTCTTTGATTGAGAATATCCAAAGGGAAGATCTGAGTTGCCTGGAAGAGGCGGAAGCATACAAACGACTCACAGAGGAATTCACCTTGACCCAAGAAGAGGTTGCAAAAAGGGTTGGGAAGGATAGATCCACAATTACCAACTACCTTCGTTTATTAAAGCTTCCTCTGGAGATAAGGGATGGTCTATCAAGAGATGTTGTCACTATGGGACATGCAAGGGCATTCCTGAGCCTGGAAACCCCGGTAAAACAGAGAGAGGCTTACAGACAAGTTTTAAAGAGGGGGCTTTCCGTCAGGCAGACAGAGAAGATGGTCAGGGGATTAAAAAAGGAGAAAAAAAATAAACCATTAGAAAGAGACAAGGATATCCATTTAGATTCCATTAAAAATGAGCTTATAAAGCGATTTGGGACCCGGGTAAAGATAGTTGCCAGAAAAGGGGGAAGGGGAAAGATAGAAATCGAGTTTTGTTCCCTGGATGACCTGGACAGGATTATAGAAACATTAAAGGGAGATTAAAATTCATTTGCATTCTGGCTACTGAATTCTGAATTCTGGCTCTTCTTTTATACCATATGTAGTATTTTAATTTACTTTTACTACATTATATTGTAAACTAGAAAATATTGAAAAGAACAATTAGTTCATCCTCAAAAATAAAAAATTTCCATTGGAGCAAATATGAACAGTGCTTATAACGCCGACAAAATTAAGGTCTTGCAAGGGCTTGAAGCAGTCAAAAAGAGGCCTGCAATGTATATCGGATCAACAGGTATCAGGGGACTCCATCATTTGGTCTATGAAGTGATTGACAACAGTATTGATGAAGCCCTGGCTGGCCATTGCAACAGAATAGATACTATTATACACATAGATAACAGCGTTACTGTTGAAGATAACGGCAGAGGCATCCCTGTGGACTTACATAAGACGGAAGGGAAACCAGCTGCAGAGGTGGTGATGACCACACTACATTCAGGGGGCAAATTTGACCACGAAAGCTATAAAGTGTCCGGTGGGTTACACGGAGTTGGGATTTCTGTGGTAAATGCCCTCTCAGAGTACTTAGAGCTAGAAATCAGACGTGACGGTAAAGTTTATCATCAGCTTTATGAAAGGGGTAACCCCAAGACAAAACTAGAGGTCATAGGAAAAACCAAACGAATGGGAACAAAAATTACCTTCAAGCCGGATGATCAGATATTTGAAGACATTGATTTCAATTTTGATACCTTATCCCAAAGATTTCGAGAACTCTCCTTTCTAAACAAAGGTATCCTTATTACCATTGAGGATGAACGATCAGAGAAAAAACACGAGTTTCATTACAAAGGAGGTGTTGTATCCTTTGTTGAACACCTAAGTAAGAATAAGACCGTAATACACCCTAAACCCATATATTTTGAAGGGGAGAAGGAGGACGTCTCCATAGAGATTGCCCTTCAGTACAATCAGGGCTATGCCGAAAACATCTTTTCCTTTGCAAATACAATTAATACTTATGAAGGGGGAACCCATCTCAGTGGATTTAAATCGGCCATTACCCGTACAGTTAATTCTTACGCCACCAACAACCAGTTAATGAAGGACCTCAAGGAGAGCCTGAGCGGTGAGGATATCAGGGAGGGGTTAACTGCAGTTATTAGTATCAAACTCCCGTCTCCCCAGTTTGAAGGCCAAACCAAAACAAAACTGGGCAACAGTGAGATTAAAGGAGTGGTAGAGGGCTTTCTCAACGAGAAGTTAGGAACCTATTTCGAAGAAAATCCTGCTATTGCCAGAAAAATCGTGTCAAAAGCCATTGATGCAGCCAGGGCTCGAGAGGCAGCCAAAAAAGCCAAAGAGCTGGTCAGGAGAAAAAGTGCCCTTGAGGTCAGCTCATTACCAGGCAAATTGGCCGATTGTCAAGAAAGGGATCCTGGCAGAAGTGAGTTGTATCTGGTTGAGGGTGAATCTGCAGGAGGATCTGCAAAGCAGGGAAGGGACAGAAGAAACCAGGCAATTCTACCCCTAAGAGGAAAGATACTGAATGTGGAAAAAGCCCGATTCGATAAGATGTTGGAAAGTCAAGAGATAAGAACCCTTATTACCGCACTGGGGACAGGTATAGGTAAAGAGGATTTTAATCTGGACAAACTTCGTTATCATAACATCATCATCATGACCGACGCAGATGTAGACGGATCTCATATCCGAACACTGCTTTTGACCTTTTTTTACCGCCAAATGCCCGATCTTATAGAAAAGGGGTATCTTTATATAGCTCAACCCCCTTTATTCAAGGTTAAGAAAGGGAAACAGAATAGGCACATAAAGGACGAGGCCTCCATGGAGGACTATCTATTGGAGTCTGGAGTGGAGAATGTAAGACTGGTCACGACTGAAACACAGGGCACCATCTCAGGCAGTCGATTGGCAGGTTTAATGAAAAAGGTAATTAGATACAAAAAGATTCTAGAAAAGGTTGAGAAAAAAAGAAAGGATGGAAATATTATTAATATCCTGGCTCAGGATCATGCCTTTACTAAAGAGACATTAAATGACCAGAAGAGACTGACAAGTATAATAGAAGACATTAAGGCTCAAATCGGTGTATTACAGTCAGAGTCTCCTCGGATTGAATTTGAATTATCGGATGATATGGAACATAATTGTTTTAAAGCCAATTGTACCTCCTGGAAAAATGGGGCACCTAAAGAAACCGTTATAGACTTTAGCCTTTTGAATTCACCGGAATTTGAAGAACTCCGAAAGTTGTCTAAAAGCTTCGGAATTACCAACAAACCACCCCTCATCATTGAAGACAATGGAAGCAGATTTGAGGTAAAGAGCTTAGAAGAAGTGCTTCAATACATACTCTCGGTTGCAAAGAAGGGCTATGAGATACAGAGATACAAGGGTTTGGGTGAGATGAACCCGGATCAACTTTGGGAAACCACAATGAACCCTGAAACAAGGACTTTACTGCAGGTGAAGACGGAAGATGCTATTGTAGCAGATGACATATTTACTATCCTGATGGGAGACCAGGTTGAACCCAGAAGGGAATTCATCTATAAACATGCCCTGGATGTCAGGAATTTGGATATATAAAAACCCTTGAGGAGCATATGCATTTACAACAACAGAAGATACCTGTAAGTATTGAAGATGAAATGAAAAAATCCTATATGGATTATGCAATGAGCGTCATTGTAGGCAGGGCGCTGCCCGACGTGAGAGACGGATTAAAACCCGTGCATCGAAGAATTCTCTACGCCATGAATGAGATGGGTAATGATTGGAATAAGCCGCATAAGAAATCCGCCAGGATTGTCGGTGATGTTATCGGAAAGTATCATCCCCATGGTGATGTGGCTGTGTATGATACTATAGTCCGTATGGCCCAGGATTTTTCAATGCGATATCCTTTGATTGATGGGCAGGGGAATTTTGGTTCCGTAGATGGAGATCCGCCGGCAGCCATGAGATATACAGAGATAAGGATGACCCGATTGGCTTCAGAACTTCTGTCGGATATTGAGAAAGAGACCGTTGATTTTGTTCCAACTTATGATAATTCCCTTACGGAGCCCACAGTCCTTCCATCGAAACTCCCGGATTTGTTGATTAACGGATCTTCTGGAATTGCCGTTGGAATGGCCACAAATATACCGCCCCATAGCCTGGTAGAAGTGATAGATGGAATTATTGCCATGATAGAGGACCCAGATATTAGCATCGATGACTTAATGGAGTTGGTCCATGGACCTGATTTCCCTACTGCTGGATTCATTTGTGGCAAAAGGGGTATAAAAGAAGCCTATAGAACAGGAAGGGGAATAATACATATAAGGGCTAGGGCAATTATTGAAAGGAATAAGGACAGTGGCAAAGAAAGCATCGTGATTTCAGAGCTTCCTTACCAGGTGAATAAAGCAAGACTGATCGAAAGCATAGCTGAATTATCAAGAAAAAAGAAGATAGAGGGGATATCAGAGCTAAGAGACGAGTCAGATAGAGAAGGAATGCGGATAGTTGTTGAATTAAAAAGGGATGAAATTGCAAAGGCTATCCTTAACCAACTCTATCAATACACCCAAATGCAGGGTAGCTTTGGTATAATAATCCTGGCCATTGTTGGTGGTCAACCAATGCTCCTAAACTTAAAAGAGGTCCTATACCATTTTTTAAACCATCGAAAAGAGATCGTCACAAGAAGAACATCTTTTGAATTAAAGAAAGCGGAGAACAAGGCCCATATCCTTGAGGGTTTAAGGATTGCCCTGGAAAACCTGGACGAAGTTATAGCACTTATCAAAGCCTCCGCGAACCCGAAGGTCGCCAAGGAAGGCCTAATTAGTAGATTTTCTTTGTCTGATCTCCAGGCTCAGGCAATCCTGGACATGAGGTTACAAAGACTCACAGCACTGGAACAGGAAAAAATCATAGAAGATTATATGGAGATTCTAAAGTTAATCGAGAAATATAAACAGATCCTGGCAAATGAAAGGCTTGTTTTGGATATCATTGTGGAAGAGCTAATGGCATTAAAGCAGTTGTATGGTGACGAGAGGCGAACAGAGATTATAGAAGAGGATACGGAAATTAGTCTGGAGGACATGATCGTTGAAGAAGACATGGTTGTAACCATTACCCATAGTGGCTATATAAAGAGAAACTCCATATCCCTTTATCGAAGTCAAAGGCGTGGTGGTAAAGGTAAGATAGGGACAACCACCAACGACACAGATTTTGTCGAACACCTGTTCGTTGCTTCGACCAGAGAATTTATGCTCTTTTTTACAGATAAAGGTAAGGTTTTTTGGCGAAAGGTCTATGAGATCCCCCAGGCTGGAAGGGTATCCCGGGGTAAAGCTATTGTCAATCTACTGAACCTGGGTTCTGATGAAAACATCTCTGCAATCCTGCCTGTACGAGAGTTTAAAGATAACAAATATGTTACTATGGCAACAAGGAATGGGATTATAAAGAAGACCCCTCTCACTGCTTACAGTAACCCCCGTGTCAATGGAATAATTGCCATAAATATTGATGAAGGAGATCGTCTAATCTCCGTAAGACTGACCGACGGAACACAAGATATCTTCCTCGGTACTAAATCAGGGAAATCCATAAGATTTAAAGAGGCCCAGATCAGGAGCATGGGAAGGGTAACCAGAGGCGTCAAGGGCATCAAACTGGCAAAGGACGATGAACTCATTGGCATGGAAATCATAAACAACGATACTGCCATTCTTGCCGTCACCGAAAATGGTTTTGGCAAAAGGACAAAGGGCTCAGAGTACAGGGCTCAAGGGAGGGGTGGTGCAGGTGTAATTACAATAAAAGCCACCCAGAGGAATGGATCTGTTGTTGCCATAAAACAGGTAACCGACCAGGATGACTTAATGCTCATCACTGATCGGGGGAAGATTATCAGAATCAGCGCTAAAGGTATTTCAATAATAGGAAGAAACACCCAGGGAGTGACGTTGATTGATGTAGACAAGGAAGAAAAGGTTGTCGGCGTAGCCAGATTAGCAGATGATGAGCAAAGCTAAAGGAGAATAGAATAAAAAAAAGGAATCGATGAAAAAAGAGATTGGAGTAATAGGAGCAGGGAGCTGGGGAACTGCCCTCGCAAACCTTCTTGCAGAAAAAGGCTATGCAGTTGCCCTCTGGGTTTTTGAACCAGATCTTTGTGAGATATTGAAAAGAGAAAGAGAAAACCCAGTTTACCTCCCAAAATTTATATTGTCCGAGAATATTAAACCTACTACATCTTTTGCTGAGGTCTGCCTGGATAAAGACATACTTGTATCGGTTACCCCCTCCCACGTAGTAAGAGGTGTTATTTCTCAAACCCTTCCATACCTATCTGACAGATCAATTATAATTAGTGCATCTAAGGGAATTGAGAGTGATTCTTTGATGACCATGTCCCATGTGCTTAAAGAGGTCCTGCCTGGCAATTTACATAAGAACATAGTCTATCTATCAGGGCCCAGTTTTGCCAAGGAAGTCATTCAAAAAACCCCGACTGCCGTGGCGGTTGCCTCAGAAAATATGGAGGCGGCCGGAATTGTACAGGAGACCTTTGCAACATCTTACTTCAGAGTTTATACAAATTCTGATGTTATTGGAGTAGAATTGGGCGGGGCAGTAAAAAATGTTATTGCCATTGCTGCTGGAGTGTCTGATGGATTGGGTTTCGGATATAACACGCGAGCTGCCTTAATTACTCGTGGTTTAGCGGAAATCTCCCGCCTGGGTGTTAAAATGGGGGCAAACCCCTTAACCTTTTCAGGACTTGCCGGTTTAGGAGATCTTGTCCTGACCTGCACCAGTGATCTAAGCAGGAATAGGTCAGTGGGTTTCAGCTTGGGAAGAGGTGTCAAACTGAAGGAAATATTGAATGAGATGAAGATGGTGGCTGAAGGTGTAAAGACCACCAAGGCTGTATATCGCATTGCCAAAAACCTGGGCGTAGAGATGCCTATTACAGAGCAAATCTATCGTTTGCTTTACGAAGATAAGCCTGCCAGGGATGTTGTGACTGAGCTTATGACCAGGGACCTAAAGTGTGAATTGGATTCTTACAATGTAACTACTCAGGCACAAAGTGGCAAAGGCACATAGGCACAAAGCAGAGCAGGGTCGTTTCGTTGTTTTTTCCTAACTTTGTGCCTTTGGTGCTCTGTGCCTTTGTGTCTACCTGAGTAGTTACTTTGTGGTTAGCGTTTACCAATTATTAATGGAGTAGCCGTATGGCTAAATCGGGTCATATCTATTTAGGTATTGATGTGGGTTCAGTGAGTGTCAACACCGTGGTGATGAATCAAAACAGGGATATTCTGGAGGAACACTACACCAGAACGATGGGGCAACCTTTAAAAGCAGTGAGAAAGGTTCTTACAGAGGTTCTTTCCTGCATCGAAAAGGGTCAAATAATGACTGCCTCCCTCACAGGCACAGCAGGTAAACTGGTAGCCGAACTCATAGGGGCAAACTTCGTCAATGAGATTATCGCCCAGAGTAAATCTGTAGAGCACCTTTATCCCCAGGTAAAAACAATTGTTGAGATTGGAGGAGAAGATTCTAAACTCATCTTGCTTGACTACGATACGCACCAGAAGAGGGTAAGGATCGCAGACTTCGCCATGAATACCATATGTGCCGCAGGCACTGGGTCCTTTCTGGACCAACAGGCCCATAGGTTAGGTTTAAGTATCGAAGAGTTTAGCAAATTAGCCCTGAAATCAGAGAATCCGCCCAGGATTGCCGGAAGGTGCAGTGTGTTCGCTAAAACCGACATGATTCACTTACAGCAAGGGGCTGCTCCAGACTTCGATATCGTTGCGGGCCTATGTTATGCCATGGCGAGGAACTTCAAAAGCAATATCGGAAAAGGCAAAAAATTTACCCGCCCTGTCTCATTTCAGGGGGGGGTAGCAGCCAATGTGGGCATGAGAAAGGCATTCTTCGATGTCTTAGAATTAGAGGAAGCGGAGTTTGTCATTCCAGGGCATTTTGCATCAATGGGCGCCATAGGTTCTGTGATTGCTACTATGGAAGACCCGGCTAAGCAAGTCCCATTTCTGGGTTTAGAAAGGCTTCAGAACTACCTTGAAACCCATAAGGAAAAAAGTGTCGGATTAAGTCCTCTTACCCTTTCAGAAGAAAGTAAAAAGAGAATGGCAGAGGTCACAACCAACCCTTGTGCCTCGAAAAAAGAGGATAAGGTTGATGCCTTTCTGGGCATAGACGTAGGATCCATCAGCACAAACGTAGTGGTTATAGACAGAAACAAGAATCTTCTTTCCAAGAGATACCTGATGACCGCCGGTAGGCCTATAGAGGCAATAAGACAGGGGTTAATGGAAGTTGGAGAAGAAATAGGTGATTATGTAACTGTACGAGGTGTGGGAACTACAGGTTCAGGAAGGTACTTGACAGGGGATTTCGTTGGGGCTGATATCGTAAGGAATGAGATAACCGCTCAAGCCACAGCATCTATTAACATTGATCCAGATGTTGATACTATATTCGAGATTGGTGGCCAGGATTCAAAGTATATTAGCATAGAAAACGGTACCATAGTTGATTTTGAAATGAATAAAGTCTGCGCAGCGGGTACCGGATCCTTTTTGGAGGAACAGGCAGAAAAGTTGGGAATCTCCATCAAAGAGGAGTTTGGAAACCTGGCTTTAAGCGCCCCATCTCCTGTTTCCCTTGGTGAGAGGTGTACAGTGTTTATGGAGTCCGACCTTGTTCATCATCAACAGAGAGGTGCCAGCAAGGAGAACCTGGTTGCAGGGCTAAGCTATTCAATAGCTATAAACTATCTGAATAAGGTAGTAGGGGATAGAAAGATAGGAGAAAAAATCTTCTTCCAGGGAGCGACGGCATTTAATCAGGGGGTAGTGGCAGCCTTTGAAAAGACACTGGGCAAACCCATTAAGGTTCCTGTGAATAACGAGGTTACAGGGGCCATAGGTGTTGCTATTCTGGCTATGGAGGAGAATAAGAACAGAGAAACTAAATTCAAGGGTTTTGATCTAAGTGAGAAAAATTACGACCTCTCTTCCTTCGAATGTCAGGGATGCCCCAACATGTGTGAGATAAGAAAGCTCTCCGTTAAAGGAGAGAAGCCCCTTTTTTACGGGAGCAGGTGTGAAAAGTATGAAGTGAACAAAGAAAAGAAAGAGGGGATTGACCTGCCGGATCTCTTTGCCGAGAGGGAAGAGCTGCTTCTAAACATAAACAAAAAGGATTACGGGTTGGATGATAACGCGGGAGTGATAGGGATACCCAGGATACTCTTCTTCTATGAGCTGCTTCCTCTATGGAAGACCTTCTTTAATGAGCTGGGATTCGGGGTAGTATTTACTGAAAAGAGCAATAAAAAAATCATCCGTCAAGGGGTTGAAAGTGTTGTAGCCGAAACATGTTTTCCCATCAAGGTCTCCCATGGACATATACTGGAGCTAATAGAGAAGGGCGTAAAGAGAATATTCTTGCCAAGCATTATTAATATGAAACGAACGCATCCAGATATAGAACAGAGTTACAACTGCCCTTATACACAGGCTTTTCCCTATACTGTTAAATCCGCTATCAACTTTGAAAAACATGGGGTGCAGGTTCTCCAGCCCGTAATTAACCTTGGGACAGGAAGGGTTGGATTAGAGAAGCCCCTGGTAAAGATGGCAAGGGAGCTAAATATACCATCGAAGAAGGTCAAAATGGCTGTCTCTGCGGCATTAGATGTTCAGGAGAATTTTTCCTCTGCCCTGCAGGCCAGAGGAACTGAGGTTCTCGCCAATCTCAAAGAAGAACAGAAGGCAATAGTCATTGTAAGTCGGCCATACAATGGATGTGATTCCGGCATCAACATGGACTTACCCAAGAAACTGAGAGATTTAGGCGTTCTGGCAATCCCCCTTGACTTCCTGTCTTTAGAAGACAGTGATGTGGCAAAGGCATCGGGACATATGTACTGGAAGTCTGGACAGAGATTCTTGACCGCCGCCCATATAATAAGGAACAACCCGAATCTATACGCCCTGTATATCACCAATTTTGCCTGCGGGCCAGACTCCTTTATATTACATTTCTTCAGGGATAAATTAAAAGGAAAACCATACCTCCAGATAGAAGTAGACGAGCACAGCGCAGATGTTGGGGCTATTACCCGTTTAGAGGCATTTCTTGATACCCTGAAGAACGTTACTGGGAAAACAGAAGTTGAAAAAAGGAAGAAAACCACTTTTACCCAAGGGAAGGAAGGCAACAAAAGAAATATCTATATCCCCTATATGTCTGATCATGCCTTTGCCCTCTCTGCCGCCTTTGAAGCATGTGGCGTGCCTTCAGTGGTAATATCGGAATCTGATCAGGAGACCCTGGAGTTGGGAAGAAAATTGACCTCTGGCAAAGAATGTTATCCCTGTGTACTGACTACAGGCAACATGGTAAGGCTATTAAAAGACCCTGATTTTAATCGTCAAAGCTCTGCTTTCTTTATGCCCTCTGCCAATGGGCCATGCCGCTTTGGTCAGTATCACCGTTTTCACCGCCTGATCCTAAACGAGCTGGGATATGAAGATGTGCCCATCTATGCCCTGAATCAAGATGAAACCATTTATCAGGAATTGCAGACTATCGGAAAGAAGCTTATTCGACTGGCATGGCAGGGTATAATAGCCGTTGATATTCTCGATAAAAGGCTCAGGGTTACAAGACCCTACGAGAAAATTCCGGGAGAAACCGAAAGGGTCTACCGTCATTTCGTACAAAAAATCTCTGATGTTATAAGGAAAGAAGGAGACATCTTTGATGCCCTGAAGGAGGCGCGGGCAGAATTTGACAGGATAGAGTTAAACAATTCAGAAAAAAGGCCCGTCATTGGGATAGTGGGAGAGATTTATATCCGTTCAAACAATTTCAGTAACGAAAATATCGCCTTAAAGATTGAAAATCTTGGTGGAGAAGTATGGCTTCCCACCATCTCCGAATGGGTATTCTATACTAACCTTACATCAAAGAGGAGGAGTATCAGTAATAAGAACTATATGGGTTTCCTTGTCACCTGCCTGACAGAACTCTTTCAAAAACGGGACGAACACAGACTGGAAGCGGCATTTGATGGCTCAATAAAGAACCTCCGGGAGCCGAGTACCAGGCAAATCTTAAAATGGGCAGAACCTTATATCGATTCCTCTTTTGAGGGGGAAGCAGTTTTAAGTATAGGAAAGGCCGTTGACTTTTATAAAAAGGGGGTAAGTGGTATTGTAAATGTAATGCCCTTTACCTGTATGCCTGGTACCATCGTTAGCGCTATACTGAAGCGGTATCGAGATGACCAAAACCATATCCCTGTCCTTAATATGGCATATGATGGGCAAGAAAATACCAGTACCCAGACAAGACTGGAGGCATTCATGTACCAGGTTCGCCAGTATCAGGAACAGATGGGAAAAAATAGCCGATAAGGTGGACTATCTATGTCCTTAACCGATCTGGACAAAAAGATAATCAGGGAGATTCAAAAGGACTTACCCATAACTCCCCGCCCTTACCTGGACATTGCTGTGAAACTTGGTATATCAGAAGAAAACCTGCTAAAAAAGATCCAAGAGTTAATAGATAAAGGCTATATAAGACGCTTTGGTGCCACCCTCAGGCACAGAAGAGTAGGCATTAACGCTAATGCCATGACAGTCTGGGCAGTTCCGGACAAGGATGTGGAAAGAGTGGGAAAGATAATGGCATCCTTTAAGGAGGTAACCCATTGTTATGAAAGACACACGATACCAGAATGGAATGGTAACCTTTTTACCATGATCCATGCGAAAACAAGAGAAGGGTGTCTCAAGATAGTGAAGAGGATATCAGATAAAACAGGAATCAAAGATTATAAACTTCTCTTTAGCACTGAGGAGTTCAAGAAGACGAGTATGGAGTATTTTTGATAAATTAATGAACATGCAACCTATAAAGGTTTTGGAATCTCTTGAGGATCTTGCTGAGAAGCTCGGTGTTGAGATCGTCTATGAAAAACTGAGAGATGAAGAGATTTCCGTCAGGGGAGGTATGTGTAAGGTCCAAAAAGTCTATAAGATATTTATGGATCCTTCTGAACCAATGGAGAGCCGAATAAAAATCCTGGCCCGGGCACTCTCTTCTTTCAATACAGAGGATATTTATCTCCTTCCTTTTATCAGAGAAATCCTCGAGATATCCCAGAGAGAAGAAAAAGAGAGGGAGTTGTAGCATTGCTGAGATATTATGAAGACTGGAGGCGCGATTAGTATGAGTATTTTAAAATTAGGGATACCTAAAGGAAGCTTAGAAAAGGCTACAATTGATTTGTTTAGAAAGGCCGGTTGGAAAATACTGGTTGATTCTCGGAATTATTTTCCCGAAATCAACGACAAAGAGATTAAATGTGCTCTTATCAGAGCACAGGAGATGTCTCGGTATGTAGAAAAGGGAACTCTGGATGTGGGGTTGACGGGGAAGGATTGGATTCTCGAAAATGGATCTGATGTAGTTGTTGTTCAGGATTTGATATATTCAAAAGTAACGCAAAGACCGACAAAATGGGTCTTAGCTGTGCCGGAGGATTCACCGATTAAAAGATTAGAGGATTTAGAAGGGAAAAGGATATCAACAGAACTTGTGAATTTCACCAAAAAATTCTTTTCAGACAGAAACATAAATGTAGAAGTGGAGTTTTCATGGGGAGCTACTGAGGCTAAGGTAGTAGAGGGGCTGGTTGATGCAATAGTAGAGGTTACCGAAACAGGGAGTACTATTAGGGCTCATGGTCTTCGCATTGTCCATGAATTGATGGAATCCAACACTCAACTGATAGCCGATAAAAACTCCATGAAAGACACATGGAAAAAGAAGAAGATCGAACAGATCAGGATTTTGCTAAATGGTGCCTTACAGGCGGAGAGCAGGGTTGGTTTAAAGATGAACATTGCCGAGGAAGACATTGAGAAGATTAGTAAAATACTTCCAAGCTTAAAGGCCCCCACCATAGCAAAGCTCTATAAGCAGGAATGGTACTCTGTTGAAACCATAGTAGACAAAAATGTAGTCCGTGAGTTGATCCCAAAGCTGCAAGGAGCCGGTGCAGAAGGGATTATAGAGTATCCTTTGAACAAAGTTGTATAGAGAGCTTTGAAAAGGTACCCCTTTTCGCTTCAGCATACATTTTTTGACCCATCTAAGCTCGCTCCATAGAAAATTCACAAACTCACCCTTCGGGCTCAAACATGTGAATTTTCTACATTACGCTTGCTAAGAAGGGTTCCCCAAAAAATCTATGAATTCACTCTCAGGGGTACTTCTTCAAAGCTCTCGGCAGGTTGTGCAAAGGTCTCGCATAAATGGATAAAACCAGGATAGTAGCAATCGTTGGTCCCACGGCTGTTGGTAAATCGCAATTGGCTTTAGAATTGGCTGCAAGGATTAACGCAGAGATCATAAGTGCCGATTCTATGCAGGTTTACAGGTACATGGACATTGGGACGGCGAAGCCAACACCTGATGAACAAAAGAAAGTAAAGCATCATCTGATAGATATTCTGTATCCTGATGAGGAGTTCAGTGCAGCCTTGTTCAAACAAGGAGCAAGGGAGGCAATCTCCAACATTGATGGACAGGGCAAAGTTGCTATTGTAGCAGGGGGGACAGGGCTCTACGTCAAGGCACTGACCAGGGGTTTGTTCAAAGGTCCGGGGGCTGATCAAGAACTCCGACAAGTGCTCAGAAAAAAGGCAGTAATTGCAGGCACTGAGTCTCTCTATAGAGAATTATCAGAGCTAGATCCGGTCACTGCTGCAAGACTTCACCCAAATGACTCTTCCAGGATAATACGGGCGATAGAGGTTTGTCGGTTAACCAAAAAACCATTATCTGAATACCATGAGAAACACAGCTTCAAAGACTCTCCCTTTGATACTTTCAAGATCGGACTCTATATAGACCGTCAGGATATATATTCAAGGATAGAAAAAAGGGTTGACAGGATGGTTGCCATCGGTCTTGTAGATGAGGTAAAATGCCTTTTGGATATGGGATATACAAGGGATTTAAACTCGATGCAAGGATTAGGATATAAACAGATTGCCGGTTATCTTTTGGGGGAATTTTCTTTAGATGAGGCTACGTTACAGGTGAAACAAGGCACAAAAAAGTACGCTAAACGCCAGATGACCTGGTTTAGGGCTGATCCAGAGATAAACTGGTATGAATACCCCTATGACTATCAAGGGATAATACAAAAAACAAAGGGGTTCTTAGAGGCGTAAAAATCTCAAATCCTTTCTTCGACTCTGTATTCTACTAATTCAATTCCAGATTCTCTTATCATATCATAAGACAGCTCGTCAGCATAACCATCCTTGTAGACAATCTTCTTGATTCCCGCATTGATTATCATCTTAAGACAGATGATACAGGGGAGATTGGTGCAAAACAATATTGAATCATTGACACTCACACCATGATAGGCCGCTTGAATTATAGCATTCTGCTCTGCATGCAGACCTCTGCACAACTCATGCCTTTCACCGGAAGGAATATTGTTTTGCTCTCTTAAACACCCAATATCCAAACAGTGGGCAAGCCCCATGGGCGCCCCATTATAGCCGGTTGAGAGTATCCTCTTGTCCTTAACTAAAACAGCCCCTACCTGTCGCCTGCGGCATGTGGCCCGCTTTGCTACCAAAAAGGTAATATCCATAAAATATTCTTCCCAGCTTGGTCTTGACATCCAGAAAAACTCCACTGTATCCGTTCACAATTTACGGTTTGCAGTTAACAGTTGGCAAAAATGCTTCAAGCTTTATATAAACAGCGGGCTTAAGCCTGCTGTTGTAATTAAACCGTGAACGGTAAACTGAGAACCGTGAACGGTTACAACCTATCCTGGTACAGGGGGAATCTCTTGCATAGATCAAAAACCATGTCTCTAATCCTTTTTAGGTTAGATCTATTGCTCACATCACTGAGAACCTGTGATATAAAATCAGCAATCACCCTCATCTCAGATTCTTTCATGCCTCTGGTGGTTACCGCCGATGTCCCAATCCTTATACCACTGGTAATAACCGGTCCCCTGCTATCGAAGGGTATCTCATTCTTGTTTACTGTAATACCGGCCTCGTCTAATGCCTCTTCTGCAACTCTACCCGTAAGATCGGTCTTGGTCAGATCTATAAGTACAAGATGGGTATCCGTCCCACCTGCTACCAACTCATATCCTCTTTTTTGGAGTTCCTCAGCTAAGGTGGAAGCATTGCTGAGTATCTGCCTCTGATAATCCTTGAATTCTGGTGAAAGGGCCTCTTTAAATGCAACTGCTTTTGCAGCAATGATGTGCATAAGGGGGCCACCCTGTATTCCAGGGAATACACATCTATCTACAACCCTGGCAAATTCCTTTTTGCATAAAATCAACCCTCCTCTAGGTCCCCTTAGTGTTTTGTGAGTGGTAGAAGTAACAAACTCAGCATGGGGCACGGGGTCAGGATGTAAACCGGATGCGATTAATCCCGCGATATGAGCCATATCCACCATAAGGTATGCCCCTACATCATCGGCAATACTTCGGAAGCGGGGGAAATCGATGATTCTGGGGTAGGCGCTTGCCCCTACCACTATCATCTTCGGTCTATTGTCTCTGGCTAACCTTTCCACTCCATCATAATCAATCCTCTGGGTATCCCTGGTCACCCCATAGCTAATTACATTATACAGTTTACCGGAAAAACTAACCGGACTACCATGGGTTAGATGTCCGCCATGGGTTATGCTCATCCCCATGATGGTATCTCCGGGGCTCAGTACAGAGAAATAAACGGCCATGTTAGCCTGTGTTCCGGAGTGAGGCTGAACATTAACATGATCAGCGCCAAATAACTCTTTAGCTCTGGTTATAGCCAGGCTTTCAACACTGTCTACAAATTCACATCCTCCATAGTATCTCTTTTTAGGATACCCCTCCGCATATTTGTTGGTCAGAATACTGCCCTGGGCCTCTAATACTGCTTCACTTACAAAGTTTTCAGAGGCGATTAACTCCAGCCTATATGCCTGTCTTTTCGTCTCTAGTTGAATGACATCTGCAATTTCCGGATCCGTCTCTCTTAAAATCGACATCTATCTCTCCGCAGGCCTGATAGATTGAGAATCACAAATGATGGCTTCGTAAAAAGTCCATCTGCGGCGTTGCGCTGCATCCTTCGTCGTTGCAGCGTACCCCCAAGTACGCTTCACTCCTCAGGATTTGCGCGCCTTGCATCTGGAGCTTTTTACTTTGCCATCCCAATTTTGACTTAGTACGAGGCCATCCCAAATGGCTTTCTCTATATCGGCTATCTTTTCCAACCTTCGCTGGTGTCTTCCTCCTTTAAATTCACCGGTAAGCCATACTTTAACTATTTCCATGGCAACATCTTTCCCTGTAACTCTTCCGCCAATAATAAGGATATTGGAGTCATTATGTTCTCTGCTCATTCTTGCAGTATATGTATCATGACACAGGGCAGCCCGTATCTTAGGAAACCTATTGGCAACTATGGACATACCAATCCCTGTTCCACAGACAAGAATCCCCCTTTCGAATTCTCCCCTTTGTACCTTTTCCGCAACCATGCTGCCAAAGGTGGGGTAATCCACAGATTCGCTGTTGAATGTACCAACATCATAAAAGTCTATCTTCATATCTTTAGATAAAGATTGTTTTATAGACTCCTTTAATTCAAAACCTCCATGGTCAGAGCCAATAATGATTCTCATATTTTTCAACCTTCAAACCTCTTAAAGACCAGTGTAGCATTGGTCCCGCCAAAACCAAAGGAATTAGAAATAGCTATCCTAACATCAGCCCTTCTCGCTACATTCGGGACATAATCCAGATCGCAATCGGGGTCGGGAGTCTCATAGTTTATAGTAGGCGGAATAATTCCATCACGAATTGTCAGAATTGTAAAGACTGCCTCAACCCCCCCTGCCGCACCAAGTAAGTGGCCGGTCATAGACTTAGTGGAACTTACAGGAATCTTTTTGCTGTATTCATTAAAGACGGTCTTTATGGCAATGGTTTCTATCGTATCGTTCAGTGGTGTAGAGGTACCATGGGCATTGATATAATCCACTTCATGGGGTGATATATTGGCATCAAGGAGTGCCATCTTCATACATCTGGCTGCTCCGCCTCCTTGAGGGTCAGGGGCGGTTATATGAAAGGCATCACTGGTTAGCCCATAACCAACAATCTCACCATAGATATTGGCTCCCCTCTTAAGGGCCAATTCCAGTTCTTCTAAAATAATCGTCCCGGCACCTTCTGCCGGAACAAAACCGTCTCTATTTTTATCAAAAGGACGGCTGGCTTTTTCGGGTTCATCGTTATTGGTTGAAATAGCCTTCATCGCATTAAAACCACCAATATTCAAAGGCGTTATGGTTGCCTCTGTCCCTCCGGTAATCACAATATCTGCGTCACCCCGCTGTATTAGTTTATATGAATCTCCAATAGCATGAGAACCGGCTGCACAGGCTGTAACAACACAGGTATTAGGACCCTTAATCCCAAAATGAATAGCTATCTGTCCTGGTGCCATATTGGCAATCATCATAGGTATAAAGAAAGGGGATATCTTTTTAGGTCCCCCTTCTATTAGCAAGGTATGATTCTTTTCTAAGGTTGGTAAACCACCCAGTCCTGTCCCAATAAGAACCCCAATTCTTTCAGCATCTTGGTTTGCAACTTCAAGTTTTGAATCCTCCATAGCCATAATAGTTGCTGCCATGCAATAATGAACGAACGAGTCCATCCTTCTTACCTGTTTCTTATCTAAGAAGTCTTCCGGATCAAAATCCTTTACTTCACCAGCGATCTTTGTTTGAAAATTAGTTGTATCAAAACGGGAAATCCTACCAATCCCTG
>Ga0210049_1002242_pt1 | contig 18102 bp, 17 predicted proteins | sample CryGeyCG2014_300_2_FD_183964 | JGI IMG/M metagenome (GOLD analysis project Ga0210049, IMG submission 183964) | Groundwater microbial communities from aquifer - Crystal Geyser CG06_land_8/20/14_3.00 (SPAdes) (version 2) | ecosystem: Environmental > Aquatic > Deep subsurface > Groundwater | place... | reverse complement strand
TGGCAAAGTCTTGGAAATTGTGACTGGAGACAAAACCATCGATATCAAAATCGAAGGCGACGATAAGAAAAAAACCATAGCTGAATATCAATTGCCAATGGGCAGCACTGTACGCGTAGAGCGAGGTGATTTGATTGGCAAAGGTTCTAAGCTTTCTGATGGAAACATCGATTTGAAGAAACTCTACAAAGCTATGGGCTGGGAAGCTGTGCATCGATATATTGTCAAAGAAATTCAGGAAATCTATGCTTCGCAAGGTGAAGGCATCAATGATAAACACATTGAAGTTATCATCAAGCAGATGTTTAGCCGTTTGCAAATCACGGACTCTGGTTCAACCAGTTTGATGGGCGGAGATATTATTGAAAAGGATCAATTCAGAGAATTGAACGAGAAAGCCAAAGCTGAAGGTAGCGCATTGGCTACCGGCGAAGAACTGTTGATGGGCATCACGAAAGTGGCGCTCTCAACCGAAAGCTTCTTGTCAGCTGCGTCTTTCCAAGAAACTGCGCGCGTTCTCATTAACGCAGCTGTGGAAGGCAAAGTCGATCATCTGCGAGGACTGAAAGAAAATGTCATCATCGGAAAACTGATTCCTGCGGGAACTGGTTATCGAGAGAAATAATTTCCAGTAGAGACGCATTGCAATGCGTGTCTACAATCAACAAAAAACCGTTCTGACAAGGACGGTTTTTTTGTGGTTTTAATGGCCAAATCACGATCTGGCCATTTCTTTTGGGGATTGAATTGACAATAAATATGAGAGTGATATAATATCATTAGAAAAAGATAAGGCACTGTAATAAAATAAAAGTTATGAAAAAAATATTTGGAAAAAGAGGGGTTGCAGTTGCAAGTCTTTTTTTAATTTTAGCGGCCGTCATAACGGGCGGAATTTTCAAGGCGAGAACGACTCATTCTGAAACACTTCTTCCGACCAAGCAAGACATGATGGAAAAAATTGGCCGACTGAAAAATGTTTCGACTAGTGCCAATGATTATGTGCCGGGAGAAGTTTTAGTTAAATTCAAGTCAGATGTAAGTTTGAAAACCAAAGCTGGCCGGCAAAAAATTTCCAAGTTTTTTGTGGAAAAAAATATTAGAAAAAAAAGTGATATTGTTCGGGATAATGTATCAGTTTTTCAGATAGCTGATGGAAAAAATGTTGAGGACAAAATTGCAGAATTAAAAAGTGATCCGAATGTTTTGTTGGTTCAGCCAAACTACAGACATTTTAAGGCGGTTGCGCATACACCGACAGATGCAGACTTTAGCAAGCAATGAAGCTTAAAAAATATCGGGCAGATTGTAAATAATAAACCAGCCGGCACAGCAGATGCAGACATTGACGCAGATGATGCTTGGGGCATCAGTCAAGGAACTGAGAATGATGTTATTGTGGCCGTCATTGATGATGGTGTTGCTTATAGTCATCCGGATCTGACAGATAATATGTGGGATGGCAGTGCATGCGTTGATGAAAATAATGTTACGGTGGTTGGCGGATGTATGCATGGATACAATTATGATGCAGTTGGCACGGATACAAATGACCCGATGCCAAATGATACGGATGGAAATGGCGACAATTCACACGGAACGCACATTGCCGGGATTATTGCGGCCGAAGAGGATGGAATCGCGGGAGTTGTTGGCGTGGCTCCGAACGCCAAGATAATGGCGATTAAGATGACTAGCTTTACTACGGAAGAAGAATTGGAAGCTATTGCTTTCGCTAAAAACAATGGTGCGAAAATTATAAATGCCAGTTTTGGCGCATACGAGGAAGATTCGTTAGAAGAGGCTGCTATAAATTCTTTTGACGGCCTATTTATCGCATCTGCCGTGAATCACGGGACTGATAATGATAGTGACGGACATATCTATCCTTGTGACTATGCATTGGATAATATAATTTGTGTTGCGGCTACCGATCAGAATGACGAGTTGGCATCTTTCTCAAACTATGGGGCGCAGAGCGTGGATGTGGGTGCGCCGGGCGTGGATATTTATAGCGCCGTTGCTTATGATATCGCGCAGAGCCAGGATTTTAGCAGCGACTTTCCTGTCACATGGACAAAAACGGGAGACTTTGGAGTTGTTGGCGGCGCTTTGATTGGAGACACAAACCAAAGCCCATATTTGGACAATGCTGACAGCATTGCGACATCGGAAACATATGACCTGAGTGCTTATGGCGCGGTCAATCTCAGTTTTGAAACGACTTGCGATACGGAATATTCTAATTCGGACTGGACAGATTATATGTTGTTAGATGTAAGCAGTGATGGCGGAACTGGTTGGACGGCTGAGGCAATGTGGGATGAGGAATCAATTGATGAAATTAACGGAGATGTCAGTGAGGAAGGGAGCGCAACTTATCAGGTTAATGTCGCATTAGATTCGAGCTATATGACTGACGGTTTTTTTTATTCAGATTTAATTGGGTAACTAATGGCGTGGATAATAATCACACCGGTTGTACGATTGATAATATAAAAATAAAGACGAAGGGCGACGGATCAACTGGGGATTATGAATATTGGAGCGGAACTTCAATGGCAGCCCCGCATGTCTCTGGTCTGGCGGCGCTGGCGTGGGCATATAAATTAAATTTATCAGCAGCAGCGGTTAAAGACGTAGTCATTAATCAGGGCGATGACGATAGCTCATTGACTGGAAGAACCCTGACGGGCAAAAGAATTAATGCTAATGGCACTTTAAATTATTTGAAATCAGCAAAGCAGATTATAGTTGTAGATTTAACTGCTATTTCTGAAAGCGTGATTGTTGATGATGTTGAACATACGGTTGTCATTAGTGTTCCATACGGCACAAGCCTGACGAGTGTGGTTCCAACCATTGATCATAATGGCGCCTCAATCAGTCCGGCTTCCGGAGTGGCGCAAAATTTTACGAGTTCGGTGGAATATACTGTGACCGCAACTGACGCCTCAACACAGGCCTGGACTGTTTCGGTGACTGTTTTAGCAAACACAGCGAAGGAAATCACTGCCTTTAGCTTGAATGATCTCGCTGAGGACGGGATTATTGACGAGGCTGGTCACACCATCGCCATTAATGTTTCCTATGGCACGAATGTAGTTGATTTAGTTCCAACCATCACCATTACCGGGAACTCAGTCAGTCCGGCTTCCGGCATAGCGCAAGATTTTACAAATCCCGTGACTTATACTGTGACAGCCGAAAATGATTCAACACAAGCGTATGCGGTTACGGTCACGGTCGGGGAAAATCCTTTTGCAGTCGCAAAGGTTAAATTTAGAGATGGCAGCGGTTCATCCAAAACGACTAGTAAAACCAAGATCTCGTTGGATTTTTCGGGAATTGGTAATTCCACGGAATTTATTATTTCTAAATCCGCTGATTTTTCCGGAGCTTCTTGGCGGGCAATCAAGGATTCAACCAAGGTTACAATTAAAAAGAAATCCGGCAAACAGAAATTTTATATAAAATTCAGGAATGCTGACGGAATTGAGTCGCAAGTTTTCACAAAAACTTTGCAATATAAAGTGTCAAAAAGAGTTTTGAAAGTTTCCAAGAAAAGAGTTTCCAAGGGGGACATTTTGGTTGAGTCTGGCAAGAACTTTTCGAAAAACAGCGAAGTTGTTTTATATTTCTCTAAGCCTGGTGGAGGATATTATGCACCTAAGACAGTGACTACAAGCAAAAAAGGAGCTTTCTCGATTTCCTACAGAGTCAATAATCCTCCCGGCGCCTATAACTGGTATGCTATTGATAAAAAGACTGGTAAAACAACCAAGAAATTGAAATATACAATCAAATAATCTTAGCTAAAAACTGCTTGAAAAAAACCGTTCTGAGAAGGACGGTTTTTTGGTGAAAAAAGTATAGAAAAAGAGCTTACAATAGACATTGTTTGATTATTACGGATCATTACTTGACACATTTTGTTTATTGTACTAAACTTAAGTTAATCATATGAAATTAAGTAAAATAATTAAAAACTATAGAAACAATCTGTCATTAACGATGGATAGTTTATCTAGCAGCTCCAGTCTTTCTAAAGGTTTTATATCTAAGATTGAAAAAGGTGACTTTGATAATAAAAATGTATCATTGGATTCAATTATAAAACTAGCGAAAGGGTTAGATGTTAAAGTAAAAGAAATTCTTGATCAATTAAATGTAATTGAACAAGATGATCAAGCTAGTTTGAGGGTATATTTGAGAGAAAAATATAAAATTGAAAAAGAAAAAGATACAAAGTTGATAGAAGATTTAATTAATAATTTAAGAGAGGATTGAGTATGAAGCCGTATGAAAGTATAAACATAAATGCAGAGAAGATTGCTTCAACAATATATAGTAATATTGGGGAGGAAATGCCATCAATTTTATCCTTATTAAAATGGATGGAAGAGTCTTTTGGGATAAGGATAGAGGTTTTTTATTCTGAAAATAAATTAGCTGAAATGCATTGTTCTGGTCTCGTACATTTTGAACCGACTATCAATGGGTACAGGATATGGATAAACTCAAAAGACTATGGTTTTAGACAAAATTTTACAGAATGTCACGAAATAGCTCATATAATAAGAAATATGAGTTTAAAGTACGGATTTTCTACTGGAGAAATTTATTCTAAATGGGGAGAAGAGCGATTTTGTGATAGATTTGCAGCTGCCTTCTTGATGCCAGCTGATAAATTTATTCATATATGGAAAACAATTAAAGAGCCGATTTATTTAAAAAAGGCTTGATTAGCCAGTGTTTTTAAGGTTTCTGGACAGGCTGTGTATCATAGGGCTAAGGAGCTGAAGTTAATAATTTAATTTTTGAGTGGCAGATTAAAATTTATGATAGGCAACTATAACAAATTAAATAAAAATAAATAAGTAAACTTAATATTATGCAAAAAGAAAAAAATTATGTATTTATAGATGGGCAAAACCTGCATATGGGCGTAACTAATATTGAAAATCCGTGGAAGATTGATTTTAAAAAGTTTAGGATATTTTTAAAAGATAAATACCATGCAAGTATAGTTTATTATTTTTTAGGGTGCGTTTTTGAAGAAAAAAGAGATCTTTATACCAAGCTTCAAGAAGCTGGGTTTGTTCTTGTTTTCAGAGAACACAATGCTGCGATGATTGGAAAGAAAAAGGGGAATGTGGATGCAGACATAGTTTTTTCGGTTATGAAAAAGCTATATAAAAATGAAGAGTTTGATAAGATTATTTTAGTTTCAGGGGATGGAGATTATAAGAGGATGGTTGATTTTTTGATTGAAGAAAATAGATTTAAAAAAGTACTGTTTCCTAATAAAAAATTTGCATCATCTCTATATAAAAAATTAGGCTCTGAGTACTTTGATTGTTTGGATAAAGACCATATTAAAACGAAAATTATTAAAATTGGGTAATAAAAAAGGCTCCTTAGGCACTAACACCGTTCGGATCCTTTTTCGTCTTGATGTAACTATATTAGCATATAGCCTATAAAGAGTCAAGGGAGAAGCAGTGTTTTTTGTTTGGCTAAATTTATGCTAGAATAAAGAAGTTATAAAGACTACTTATGGGGCGAAAGAAAAAAATCGACAAGGAGCGAGAAGAGGCGCAGCAGGAGGATAGCCGCTTCGAGTTTGATATTGCCGGGGATGCTAAAAGAAGCGTCGCGGCGGTTTTTTTGCTGGCTTTGGCGCTGGTGATTTTGTTGGGATTTTTTGGCAAGGCCGGTGTGGTGGGCGAATCGCTGGGTGATTTTGCCGGAGTGGCGATTGGTTGGGCGAAATGGATTTCTCCGCTTTTTCTGATTATGTCCGGCATTGTCCTGTTATTGCGCAAAGAAACTTCTTTTTATATAACCAAGTTGATTGGTCTAATCATAACCTTTGTCAGTCTGACCGGTTTTTTCCATTGGTTTTTTGCGGCCGAGGAAATGGCGAAAGCGGCTTCAGATGGAACGGGTGGCGGCTATGTCGGTTACGCGGTGGCCTATCTGTCCGTGAAATTTTTGGGTTCGGCCGGGGGCTTAATTATTATTGTGGCTTTGCTTTTGATTGGCATTATTGTGGCTTTCAATTTTTCTATCCGGCACTTTGTGGAAAAAATATTTTCTTTGCGCCATAAATTATCCGCTAAACAAAATGAAAATGAAAGTGAAGGGGATATTGAGGAAGGAGAAAGTATGGAGGAGGCGGCGGAAGAAATCGTCCCTGAGAAACAAGAGAAGAAAAGTAAGGCAGATGAAAATATCGGCAAGATTGAATTTGTAGAAGGCCGTGATCAATTTGTGGATGAAAAACTTTTGGAAGAATTAGATAATCAAGAGGCGGTTAAAAAAATTTCAAGCAAAGCAAAAAATAAAAACAATGCGGATGATGATTGGCAGTTTCCCCCGTTGGATTTGTTAGAAAAAAATTCCAGCGTGGCCAAGAGCGGTGACATCGAAAGAAACGCAGAAATCATCAAAGAAACTTTGAGCTCTTTCGGCATTGAGGTGGAGTGCGGAGAAACTTTGACCGGACCGGCAGTGACGCAATATAGCTTCCGTCCGGCCGTGGGGGTGAAAATTTCTAGTATCTTGGCTCTACAAAATGACATTTCTTTGGCTTTGGCAAAACATCCAATCAGAATTGAGGCGCCAATTCCTGGCAAATCATTGATTGGTATTGAAGTGCCTAATAATGTTTCTGCGATTGTGCGGATGCGGAATGTTTTGGAAAGTGAGTCTTTTAAAGCTAGAAAAAATAATTTAACGATTGCTTTGGGCGAAGATGTTAGCGGAAAATATATTTTTGGCGATTTGGACAAGATGCCACATCTGTTAGTGGCGGGTGCCACGGGAACGGGAAAATCGGTGGGAATAAATTCGATTATCGCGGCTCTGCTCTATCAGAATTCTCCGAAAGATTTGAAAATGATTATGGTCGATCCGAAGCGCGTGGAATTGTCATTGTACAACGGCATCCCGCATTTGTTGAGTCCAGTGATTGTAGAGAATGGCAAAGTTCTCAATGCTTTGCGCTGGGCGGTGGGTGAAATGGAACGGCGTTATCGCCAATTGCAAGACACCGGTTCGCGCGATATCAGCTCATTTAATGAGAAGGCGAGCAGTGAAAAAACTAGAAAAGTAACTGACTCGGAAACCGGTGAAATTAGTGAAATTGAATTGGAAAAATTACCCTACATTGTGATTATCATCGATGAGTTGGCCGACCTGATGGGCACTCACGGTAAAGAAGTCGAAGGCGCGATTATCCGCTTGGCACAGATGGCGCGCGCCGTTGGCATTCATCTTATTCTCAGTACGCAAAAACCGATCGTGACCGTCATTACGAGCTTGATCAAATCAAACATTTCCACACGTATCGCTTTCCGCGTGCCATCGCTGATGGATTCACGGACAATTCTGGATGCCAGCGGCGCGGAAAAACTTTTGGGCAATGGCGATATGCTATATTTGTCGGTGAATTTTCCAAAACCGAAACGCATCCAAGGCGTGTTTGTGAGTGAAGCGGAGGTAAAGAAAATTGTAAAATTCGTGAAAGCGCAGAAGTTAGAAAAAGAACAGGAGATCGGCGAGGACATTACTAAAACCGCAATGCACGGCGAAACAAATCTTGACTTTCAGAATTTAGATGATAATAATGGAGCAAGTGAGGATGATTTGTATGAAGCGGCTAAATCAGAAGTGGAAAAAGCCGGCAAAGCCTCGGCGTCGCTTTTGCAAAGAAGATTGCGGGTGGGCTATGCTCGTGCGGCCAGATTGCTGGATATTTTGGAAGACAAGGGCATCGTTGGACCGTCGGATGGAGCGAAGCCACGAGAAGTGTATACCGCCGAAAACAAACCACATTATGATGATATGCCGGAAGATGATCAGCAAGCGAGAGACAAATGGGAGATATAGATTAATTTCAAAATCCAAATTTCAAATTTCAAAAATTTTATTACGAGCCCGGAGCAGACGATAAAAAATAAAAAAACAATTAGATTCAGAAGTCATCCAGTATTTTTTAATAAAAAATATTTCTGGATATAATCTTTTGAATTTTTATTTTATTCTATGAGAGGAAGTTTCACAAAAAAAAGCGTGCGGACACAAACCTTGGGTGAAAAACTGAGGAATTTTCGCAGTGAAAAAAGAATAAGTTTGCTTGAAGTTTCTCGGTCCACGCGGATTCAATTTAAATATTTAGAATGTTTGGAAGAAGGCAATTATGGAGAATTGCCGGCCGATGTTTATGTCAAAGGATTTTTGCGCGGCTACGCGGAATTTTTCGGAGTGGATGAACGCATTTTAATCCGGCAGTATGAAAAAGAAAAAGGCATAAAAATAAACTTAGAAAAAGCTAATGGCACGCGAGTAGAAAAAAAAGAGCCGATAAATATTTCACCTTTTTTGATTACACCGAAAATTATTGCCATTGCAGCTGGCGCGCTGCTTGTTTTCGGTGGCCTTTTCTATCTTTATCGGGAAATCGGGGCTTTTGCTAACAAACCGACTTTAGTAATCCTCAGCCCGAATCAGAATGCAGTTGAAAGCAGTAACTCAGTGGTTGTTTCCGGCGCCACAGATAAAGATGCTAAAGTTTTTATTAACAATCAGCCGGTTTTAGTTTCAGACGAAGGTAAATTTAATGAAAACTTGGCTTTGCAGTTTGGAACCAACGCAATCAACATTAAATCTGTTAATCGTTTTGACCGGGTGACAACAGAAAATTTATTGATTCAATCGACATATCAACAAGCGCCGATTAATGACGCACCGGAAAATACACAAATTGAAATTGTTCCAGAGAACAATAAAATTTTATTGGAAGTGCGAGTCGATCCGGGTCCGGTCTGGGTGAGTGTTGAAGCTGATGATAATTTGGTTTTCAGTGGTACGATGCTAGTAGGAGCTATTCAGTCTTTTTCAGCTGACGAGAAAATCTCTATTAATTCCGGCAAAGCCAATGCGACTTTTATTAAGTTTAATGGCAAGGATATTGGTGCTTTAGGAGAAAAGGCGGTGGCGGTGCGGGGCGTGGCGTTTACGAAAGACACAAAATATTAAACTCTTCAAAGGTTGAGCCTTTGAAATGTTTAGGCGCTGTGAAGGCTCAACCTTAGAAACCCTCAGAAAAATCTGTAAACGCATTCAAAAGTTATCCACAGGCAGAAGATTTGACAGTGATGATATGAGTGATATAATATCATTAGATAAAAATTAATATAAAAAAATGAAAGAAGAAAGCATCAAAGAGAATAGCAAAGAAAATAATAAGGGAGTGGAAGTGGTCGTTGATTCGATCAAAGAAAAATTCGGCGAGGGCATCATCATGAAATTGGGAGATGTCAAAAGGGTTGATGTGGAAGCAATTCCAACGGGTGCAGTTTCTCTGGACATCGCTTTGGGCATTGGTGGCATTCCAAGGGGTCGTGTAATTGAAGTGTATGGACCGGAATCATCCGGCAAGACAACTTTGACTTTGCACATCATTGCCAACGCGCAAAAAGCAGGCGGCGTAGCAGCTTTTATTGACGCTGAGCATGCGTTGGATCCGGAATATGCCAAAAAAATCGGGGTGAATATCAGTGATTTATTAATTTCCCAACCGGACAACGGCGAGCAAGCCTTGGACATTGTGGAAGCCTTGGTGAGCTCAGGCGCCATCAGCATCATCGTAGTTGACTCCGTGGCGGCGTTGGTGCCAAGAGCGGAAATCGAGGGTGATATGGGCGATCAGCATATGGGACGGCAAGCTAGATTGATGTCGCAGGCTTTGCGCAAACTGACTTCTATTGTGGCCAAATCAAACTGCACCGTTATTTTTATTAATCAAATCAGAATGAAAATCGGCATTGTTTTTGGCAATCCGGAAACGACAACCGGCGGCAATGCATTGAAATTTTATTCTTCCGTGCGAATTGAAGTTAGAAAAGCGGCGCAAATTAAAAAAGGCGAAGAAATTGTCGGCAATCGAGTCAAAGTAAAAATTGTGAAAAATAAAGTGGCGCCGCCTTTCCGCACCACGGAATTTGACATTATGTATAACGAAGGAATTTCCGCTTCCGGTGACGCGCTCGACACGGCGGTAAAATATGAGGTCATTACTAAAAAAGGCAACTCATATTCGTTTGGTGAAATCAAATTAGGTGTCGGCCGAGAGGCAGCCAAGCAAGTGATTAAAGATGATCCTAAATTGATCAAAGAAATTACTAAAGAAATAAATAAAAAACTGAAAGAGCTGGAAGCGTTGGCGTAGGATAGAACTTTCAGGGCGGATTTGGCTCTTTAACAAATAGTGTGTTGAATTAATATCAGAAATGGTATGAATGCGAGGGTTACTTTTGCAATATAGTTATCAATATTTCTAAATCCAAATGAAACTCTTTTAATCATCTTAATCTTGGTATGCACGCCTTCGGTAAAAGCATTGGTTTGAAAGTTATCGAAGTAGTTGAGAATATTTTCTTTCCATCTAAACAAAGTTTTGCCAAAAGATTTCATGTATCTTGAGTGTGAAGTCTCACAAAACATAATAATATTATTCAATTGTTTCCGCGCATCTTTCTTGTCAGTCAGTTTGTAAAAATCCCGCAGCTTTTCTTTAATGAAATACGCTTGATACAGCGAGGGGAATTTCTCAAACTTTTTAAATAACAGTTCCAACTTAATCCTTTCTTTGTCATTTAATTTCTCCTTGCCTTTAAATAATATTCTTCGCACATTGTAACCGGGCTTGGAAACAATAATCGATCTAACTTCATCCAAATTTTTGTTGGCATAGGCGACGACATGGAATTTATCCACAGTTACTTTCATGCCAGGTAATTCCCTTTGAATCGTATTGAGATACCCGCGTTTCATGTCGATGCAGACCTCAGAAATCCGTTCCTGGTCGGCTTTTCGCAGGAATTCAGTCAATGTTGCCAGTCGGTCATCCTTGCCGACCATCAGCAATTTTTTTTGGGTAATGTTGGTAGCAGTTAAAACTAAATTTCTGCCGCGATAGCTATGCTCATCAACACCCAACACAAACTTCTCACCCTGATCTTCCCAATTAATTTCTTTAAACTTTTCATGATTTTCCCGGATGATTGCATACAAAACTGGTGGCAATACATCATTGATTTTAGACACATAACTCAGACTGCTACGCGCTAGGTCTTTCAGGATTAATCGACGGAAATTATCCGTGGTTCTTCGTTTATCAAATCCCGGAATATATTCGCTAAAAGCTTTCTGACAATGCGAGCAATAGAATCGTCTGACTCGTAGATGTAAAATTACTTTCCGGCTTTGCCAAATACTATGTCTGATCTTTCTGGTTGTGTATTGATGTATCCGCTGGACGCTTTTAGTACAATGCGGACAAAGACAATATCGACTTGAGCTTCTGACTTTAACTATGATTTCTTTATCAGTTATCTCCCAGCTGTCTACCCAGACATTTTGCAAATTTAGCAGTTTTTTGATATCTTGTTTCATAGGAGTGGTGTGAATTTATGTTTAGCCGCTTAAATCCTACCACTTCTTTAGTTATCCACCACACTAATTATTATAGAGCCGATTTGATTTGACTTTAGTGAAAAAATATGATATACTGGATATAAGTTAAGAAAGACGGGTCAAGCCTTGTCGAAGTATAACGAAGACGGGTGAATGTGCCCGCCTTTTTTATTTTTTTTAGCTAATTAATAAATAATTTAAACAAAATCATGGAGGAACCAAAAAAAGAGTGCGGCTGTCCGCATTGTGAAAAAAGAGCACATGAGGAGGCGAGAAACGATGAGATGGGATTAGCAATCTTGATTATGCTAATGCCAGCCATGACCCTGACTCTTTTGTCTGGCGCCGGACTATTTTAGTCCAAAAAAAACAAAACAAAAATAAAAAAGCCCGAGCAATCGGACTTTTTATTTTGTTCAATTGTGACCTAAAATCGAGTTTTAGGAATTTCCTAAAACTCGGTTTTAGGTTTCCTCTATTTACGCTCGACTGACATATTCACCTCGTTCAGTGTTGACGATAATCTTGTCGCCTTCATTTACAAAAAGCGGAGCGGAAACTCGCAAGCCGGTTTCGAGAGTGACAACTTTTCCGCCAGTAGAAACGGTATTGCCTTTGATTCCCGGGGGGGCATCAATAACTTTCAGGGTTACCTTAGCTGGAATTTCAATATTAATAGGTAGATTATTAAAGTTTAGAACGACAACTGCGGTTCCTTCAGTTAGAAAGTCTGTAGCTGAATCTAGTACGGATTTGGGCAGGGTAAATTGTTCATAGGATTCATTATCCATAAACGCATAGTCCTCACCTTCTTTGTAGAGAAATTGCGCTTTGGATTTGTTAATGTCAGCTTCTTCCAGCTGATCAGCACCTTGAAATGTTTTTTCCAAAACGGCTCCGGTGATCAGATTTTTTAATTTAGTGCGCAGCACTGATCCGGCGCGTCCGGTTTTGGATTGTTCATGAAAAAGAACAACGAAGGGCGCTTTTTCATGGACAATATTTTTACCTGTTTTTATGTCGCTTATATTTAGCATAAATTTTGCCGATGCGAAATTACGAATTAAAATACGAATCTACGAAATTTTTAGAAGTAACTGTTCGTAGATTCGCGTATTTTTGTAGGTTCGAATCGATTTACTTAACTACAAAGGGAATCAAAGCCAGCATGCGAGCTTTTTTGATGGCTGTGGCCAAAGCTCTTTGGTGTTTTGTGCAAGTCCCATGCCTCTTGGGAGGATAGATTTTGCCTTGGGAATTTGTAAAGCGTTTGATTAAATAGACATCTTTAAAATCTATTTGATCCATTTTTAAATCACAAAAATGGCAAATTTTTTTCTCTGTCTTGGTGGGTTCGTTGTTGTTGTTGTTGTTATAGATCTTCATAATTGTTGCCGATACGAAACTGCGAATGAGATACGAATTTACGAACAGTTCGTAGATTCGAGTATTTTTGTAGGTTCGAATCGGATATTGTTTAAAAGGGAACATCTTCCAGTCTGATTTCATCCTGCTCTTCATCTAGATTGATGGTTGGGATTTCTTCTTCAGCTTGGGAATTATTGCTTGATGCCGGTTGTTGCGGCGCAACGGCTGGTCGATTGAACGAGCCAGGCGCGCTAGAAGCGCCTTGAGCGCGGGAACCGAGTTGCATATTTTCAGCCACCACTTCGGTGGTTCGTCTTTCAATCCCGTCTTTGCCAGTGTACTTTCGAGTTTCCATTCTTCCTTCGATGAAAGCTTCCTGGCCTTTGGTCAAATATTGACCGGCGATTTCAGCTAATCTTCCCCACAGAACGACATTGTGAAATTCTGTTTTGTCTTGCTTCTGTCCGTTTTTATCTTTCCAAAAGCGGTTAGTAGCGAGGCTCAAAGTTGCAACGGATTGTCCGCCAGCGGTGTTGCGAATTTCCGGATCACGAGTTAATCGGCCGACTAACATTACTTTGTTTAGATTCATGTTTTTCGTGAATCGTGAATCGTGGATCGTGCAACGATTTGCGTGTTACGATACGCGATACGCGATTTGCGTTATGCGAATTAGATGTTAAGAATTTCTTCTAATTTTTTGTCGATGTCTTCAGTGGCAGTCGATGACTCGATAGTTTCTTCTTTGGTGACAGCTGGCTTGGCAGCGGGTGAAATTTTTTCAGCCACTGGAGCCGCGACTTTTACAGCGGGCTTAGCGGATTTTTTATCTGTTCGAACATTGGCAGCGGTGATTCTTTCTTCTTTGGTTTTCAGTTCTGGCAATTCATCCGCTCGACTGATAACAGAGCGCAAAATGCTAGTGTATAGATTTAGGTTTCTGGTGATAGTTTGCAGTTTTTCAGTGTCTTCGACGCTGAATCGGCGAGCTACATAAATCCCGTGGGTTTCATGTTTGATTTGGTAGGCAAGTTTTCTTTTCTCAACCACCTCTTTTTCCTCGAAAACGCCACCTTCTGTGGTGATAATTGCGCTTGCGCCGGCCTTGATTGTTTCCAGTTCAGCCTCTTTTGAGCCTGCTACTAGATAGAATAGTTCGTACTTCATTTAGTTATTCTAATTAATTATTTGAGTTTATCCTCCTTCGTCCGCCGTGGCGGACTACGGCGGTTTGGCTCTTTTAGCAAAATTATAAATTTTGAAAAGAGTCAAAAAAATCCCCCAAGAAAGCCAAAATCCTGACGGAATTATAGTTTTCTTATCTTACCGCGCCGAAGCCTTAGCGTAGGCGGGTCGAGGGTCGCCTTCTCTGCCAACTGGCAGATACGGCGTACCAAAGCGGGAAAACTGTTGGACTTTCTAAGTTATGTTTAGTTTAGCGTAATATTGAGGGTAAGTCAAGGCTAGATCTTAAATTCCACTACATCGCCATCTTGCATAATGTAGTCTTTGCCTTCGGTGCGGAGGGTGCCGAGTTCGCGGGCTTTGGACCAGGAACCAGCTTCGAGGAGTTTGTCCCAGTGGATGATTTCGGCGCGGATGAATTTGTCTTTGAAATCATTGTGGATGGCGGTGCCGGCCAGAGGCGCGGTCCAACCTTTTTTGATGGTCCAAGAGCGGGTTTCTTCCACACCGGTGGTGAAATAGGTAATGAGACCAAGTAGCGAATAGGCTTTCACAATCAGCTCATCAATATTGGACTCCACGCCCAATTCTGCCGCTTCTTCCTTGGTCATTTCAATTAGTTCTTCTTCGATTTTAATATCCAATTTAACCCCCACACCAAAGCGATTTTTAACAGCTACTGAAGATATTTTATGGCTTGGTGAAATATCATTATTATCTTTGGTGTGAGGGTAAACATAACTTTCTTCTTTTAAATTTCCGGGCAATGGAGTATTAACATCGGCGACATTGTAGATATATAAAAATGGTTTCATTGTCAGCAAAGATAATTCCCGCACAATGACGGCCGTGTTTTCATCTTCCAAGTCCAACTTAGTTTCATTGGCTGTTTTGCCAGCTTCTAGATTAACATTAATTCTATTTAAAACTTCCAATTGTTCTGAGGCGCCCCTGCCTGTCCGGCAGGCAGGTTTCTTGTTGCCACGAGCATCTTTTTCTAGGCGGATTTTAACTTTTTGCACAGTTTCCAAGTCAGCCAAAATCAGTTCAGTGTTAATGATTTCAATGTCGCCTTCCGGATCAATCTTGTTATTAACATGAATGATGTTGGAGTTATCAAAAACGCGCACTACTTGCGCGATGGCATCCACTTCACGGATGTTAGCTAAAAATTTATTGCCTAAGCCTTCACCTTCGGAAGCGCCTTTGACGATGCCGGCAATGTCGACAAATTCGATGATGGCGGGAATGATTTTTTTGGCTTGGCTCATGGCTGATAATTTGTCCAAGCGCATGTCCGGCACTTTCACGATGCCGATGTTGGGCTCAATCGTGCAGAAAGGATAGTTATTGATATCCACCTGCGTTTTGGTCAAAGCCTTAAAAAGGGTTGATTTTCCGACATTGGGCAGCCCGACGATTCCGATTTTCATAGTTTCTGCGAATTACGAATTAATACGAATTTACGAATATATAAATCTTAACTTAATAATAGGTGTAAATCAATAGCTTGAGGTAAAAATCGGTAGGTGGTAAAATAAATAAGTAAGTATTAAGTTAAAAAAATGAAAGAATCCATCTTCAAGGCCTATGATATTCGGGGAATTTATCCAAGTGAGATAAACGAATTGGATGTGTATAAAATTGCCAAGGCTTTTTGTGAATTTGTGAAACCCAGTGAAGTGGTTATTGGATCAGATGCGCGGTTGTCTTCGCCAGCTTTGAAAAAGGTGGCCATTAAGGCGGTGACCGATGCCGGTATTAAAGTGATTGATGTGGGAGAAATTTCCACGGATATGTTATATTTTTCCGTGGCTAATTATGGATATGCCAGCGGATTTTCTTTGACGGCTTCGCATAATCCCAAAGAATATAATGGAATGAAATGTGTGCGGGAAGAATCAAGGCCGATTTCCAGTGATAGTGGGCTGTTTGAAATTCGCGATATGGTTTTGGCGATGGAACTGGGCGAAGAAGTTTTGCAAGGCGAAATAAATGAAAGTTTGGTGGAGAAAAAAGATATTTTAGCAGACTATGCGGCGAAGATAAAATCGTTTGCGGATTTTTCCAAATTCAAAAATTTCAAAATTGTGGCTAACCCAAATTTTGGCGTGGCGGGACGAGCTTTGGATAAAATTTTGGCGGGCACGAATATTTCCATTGAAAAATTAAATTATAATTCGGATGGAAATTTTCCCAAGGGGCAGCCGGATCCGTTGATCCTGGAAAATCGAGGCGAAACCTCGGATCTTGTAAAATCAAGCGGCGCGGATTTTGGCGTGGCGTGGGATGCGGATGCGGATCGTTGTTTTTTCTTTACGGAAAAAGGTGAATTTATTGAAGGTTATTTTGTGACGGCACTTCTGGCGCAAATTTTTTTGCAAAGACAATCTGGAGAAAAAATTATCCATGATACGCGTCTGACTTGGGCGATTGAAGATATTGTAGAAAAAAATTCAGGCATTGATATCGCAATGAAAGCTGGTCATTCTTTTATCAAAGAAAGAATGCGCAAGGAACAGGCGGTCTTCGGTGGAGAGATGAGCGCACATTATTACTTCAAGGATTATTGGTTTTGCGATAATGGAATGATTCCATTGGTGATGATGATGGAATTTCTTTCGACACAAGAAAAAACTTTGTCTGAAATTATGCATGAGATGTTTTGGAAGAAATATTTTGTCAGTGGAGAAATCAATACGCAGGTGGCGGATGTAAAAAATGTAATTGCGCAGGCCAAAGAAAGATATTCTTCTGGGGCAGTAAAAATCGATGAAACAGATGGTATTTCAATTGACTTTGCTGATTGGCGTTTCAATTTTCGCGGGTCAAATACCGAGTCCGTTATTCGTTTGAATGTGGAAGCCAGAGTGCAAGAGTTGATGGAAGAGAAAACAAAGGAGATGTTGGAGTTGGCTAAATAAAGCAGTGGAGTTGACAGAATGTGAAAAATGCTATAGTTTTCAGTATGGTCGGTTTTTAAAATTCCGATTTATACATAAGAAGGCTCTTTTTATCGCTAAAAAATAGTGAATCCTAACATGAAGAGGTGGGCAAATGAGCACAGCAGAGAGAATTATAATGGGCAATTTGCAAAAGGCGGGGATTAAAGTTAATGGAAGGAAACCATGGGACATACAGGTCCACAATGAAGATGTTTTTCGGCGTTTTCTCATTGGTGGTTCTCTGGGAGTGGGAGAATCCTATATGGACGGCGGGTGGGATGCGGCAGGGTTGGACGAATTTTTTACTCGAGTTTTTGAGACCAATGCCCATAGATTGGTTGTTGGCAGGTCAATTCTCGCCCATGTTGCAAAGGCTGTTCTGATGGACCTTTGTTCTTGCAAAAGAGCGTTTGAGGTGGGAAGATCGCATTATGATCTGGGAAATGGGCTTTATGAGAAAATGCTCGACGAGAGCATGACTTACAGCTGCGGTTATTGGCGGTCAGGTGTCGAGACACTGCATCAAGCGCAGATGGCTAAATATGACCTTATCTGTCGCAAACTTGGATTGCAGCTGGGTATGCGGATTCTGGAAATTGGGTGTGGTTGGGGCGGATTCGCCCGATATGCCGCTGAAGAGTGTGGCGTTTCTGTGATTGGCTTGACGATTTCCAAAGAGCAAGCGCATTTCGCCCAAACAAAATGCGCCAATCTTCCAGTCAGCGTGTTGCTTCAAGATTACCGAAGCAGTTCCTTGAGGCATCTTTATGGAACCTTTGACAGGGTCGTTTCCATTGGGATGTTTGAACATGTCGGGTATAAGCATTATAGTACATATATGAAGATTGTGCGGAGGTTTCTCAATCCAGACGGTTTGTTCCTACTACACACGATTGGAAACAATGTGAGTCAATTGACGACGGATCGGTGGATTGACAAATATATCTTTCCTAACAGCATGTTGCCTTCCATGAGGCAGATAGCAGCTGCTACGGAAGGATTGTTCGTGACCGAGGACTGGCACAGTTTCGGTCCAGATTATGACCGAACCTTGATGGAGTGGCATCGCAATTTTTGCCGAAATTGGTCTGAGATTACTAAGTTGGGTGCTCAGTTCGAC
>Ga0210049_1002241_pt1 | contig 18105 bp, 17 predicted proteins | sample CryGeyCG2014_300_2_FD_183964 | JGI IMG/M metagenome (GOLD analysis project Ga0210049, IMG submission 183964) | Groundwater microbial communities from aquifer - Crystal Geyser CG06_land_8/20/14_3.00 (SPAdes) (version 2) | ecosystem: Environmental > Aquatic > Deep subsurface > Groundwater | place... | reverse complement strand
CCGTTTCTGGATTGTTCTGTTATGCTTCCACCTCCGTCCTCGTCCCGACTTACGTCGGGACTCGGACTTCGGTGGACAAGCGCTCCTCCCTTCGGTCGGGCTCGCAAACTTACAGGGGGCGGAGAAATTTTATATTAGGAAAGTGGAGCTTCTAAAAATATAGCGTCTTTAGGACAAACAGAAACACAAGCGCCACAACCAATACAATGATTAGGGTCGATTTTAGGAAATTGTTTTGGCTTTTTTTGACTATTATTAATCATAGATATAGCGCCGTCTTCTAAACAAATATTTACACATTTGTTACATCCTGTACAAAGATCTTTATTAAGTTTTGGTAATAGTGGGATTATTTGATTATTTTGAGAAACACTTTTTAAAGCTAAACCTTGAATTTGTGATATGTTTGAGTAACCATGTTCGGCTAACCATTTATCTACATCACCAACTAATTTATTTAAAAACTCAGGAGCTTTTTTACCATGAAGATGAGCCGCTGTATAAACTTCAACCATTGATGCTCCAGCCATTATCATTTTAATGACATCTTCAACAGAACTTATTCCACCACAACCAATAACAGGAATAGTTAAATGTTTTGATAAATCAAAAACATCGGTTAAAGCAATATTAAAAATAGCCTTTCCTGATAGTCCACCTTTTCCTCCAGCAATCCCTAAAGTAAAATTAGGTTTTCCAGAAGAAATATCAAAATCAATAACTGGACAAAGAGTATTAATAGCGACGATAGCGTCGGCTCCTGCTTCTTGAGCTGCTAAAGCCAAAGAAACAATATAATCGCTATGACCAAATTTTAAAGCTAGAGGAGTTTTTATACCGACGTCTTTTAGAGTTCTAACAAGAGTTGTTATATGCTCCCAATTTCTCGTAATAAAACCATGGGCGTCATTACTATGAGCACAGCTAATATTTATTTCAAAAAAAGGAAAATTAAATCTATCCAGTTCTTGGCATACAGCTAGACAACCATTAATATCCCGACCAGAGATTGATATAATTGTCCGACCGTTTTCTGATAACTTACCTAAAAAAGGCCGCCAGTAATCTATCGTTGCTCCAGTCCACTCGGCATTTCTCATATTGCCACCAGACATAACATCAAGATGGGGAGAAGGATGATGGTCTCTACCTGGTGCATAATGTAATCGAGTAGTTCTTGGGATAACTCCGCCGATTTTACTAGCTAAAAATAGATTAACTCTTTCTATTGAGTCGCCTAAAGTACCAGAACCTAAAATAATAGGATTATTAAATTTTCTTCCTAATAGTTCTATTGATAAATCTGTTTTTGTGACTGGTGTTGTTTCGCTACTCATATTCTCTTCTAACTCTGAAACTGTTGACTTCTTCTAAACCAAGCTCATTCATTTTTTCTAAAGCTAATTGAGCGATTATTTCTCGATTATCGTCATTTACTTCAATAACAGAATCAACTAATCCTTGACTAACTAATTGGGCTATCACCTCTGTTTCTTTTAAGGCGAGATCTAAACGATGTTGCCGATCTTCTTCTGTTTCACTACCTCGACAAATTAAGTTTGATTCTAAATACATCTCATCAGCAATTAGACCTAAAATTTTGACCTTTTCTCCAAATTCTGTTTTAAAAGGACCAACATTATCAACATGGATCTCAGTCAACACCTGTTTGCCATCAGCTAACAATCTTTGTATTTGTTCAGCATAAAAACCGTACCAATCTCCTTCAGGGCCAAAAGGCTGATGGGCAAATACAATCGTTCCTCCATTTCTTCTTTCTAAAAATACTCCTATTGGAATTCCAGTTTCTCTATCTTTTCCATCATCAGGTCTTTTTCCTCTTGTTGTAGCTACAGTCAATTGTTCAAGATGAGGATGATGTAATTTTATATGTTGTTTAATAAATCCTTTACCGACTCCGGAAGGACCAGTCAGGGCAAAGATTTTTCCTTGATTAGACATATTTTAGTTAAGTAACAACTTTCCTCACTCCCGACTGGATGATTTTATAAGCTCTTCTTCCATGAATTAAACTGACGATAGCTACTGGTAACATCGGATTACACCTTAAACAGTAGATTCTTTCACCAATTTCTTTTTGTGTACTAGTAGTAAGATCACTTCCAATTTCATCTGCATAGCATTTCTGTAATCTTCCGCCACCTTTTTTATGATATCTTTCAAATAATAAATGGTCTTCTTTACAATAAACAGGTTCTATAACATAAACTGTGGTAAGTAAATAGTATTTTAGATTGTAGCAGCAGTTAAAACTCCTTTTAAAACCCGTGGCACAGGATTTTCTTCCGTCTATAGGTCACAAAAAACAAGAGGACGGTTAAACTGAAATTATTACAGAATTATCAGTTACAACCGTCCTTATGTGGAATTTTAACAAAGTCTTAAATGTATCTGGGTGGCAAATTATTAAAGTTGTAAAAGAAAAAGATAAGACGATCTTTCTTTTAAAACAAAGGAGAGTAACTGCCGATTGCCCAAAATGTAAAAAGGCAACAAAGATATTTCACGGTTACGATAAAACACGATCCATTAAAAATGGGACAATACTTGGGATACTTTGCGTATTAAAATTCAAGCCCAGAAGATTTAGATGCCAAAATTGTTTGTCAGTATTCACAGAGCAAATTTCCTTACTTAATAACCGCCAAAGGGTTACTCAAAATCATAAAATCGAAGTAATATTTAATCTGTCAGACCGTTCGTTTTCGGCCGGTACTAAAAAGTACAAAGTATCTTACAACACTCAACGCCGGTGGTTGGATGAACTTGTTAAAGACAAATTATTTGATTTTAAGTCGGAGGAAAAGAAAGATAAACCATTCGTTCTTGGAATTGATGAGGTATCATTTGCCGGACGTGAAATGGTGACAACTATTGGAAACATTACAGATCATCATCTTAAAGGTATATTAAATTCCAAACGAAAAGACGAACTGAAAAAAGTCATCCGGTCTTTTTCTCCAAAAGTAAAGTCATTAATATCTGAAGTAGTAATTGATATGTGTCCGCTCTATTTAATGGCGGTAAAACAAGTATTGCCGAATACGTCAATTGTTGTTGACCATTTTCATGTTATTCAAGACGCCAACAAAAGAATCGACCAAGCAAGATATATTCTTCAAGATATTCACAAGAAGAAAATACCAAGATATATTTTAACCAAAAACAAGGAAGACTTAATCAGTCAACAAATTCATTATCTGGCTGACATTATTAAGGAATATCCGGAACTCCATATGTTTTATGTGACCAAAGAACGACTCCGGGAAATGTATCGATCGAAAACAAAAGAAGAGGCAAATAAACAACTGAAACTGATAATCTCAACTTTAGAGTCAACCGATGACGGTGAACTGATTTCTTGTGGTAGAACTTTATCCAGATGGGGTGAATATATTTTAAATTATTGGCACAACAAATCAACCAATGGTTTTATGGAAGGAATTCATAACAAAATGAAACTGATTAAACGAATCTCATTTGGTTTCCGTAACAAGAAAGTGTTTATCCAGAAGATAATGCTATCGGTCTTGATAGCAACGGTACTGTTACCATACTTTAATTCATAGAACCAATAAACATTGACAATTTTTTCGGACATAATTGATAATTATAGCATAAGAACAAGCTTTTTTTAAGCTAAATCGACAACTATTTTGGAGATGTAAGCCAATCAAATTTAGAAACTGGTTCAGGTTTAAGTGATCCTCCTCGAGTAGTAATTAAGTCAATGAGAAATTTCTGAATTTCTTCAATTTCTCCAACAATTTGCGGGATAGTAATTCCATCAATTTTTGATAGATGATTTCCTCGTCTATCTCCATATTCAATTTCAATTTGACGAAAATTACGACCATCATTAGTTAAATTATCTTCAATACTAATTACATAAGTCCTGTCATTACCTTTATTTTCGATATTTACTCTTATTCTGTCTCTTTTAGTAACTCCGCCTAAAAACATCTGTTCTTTTTTAACTCCTAAAATCTCTGCTTGTTCTTTTATCGTTTCTTCTTCAGCCCATTGAGTCCACGCAGGCCATCTAATAGATTCTTTGACTTCTTCTTTATCTAAAATATTTCCATGCTGACCATATTGACCAATTAAATTTGTTTTTCGTTTTAATCCAGCTATTCTGCCGTCCGAATACATAGTAATAATAAATGCTTCTCCTAAAATATTTCCTTTTTCGTCTCTAATTCCATAACGATAAGATATTGGACTTGTCTGTTTTGTATGGGGAAGCATTTGATGAAGTCTATAATCAGGAAGATCGCCGTTTTCAACCCCTTTTTTTATTAAGTCTGCAATAGTTATTCTGTCATCAGGACTTTCAAGAGTTAATTTCGCTTCAATTTCTCTTCCTGGGATTTCTTTTGTTAAATAATCTTTAGCTAAGGCATATCTATCTGGAACTCCGAGCTCGTGACGAAAATATACTTGAAAACCTTTTTTTCGGACAGGTGGAATATGGCCGTTTTCAGTAAGCCATTCTCGGATCGTATCAACTAATTCTATTTGGTTTTTATGATTATCAACTTTGATTTCAGCTCGTAAGTAAGAATCGTCTCCTAAGTATGTGGGGGGGGTAAAGATAGTATTTTGTGGTGTCTTATACGGATAACCAAAATATTTTATTTCATCATCTAAGGTGACTCTAAATGTATCTGGGTCGTTTTCATCTAATACCCAGTGTTGACGGTTTCTGTAAATTATTAAAGATGGGAAAATCGATCCTGTGTCAGTCAAATTTAATAGAAGCGCTTCAAACAATTGGGGATCTATTTTATCTTCCGGAAGTGCTTGGATTGTAGGAGAATATGAACTATAAAATAAATCTTGAAATCTTCTTGGATCTTTAATAAATTCATCGACCATTTGAGCAGTAGCTGTCTGTCTATGTTTTATCTCGACCCGATTTCTACTAGCAGGTTTTATCTTCATTTCAAATACTCCTTCTTGATTTGAGTCAATAATAAAGGTGTTGGTAAAAGGCGGAAGACCGTACATTCTAAATCGTAATCTTCCGGGAAGAATATTAGGAGTGTCATTCTCTAAGAAATAAATTGTTGCCTCGTTCCCTGGAATAAAATTCTTTGGTTGTTTTAGACCTAAACTTTCAATAAAATCAATAAACGGTTTTCTCTGATTTGGGAGTAGATCAATACCAGCATATTCGGTACGATTTTGTTGACAAGGTTGTTTTCTTACTTCTGGTCCAGTCATAAATTACTAAAAAATATAATTAACCTATAGTAATTATAGCAGTAGAAGGCTAAAAAGACAATGGCAAAAATTAAATATTAGGATATTTTTTAACTAACTCTTTCAACTCACCGCTAATTCTTCTTTGTTTCTGATATTTGATTTTGAAGTTGATGAAGCTCACCATTGTCCCTGCCCAGCTTTTGCTAAATCCCATAATCTCTCCTATTTTCTTGTAAGTTTTCCCCTGTTGTCTAAGTTCCCAAGCTTGATAATATCTTTTCAGATTTTTAGCCATAGATTTTAACCCAAAAAAACAAAGCTCCCCGTCAGCTGGCTTGCGCCCATAAACCTTTCGGAATATGACCCTTGCAGGAAACTGAACGAGGAGCTCTCGTTTCTGCAAGGGGTTTTCTGCCATGCTCTGATTTTTGTCAAAGTTTAGGCAAATGAATTGTTAGGTAAATTATAGCAATTTTGCGAGGATAAAAAGATAAAAAGTGATAGAATATATCATATTATGATTACTTCTGATCTAACTTTTATAACGAATGAAAAGGATAAAACACTTCTTGATCGATTCAAAGTACTCATTAAAAACACTCGTTTTTTTGATGTTTTGGTTGGATATTTTTACACCAGTGGCTTTTATGCCATATATAAATCTCTCGAAAATACAGAAAGAATAAGAATTCTTATTGGAATAAGCACAAATAAACAAACAGTTGATTTAATAAAGGAGTCCAAACAACAAGAGCTTCAATTTTCCCATTCAGAAACAAAGCAACATTTTTCCTCAATGATTACTGAAGAAATTACTAATTCAAAAGATAATCGAGAAGTAGAGCAAGGAGTAAAAAAATTTATCGAATGGCTACAGTCCGGAAAACTAGAAATAAAAGCTTATCCAACGGAAAATATTCACGCGAAGCTATATATTATGACTTTTGCTGAGGGAGACAGAGATATTGGACGAGTAATTACAGGATCAAGTAACTTTACCCAAGCAGGAATGGTAGATAACCTCGAACTTAATGTTGAATTAAAAAACTCATCAGATTATGAATTTGCTAAAAATAAATTTGAGGAACTGTGGGTTCAAGGTGTTGACGTGAAAGATACATATATAGAAACTATCAAACAAAAAACTTGGTTAAACCCTGATATAAAACCATATGAACTTTATTTGAAATTTCTTTACGAATATTTTAAAGATGAGATTAGTCAAAATGAAGAAATACTTTTTCAATATGCTCCTTCAGGATTTAAAAAACTCGAATATCAGGAACAAGCAGTATTGAATGCCAAAAAAATACTTGAGGAGTATGGTGGAGTTTTTCTTTCTGACGTTGTAGGTCTTGGTAAAACTTATATGGCCGCATTATTAGCAGGTCAAATTGATGGGCGAACATTAGTTATTGCACCTCCTGTTTTACTTGATGAAAATAATCCCGGGTCATGGAAAAATGTATTTGAAGATTTTGGTATTAGAGCTTTTCATTGTGAATCGATTGGGAAATTGAATCATTTGATTGAGCAAGGAACTGAGAAATACAAAAACATTATTATTGATGAAGCCCACCGATTCAGAACCGAGACTAATGATACCTATGAAGACTTGGCAGAAATCTGCCGAGGAAAAAGGGTGATTTTAGTAACAGCTACTCCTTTTAACAATAGGCCTAAAGATATTTTAAGTCAAATAAAACTTTTTCAAAATTCTAAAAAAAGCACCATTCCTGGATTACCTAATCTTGAAGCTTTTTTTGGTTCTCTTGAAAATAAAATAAAGGAAATTGATCGCCATAAAGATAGTAAAACATTTATTGAAATGGCAAAAAGCAATGCTAAGGAAATTAGAGAAAAAGTATTGAAATATTTAATGGTAAGAAGAACCCGTAAAGAAATTACAACATATTTTTCAAAAGACCTGGAAAAACAAAAATTAAAATTTCCAGATGTTGCTAACCCCGAAGCAATCTTTTATGAACTGACAGAAAATGAGGATATGGTTTTTAACAAAACTATTGAACTTATTGTTAAAAAATTTATTTATACCCGATATACTCCAATGCTTTTTTATACCGGTGATAAAATAACTGACTTTGAAAAAACCCAACAAAAAAACATGGGAAAATTTATGAAAATATTATTAGTAAAAAGACTCGAAAGCAGTTTTTTTGCTTTTAAAAATAGTATCCACAGATTTATTCATACCTATGAAAGTTTTATTGACCAATTTGATAAAGGATATGTTTATGTTAGTAAAAAATATTCAAATAAAGTTTTTGAATATCTTGAAGATGAAGACCTTGAACAAGTACAGAGATTGATTGATGAGGAAAAAGCTCAAAAGTATCCATCTTCGGAATTTAACCTTGAATTTAAAAAAAATTTACTTGAAGATCTTAATACTTTAAGGGAAATTTCTAAGTTGTGGGATAGTGTCCACCATGATCCAAAACTTGATAAATTTATTAACGTTTTATCTACCCGAGCAATTCTTAAGGAAAATAAATTAATTGTTTTTACCGAGTCAAAAGAAACTGCTACTTATCTATCAAAAAAACTACAAGAAAAATATCAAGGCACTCTATTATTCTCCGGTCAATCAAGCGCTTCTACAAGAGATGAGGTAATTAATAACTTTGACGCAAAGGCTCGTTTACCAAAAAATGATTTCAGAATTCTTGTAACAACGGAGGTTCTTTCGGAAGGAGTCAATTTACACCGATCAAATGTGGTTATTAATTATGATCTTCCCTGGAACCCAACCCGATTAATGCAAAGAGTCGGACGGATTAACCGAGTTGATACTACTTTTGATAAAATCTACACTTTTAACTTTTTTCCAACTAAGCAGGCTAACGATCAACTTAAATTAAAAGAGGCGGCCGAAGCGAAGATTCATGCTTTTATTTCTTTACTTGGTGCCGACGCTCGACTTTTGACTGAAGGAGAAGAGATAGAATCCCACGAGCTTTTTAGCCGGTTGATTTCTAAAAAAACAATATTAGGCGAGGAAGAGGAAGAGGAAAGCCCTCTTAAATATCTTGAAGTGATTCGTAATGTCCGTGATAGCAAACCGGATTTATTTGATCAAATTAAACATATGGCAAAAAAATCAAGAACAGCTAAAAAATATAGCAAGAAAGAAAATAATTTGATTACCTATTTCAGAAAAGGTAAGATACAAAAGTTCTTTATTACAGAAAATAATGAAGCAAAAGAATTGGATTTTATGACAGCTGCCAAAACACTTGAGGCAACTATGGAAACAAAAAAAGAATCAATTGATGAAAATTTTTATCAGTTATTAGAAAAAAATAAAAAATTGTTTGAGATAGCAACGATTGAAGATATTGAAATTAAAGGAACAAGAGGAGGACGAGATTCTTCTTCACAACTTTTAAAAGATATTATGGCGATTAGAGATTATCGAAAATTTACAGAAGAACAAGAAGAATATTTAAGGAAATTAATTAGCCAACTTGAGGAAGGTGGAATCCCAAAACAAACGGCAAAAACCACGTTAAGTGAATTAAGAAAAAGCTATATAACAGATACAAACCCATTGAAATTATTGGCAATAATTCAAAAAAATATCCCAGCCAAATTTTTAGAAAGTCATTATATCGAGGGAACCGATTCATATTCTAATCGTGAGGTAATATTATCTGAATATTTAGTCGGCGACTAATCATTATGGATAAAGAAATTGCTGCGAATCTTATACAAGAATTATTTGAACAGTCGTTTTCAAAAGAAAAATTTATTTACTTCATAAAAAATCTACTCAACAATATTAAAGATGACACTTTTATTTATCGAGGAAATTATATACCGGAAATTTATAGAGGCTATATAAAAACAATTGAAAGGGTCGGAAAATATCAAGACCAAAATGAAAAAAAAGTAGATATTTTAATTGTGGCTTTGGAAAAAGAAACAACTCTTGAGAGAGCGCGAACATTACAAAGAAATATTATTGCCTGGTATTTAAACGGCAGTCGGGGCGGGCAACTCAAAGATGCGGCTTTAGTCGCTTTTGTTTCACCAAATAACAATGACTGGAGGTTCTCTTATGTAAAAATGGAATATAAGTTTGTAAAGACTGATAAAGGATCAGTTAAAGTGAAAGAAGAACTTACGCCCGCAAAAAGATATTCTTTTTTAGTTGGACCAAATGAAGCCAGCCATACTGCACAAAGTCAGATGGTACCGACTTTAATAAATGACAAGATTGACCCAACACTGGAGGAAATTGAGAAAATATTTAATATTGAGACTGTTTCTAAGGAATTTTTTGAAAAATACCGTTCACTTTATGAAATGCTGGTTAAAGAATTAAATAATAATCAGACCTTCAAAAACGAAGCTTCAAAAAATAATATTAATACCAGTAATTTTGCCAAAAAACTTTTAGGCCAGATAGTATTTTTGTACTTCCTGCAAAAGAAAGGCTGGCTTGGGGTAGCTAAAGGAAAATCCTGGGGAGATGGAGATAAGTTTTTTTTAAGCAATCTATTTAAAAATAGTATAGAGAAAAATAAAAATTATTTTAACGATTATCTGGAAATTTTATTTTACGATACTTTAAATAATGCCAGAAGCGAAAAAGTAGACAGGAATTATTCTGATCATTTTGAATCAAAGATCCCTTTTTTAAACGGCGGACTTTTTGAGCCACAATACGATTGGAAAAAGAGCTTTATCTATCTTGACAATAAAACTTTTAAACAAATCTTAGACGTTTTTGATCTTTATAACTTTACTGTCAAAGAAGATGAACCATTGGAAAAAGACGTGGCCGTTGATCCGGAGATGTTAGGTAAAGTCTTTGAAAATCTGCTTGAGGAAAATTTACGCAAAGGCAAGGGTACTTACTATACCCCACGCGAAATCGTCCACTATATGTGCAAAGAAAGTTTAATAAATCATTTACAAACATCAACAAATATAGATGAACAAGTCGTTAGGAAACTTGTATTAGTAGATAAAACTATTAATCCCGCCATGGATTTAAAAAAACAAATAAAAGAAAAATCACTGGTATTATCAAATCAACAAGTTGAAGAATTTGACCAAGCCTTAAATAATATTACTATCTGTGACCCAGCTTGCGGATCAGGTGCATTTTTGGTCGGAATGCTACAGCTAATCGTCTCAACTAAAAATAAAGTAAATGGTTATAAACGCTTGTTTGGAATGAATATAGAAGACAAAACAGAATACGACTTAAAAAAAAGAACCATTCAAAATTCGATCTATGGTGTTGACATTGACTCCGGAGCTGTTGAAATTGCAAAGCTTAGACTTTGGCTATCTCTCGTTGTTGATTATGATCTAGAAGATATTGAGCCTTTGCCAAACTTGGATTATAAAATAATGGTTGGAAATAGCTTGATAGAAAAACTTGATGTAAAAAAATTAGAAAAAACAATGGATGATGAGAAAAATAAATTGATTGATGATGTAAAAAACTTAAAGGAAAAATATTTTGAAACCTCAGAATTAAAAAGTAAAACAAATCTTCGTTTTCAAATCAATGAAACTATTCGACTTTTAATTAATTACGATAATAAGCAAGAGAGAGATAGGATATGGTCAAAAATATTAGATAGAAAGAATCAATTAAAAATGTTTTCCTTTGGGGATGATCAAAAGTCTTTTGCCGATATTAGTTCTGACTATAAAAAATTACAGTCGTTGGATGATGTAAAAGAAACCGACCACTTTGAATGGCACATTCATTTCAATGAAGTATTTCAAAAGGGAGGATTTGATGTTGTTATTGCTAACCCGCCGTACTTAACAACAAAATATGGAAAGATTAGTGAAATGGAAAAAAGTGCATATAAAAAATTTTTTTATTCTGCTTACGACAAAATAGATTTATATGTTTTATTTATTGAACAGGGAATTAAGTTATCTAAAATTAATGGATTAAATACAATGATTACACCTTGGAATTTTTTACAAAATTTTTATTCTTTCAAAATAAGAAAGCTTATCCTTGATAATTGTAAAATAGTTCTTTTTAATAAACTACCTCCAAATGTTTTTGATAGCGCTATTGTTGACAATATAATTTTTATTTTCCAAAAAACTGAAGAAAAAAATAGACTTAATAGCCTAATTCTATTTGATGACATACTTGACAAGACCAAAATAAAATTTATTAATCAATCTACATTTATAAATAATGATAAAAATTTGTTTGACGTTCCTGTTGATAAAGTATCGGATGAGATTCTTGTAAAAATGAAAATAGATTCTGATAATTTAGGCAAGATTGCATTAAATTACATAGGAATTATGACTGGTGGACAAAAGACTATGATAGCAAATGAACCAATCTTCAAAAATAGTAAACCTGTTTTGAGTGGAAAAGAAATAGATAAATGGTTTTATAAAGATATTGGAAAATATGTAAATTTTGATAAATCAAAAATTCATAGTAACGATAATGAAGATGTTTATTTATCTAATATAAAAATATTATTAAGAAAAACTGGAAAAAACCTAGTGGCGTGTTTAGACGATAAACAATTTTATTCAATTCAGTCTCTTTACAATATTGTAATAAAAGATAAATCCTATAAAGAAAGATATGTTTTAGCTCTTTTAAACAGTAAATTATTTACATTCATTTACAATAAATTTTTTATTACTAATCCAGAAGTGTTTCCTTACATAAAGAGAAGGCATTTGGATATGCTACCAATAAAAAAAGTAGATGATAAAATTCAAGGAATATTTATCGAAATAGTTGCCAAAATTATTTTATTGACAAAAAATGATGATTATTCAAACAGTCAAGAAAAAAAAATTCAAGTTAAGGATTATGAAAAACAAATTGATCAGATGGTTTATAAACTATATGGATTAACAAAAGAGGAGATAGAAGTTGTTGAGAAGACTGCTGAAAAACTTCATAGAGATTAAAAAGGCGACTTAATTACAAAAATACAGTTGACTTTAACTAAAAACTAACGTAACATGTTTATGTTAGTAATTTATAAAGTTTATGGATTATAATTTAAAAGAATTTACAGGAAGAAACGAACGATTGGAAACTAGGATGACTATTACAAAGTCTTATTCGATCGGATTTCCCACTAAATTTTTCAAAGATAACAATATAGCTAATTTTAAATTTGTTGTTCTATTCTATGATGAAGCTAAAAAAGCTATAGGTATTTGTTTTACCAATGATGAAGTAAGAAAAAATAAATTTGCCATTATTAAAAGTAATGCCGGATTTGGCGGAAGCGTCGTTGTAAGAAGTTTTTTTAAATCATTCAATATCGACCCGGCAGTCTACTACGGGAGATATGATTGGGAAAAAATTAATCAAGAAGGGTTTGGGGAAATCTTTGTTATAAATTTAAAGGAAAATATAAAAAATATTCCAACTATTAATGCGATATCTTCTACCTAAGATTTGAAGATTAAACAAAAGGAGGTGAACAAGAAATGGACAATGATCAGAAATGGAGCGGTGACATAAGATATATCGAATCAAATTCTTCAAGAATCACGACATCAGGAGGAGTTTATAAAATCCTAAGAAATGATGGTAAAGAGGGATATTTGACAAATGTTTATGTAGGTAAAGCTGAAGATTTGAATTCTCGGTATTTAGATCATCTATCCGCTAATGAAGAAAATTCTTGCATTAAAAATAATCTTAATAATAATGAATGCTATTTTCGTTATACGATTTTATCAAGAGAAGAAGATCGTCAAAATTTAGAAGTTAAATTATTAAGAGAAGGAAAATATCAGTGTAACGTGCAAGGACAATAAAAAAAATAGGGCTGGGTTGTACCAGACTCAAATCAAAGTACAACTCAGCCTTGATTAATATTATAACAATTTTATAAATTATTTTTAAAAATAAATATGTTAATAAATAGATCAGGGTTTAAAGCTTTTAATGAGTTTGATTTAAGAGCAACATTAGAAGGACAACTTAAACAAATAGAAAAACAAATTGAATCAGAATTAAAAACCAATCCACCTAATGATAATTTGTCTTATATATCAGAAAAAGTATCTCAATATCAAATTAAACCTTTAGTTTTTGATAAAGAAAACATTTCATTAACAACAAGGCAAGAAGAAATAACCTCAGATTATTTTCCTAATAGTTTTTTTGTAGATAAGGAGCAATATTATGAAAAAGAAGTTTTAACTTTTAATTTACCTTTTTCTGGTGATCCGAGTCTGTTAAGATGTGTTCCTTCGACTCGAATTCTCTGGACTGAAGAAATTGACCTAAAAAACAATACAATTCTTTTTGACATTATCAACTTTAGCGATAATCCAGAAACTATTAAAAAAGAAAGAGATAAAATTGTAAATTTTTTAGAAAATCAATCGCAAAATGTAAATAAACAAGTAGAGGGATATAATCAATCCTTATCAAAATCAATTGAAGATTTGTTAAAGAAAATTACTGGAAAATTATCTGATCATTCTAAATTTTTATCTCAATTAGGAACTCCTTTACAAACTAAAAATGCTCAAGATTTATCTATCAACATACAAAGTATTAGATCAAATGTAGAAAATATAGAGCTTAAAAAATACGATGTTTTTATTTGTCATGCTTCTGAAGATAAATTGTTTGTCAATAAACTAGCTAATGCATTAAAAAATCATAAGGTAGAAGTCTGGTATGACGATTTTCAACTTGGATGGGGTGAAGATTTAAGGCAGGCGATTGATAACGGATTAAAAAATTCATTATATGGTATTGTAGTTTTTTCAAAATCATTTCTTCAACGAAAAAAATGGACAGAATATGAATTAAACGGATTATTTGCAAGAGAGAAAAAAGGTCAAAAAATCATTTTGCCTATTTGGCATGATATTTCTAGAGATGACTTAGTTCAATACAGTCCATCTTTCGCCGACCGAATTGCTAAGCGATCATCAGATTCTTTAGAGAAAATAGTCGACGAATTAAAAGGAATAATAAATAAATATAAAGCGGTTAATATTAAATAAAACATATTCAAAATTTTTAAGATGAGAAAAATAACAAACTATACTTTACAAAAAGCTTCTGAACATATTTTTTATGAAATTTGGATGTTATATAACACCACAATAATTTTGAGAACAACAACGAATCAACTATCAAAAAATGTCCTTCTTGAATCTTTTGCAATTCATACCCGTAATTTATTTGATTTTTTTTACCCAAAAAAACATTTTAATAGTAGTGATATTTTAGTAACAGATTACATATTAAGTAAAAAAATCTATAACAAACAAAAAACAAAAAAAATAGTATTAAAATACTTGGTTAGAAAAGCGGATAAGCAAATAGCCCATCTCACTTATACTAGAAATAAATATCATCAGAAAATTAAAGGCTGGTACTTCAAGGATATAAGTGACAAATTTAAACCAACAGTTAATGCCTTCTTTAATAATTTATCTGAAAATAGAAAAAAGTGGAGCAATTTTGAAAGATTAAAAATAGAAGTTATTAATCAATTTCACAAAATCTAAAATGAGTGATAAACTTTTTTCAGAACACTTTAAAAAATTAACAAAAATGCTTAATGAAAACGATGAAGTTAATACTCACAGTCTCCAAAGAAAATTAAAACTCGGCTATGCTTCTGCTTTAAAAATATATAAATATTTGAAAGAAAAAAAGATTATCAAAAAAGAACAATTTAAGACGGTAAACTTCGGACCAATCAAGGCTACTAATAAAGTAGGAATTATAGATAAGGACAGATTAAAAGAAACGTTATATAATTAAAACAACAGTATGAATAAAAAACAATATTCTGACCCAGAAAAGCAAGACATAAAATATAATGTTGAAATAATTGAAAGAACTTTAAATTCATTTGGTTTAAAAACAAGAGTAGCTGAAATTAATAAGGAAAAAGACTACATAGAATATTGTCTTGAGGTAGTGGTTGGACTTAACTTGGATGAACTGGAAAAACATAGTCGGGACCTGGCTCTTGCTCTCGCTTCTCCAACTGGAAAAGTAAAAATGATTATTCCAATTCCAGGAAGAGCCTTAGTCGGAATTCAAGTACCAAAACCTACAAGGAAAGAATTAGAAAAAATGAAAAAACTAAATGAAGTAAGAGATAAATTTAATAATACCTTGAGGAAAAAAATTGGCAACGCAGTTTTATTTATTGCTTATTTTATTGGTGCTTTAGGAGAAAAAATTAAGAAGGAGTAAAATTCTACTTTTTCCACATCCCCAACTTCTTTTCTTTCGCTTCACTTTCCGCAAACAATAACTCATCTTGATATTTTATCTTGGCTCTTTTCTCATAAAGAACAACTCGAGCAAGTCCATTTCTCACTAACTCAATATTAAGATTAACTCCACCAATAAAAACATAACCTAAAGTTCTACCAAATTTATCGACTTTGTAATTTTCTTCTTGTTCAAAACTGATCTCTTTATTCAAAGTTAAATTTTCAGTAAAAGCTTTTGCTTCTTCAAAAAAAGGCTCTTTAACTTCCGGAGCATTAACTCCATAAAGCCTAAAAGTTTTTCCGTCACTTAATTTCAAAGTGTCTCCGTCAGATACTTCAACAACCGTTAGCTTTTGGATTGGGGAGATTAGGGGTGTTGGGGTAATTTGGGATAAATTTATTTTTTTCTTTTCATAGTAACTCCCGCCAAAGAAAGAAGCAAACATCAAAAACAGAACAAGGATTAAATAAGTAACTTTGTTTTTCATTAGCCTTTAGCATCCCGAATAATAATTTTCTTTCCTCGCTCGTCAAGTTCCAATTCCAGATTCTGATTTTGTCTCCAGCCTAAAGCCTTTAGAAATTCCCTCGGGATAACAATTACCTTTGAATATTTACCGGAAGAGGTAATCTTTCGAGTAAGTTTCATAGATTTTTTATTTATTACTTTTTTCCTCTTCAACCTCTTTTTTAACTTCAAAAAACTGATTCTCTACTTCTTTAAGATGCTGCCGACATTTCTTAATAAGAGCGGCGCCTTTTTTAAACTTAGCTAATCCTTCATCAAGATCAATCTCCTCATTTTGAAACCAGAGACTAATTTCTTCAAGTTCTTTAATAGCAGCGGAAAAATCAAATTTATTTTCCATTAATTTTCTCTACCTTAGATAACGCTCCACCTCGATAAAATTTTAAATTAATTAACTCGCCAATTTTTAGCTGAGAAACATTTTTGATAACCTTGCCAACTCTATTAAAAACTATACTATAACCTTGCTGTAAACGCAATTTGGGATCGGTCAATTTTAACATTTGCTCTACTTGGTCTAATTTTTTCTGTAAAAATTTGAGCCAACTAATTGAGTTTTGAAAGAAGTCAGTAATTATAGACTCCAGTTGCTGAGAATATTTTTTAAAGAGAGAATTAAAAAAATTTTCGACTGATAAAATTTTGTCTTTAGTTCTTTGGTAACGAGAAAAAAAATTATTAACTAAGCTATCTTTATATTGACTTAACAAAATACGAGCATTCCTCCATGGATCAGAAATAACTCTTGCGGCATCGGTAGGAGTGGAAGCACGAATATCGGCCACCAGATCAGCAATTGTTTCATCGTTTTCATGACCAATACCGGTAACAACCGGAATACGGGAAGAGAAAATCGCCTTCGCAATTGCTTCGGAATTATAAGCCTGAAGACTCTCAAGGCTACCACCTCCTCGAGTCAAAACCAAAACTTGAGTGTCAGATAAATTTTCATTGAAATAACGGATAGCGGAAACTATATCCTCAACAGCATAAAGACCCTCAACTCTGACGTCATGAAAATAAATTTTAAAACCAAATTTGCCAAGGTGGGTTAAAAAATCATCTTTAGCATCACTAAAGTTAGAGGTAATTAAACCAACCCTCCTCACATATTTATTAACGGTCTTTTTTCTTTCTATAGAAAAAAAACCGCTAGTAGCTAATTTTTTCTTTAAAGCCTCAAACGCTTGTTTTAAAAAACCTTCACCGAGAAGACTAATATGTTCAACTTTAAAATTAAGGCTACCTCGTCTTTTGAAAATCTCTGGATAGCCTTCAACTTTTATCTCTATGCCTTCTTTAAGAGCGACTCCGAAATTATCAAGAGTTTTTTTCCAGATGAAACAACTAAGGATTGCTTCTTCATTTTTATCACGCAGGGTAAAGAAAAAATAGTTATCTCGTCCACTAATCTTTCCTATCTCGCCTTTTATCACTACTCTTTGCGGAGTAAGTATACTGTTAAGAAAATTAATATATTCACCAACACTAAAAATCTTTTCTTGGTTATTAATAGAGAAAGAAGAGGAGGAAAAATTTTTTACTGTTTCAAGGAGGATAGACCCGTATTGAGAAATCTTTTTTTGCCCCATTCCTTTTATCTTTGACAACTCTTCGGGCGAGGAAGGTTTTTTGTCAGCGATTTCTTTTAAAACTTTATTATGAAGAACCATAAACGGTTTAATACGAGATTGACTAGCTATTTTGTTACGAAGATTTCTAAGAATAGTAAAGAGGTTTTGAGAGTTGTTTTTATCCATTACTTTATTTTAATTCAAAGTAGACGGAGAGGGGAAGGATCTCGGTCGGGGCAAAGAGGTTAAAAACTAATTAAGGTTGTCCGACCGAAACAAACAAGACTTTAAATTTAGTTCCCCTCTCCGTCTCTGGAGAAGGAGAGGGGTCAGGGGTGAGGAAATTAAAATTGGTCGTCTGAAAATGCCGCCCCCCTGCCTGTCAAGAAGACTACCCAATTGAGGGAGTCCGTCTTAAAAGAAATTGAAGGACTCCCGAAAAACCAAGCGCCGAAATGCATAATCTTTAAAAGACAAATTTATTAAGGTTATTCCTTATGGTTTGTTGGTAGTCGGCGCGCCTTT